>Ga0209979_1000839_pt1 | contig 37310 bp, 44 predicted proteins | sample AnhtaG_FD_183114 | JGI IMG/M metagenome (GOLD analysis project Ga0209979, IMG submission 183114) | Deep subsurface microbial communities from Anholt, Denmark to uncover new lineages of life (NeLLi) - Anholt_01485 metaG (SPAdes) (version 2) | ecosystem: Environmental > Aquatic > Marine > Oceanic...
CGCGCCCTGGAATCGGATAATGGGATGGTCCGCTTTGCCTACGATGGCATGCAGCTAACGGTTTGAAACAGAGGCGTTTCTCATCATTCCGCCTGCCGGCTCCAATGGGGGTCTGGGAGCGAAGCTCCCGCTACTGGTAAGGGCAAGCGCTTCTCAAACAACATTGGTCGCAAAGAGGAAGCTTCTTGCATACCTCCTTACCGTGGCGGACGAGGAGAGCGTGGTATTCATTGAACAGCTTCTCTTCGGTGGGCAGGTTTTCCATGAATAGCTCCTGGAAAGCGGAGTAGTCGTTTCGTGGTGGGCTGAGCCCGAGTCGGGAGAGTATGCGTCTGGTGTAGGCGTCGATAACGAATATCGGCTTCCGTGCAGCATAGAGGACTATCGAGTCTGCCGTTTCTGGGCCTATGCCGTGGATGGTGAGAAGCTCTCTACGGAGGCTGGGAACATCGAGGGAGAACAGTTTCTCTAGAGAGTCCTGGTGAGCATCCCCCAGGTGGTCGACGAATGATTTGATCTTTAGCGCCTTGGCATTGTAGTAACCGGATGGGTAGATGAGTTCCGCAAGCTTGTCGAGGGGGAGCTTGCGAAGGGAGACAGGGGTCAAGGCTCCTGCCTGCTTAAGGTTGAAAATAGCTTTCTCCACATTTCCCCAGGCCGCGGATTGGGTGAGGATAGCGCCTACGATAACCTCGAAGGGGGCATCTGCTGGCCACCAGTGCTGCGGTCCGTAGCGATCGAGGAGAAGACGGTAGACTTCAGTTAGCTGTTGCCTTAAAGGGCGATCGTCACCTTTACTGACATCTGATTCCGGGTATTCCAGACTAGCCATAAGCGTTCCAAACTCAGATAGTTGCTTTCCAGGTAAGCCCTCATGGGCGGTTGCCCAGCGTCGAATGATGAAAATAGTGCGTGTATCTGACCAAGGGTAGGTCGCCCGACGTCGGGCAACCTACCCAGCCGTTCGTGGTGAGCACTTCGACAAGCTCAGGGCGAACGGATTAAACTTTATTTTCGAAGCAAACTAACGCAATTTGTGTACCCAATTGGGCACTGTAGCTTGGGCGGCCGGGTCCTTGGGAAGATAGGGCTTAATATCCACCACGGGGGAGCCGTCGATGGCATCGAGCCCGATAACCTTGAGCAGGTTACCCCTCCGCTCCATGAGCCTCACCACTGCCATCCCCAATGGGTTGGGCCTCACTGGACTGCGGGTGGCTAACACCCCAACCAGAGGCAGGTCAGGCCTCATTTGTGGGTGAGTCTTGGACATAGAACGTTCCCAAGCCGGAGACCGGTGCATCCAGAAGAGCACTATTATGTGGGAGAAGTCCTCTAAGCCATCCATAGCATCCTCGAAGCCGGGATTGAACACAAGCTCGGACACTACCTGGGCCCAGTCGCGCTTTCCTACCTCCTTGACGTTGTTTTTGACGGTGGCGATGGGTCTTATCGCTATCGGTGCCTGGTTTTCTCTTTCTGGGCTCAACTCATTCTCCTAGTTGGTTGATGGTGTTTGCCAACCCGAGAAGAGGGGATATCCTTCACGCTCTATATCGAGTGGGGGCGAAGAAAGCTCCTCCTCTATTAGATTGGTGGAAAGGTCTAATATTACTAGGGCTGCAGCCATACAAGTCTCATTCGTATCTCAATGCCTCGATGGGGTCGAGCCTGGAAGCTCGGTGGGCTGGATAAAGCGCAGCTGCGAGGGCCACCATAGTGCTCACAGCGATGACCCCCACAATCAGCCACCACGGGAATGTGGAGATATTAAAGGTTTCGAAATCCTTGAGGAAGGTGGCGTGGGAAATACGGTTGATGGCAAGGCCAAGGGCATAGCCGATGCCCACGCCAATGATTCCTCCTAGAAAACCGATGATCACCCCTTCTGCTGTGAACAGCAGACGAATTGTACCCCTGGACGCTCCTACTGCTTTCATCACCCCGATCTCCCTGGTGCGCTCGTAGATGGCCATGACCAATGTGTTGATGATCCCCAGTGAGGCTACTCCCAACACGATCAGCCCGAAGGCGCTGAGCACCGCATTGATAGTGGTGAATATGTTGCCTAGTGTCCCCAACGCGTCGTCTGCCGTGAAGGCTCCCAAATCGAGGTCTTTGACCTCTTGAGCTACTTGGTTCACGTACCGGCTATCATCGACTCTTACCTGAATCATAGGAGGTGGTATTTTGTCAGTATACCAGTCGTCGTCGCCTATCCAAAAGCGTGCTATTTCCTTGCCGTTCTCAATGGGGATCAAGATCTGGGTTGACCTAAGTGTTCTCGCTGTTACGCCGACTATCTTGAAGCTGTAATCCTTGGGCTCGCCGGGTAGCCCGGCGAAGCTAGTTATCTTGCTAACCTCTACAACCACCTCTTGTCCCAAAGCATCCTCTGCCTGCTCGAAGCCAAAGGAGTCGAGGTACTGATTGGCGATGATACATTCCCACTGAGACTGGTCGGTAACATAGGTTCCTGCAACCAGTTCGGTAGCCTTCACTTGATACTCCGGCAGCGCCCTGACCCGGGTCTGGAACCTCTTCTCTGAACCCTGCAACCTGACGGAATCCACCCTGAGTACTACATAGGGATCCCACCGATCGACATGCTTCAGGCCCGCAACATTCCCGATATGTTCCAGCGTTAACGGCTCGAACGAAAAACGGCTGCCTTCGCCGTGGGATACCTCCCGAGGACTGCCGCCGAAGCCTATGCCGCCAAGACCTATCTCAAATGTGTCTTGGTCGGAGGCTACCAGCACCACATCAGGGGGCATGGTGGCTCTGATCTGGGCACTGATGAATTCTTGCGTTCCAACCCCCAGGGAGACCAGCAGTGAAACTAAAGATGCTCCGATCACTACCGCGAAGATGGTCAGAAAACTGCGCAGCTTCCTGCGCCTCAGGTTGGAAAAGGCGCTGCGTAAAAGGTCCAGGAACCTCACAACACTTGCCTTCTATCAACAGCCTCGGCTATCTGCCCATCGCGCATGCGCAACATGCGATCAGCATAACCGGCGGTTTTCAGATCATGGGTAACCAGCAGAAGAGTTATCCCTCTCTCCTTATTCAGACGGGTCAAGAGTTCCATGATTTGTTCGCCGGTGTTGCTGTCGAGGTTTCCCGTAGGCTCATCGGCGAGCAGGATCTTGGGCTCGTTTACCAGGGCACGGGCGATAGCAACCCGCTGTCTCTCTCCCCCTGAAAGCTGATTTGGCTTATGCCTTAGTCTGTCTGATAGCTCCACTGTTTCCATGACCTTCCCGGCTATTCGCTTGCGCCTCCATGAAGGGACTTTGGCAAACACAAGGGGTAGAGACACATTTTCTAGGGCAGTATAGGTGGGTTGCAGATTGAAGGTTTGAAAAATGAAGCCCACCTTCTTGTTGCGATATAGAGAGAGCTCTCTGTCGCTGGCTTTGCTCAGGTCCTGACCATCGACTTCGATTCTCCCCATGGTGGGGGTATCGAGGCCTCCGATAATGTTAAGGAGAGTGCTCTTACCCGATCCTGAGGGGCCGACGATAGTTATAAATTCCCCCTGGCTGACATTCAGGTCGATGCCAGCCAAGGCGTTGATTGTCTCGCCTCCCATGGGGTACAGCCGCCAAACATCGTGCAGTTCGATCATAGTGCTCTTATCCTTGGGTGCAGTGGCGGACTCTATTATATCATGTCGCCGATGGCGGGAAGAAAAAGATGTGACGCAGTTTTGCGCCTGAGGGCCTGGCAGAATCGGTAGGGATAAGAGCCTTAAGTCTGGGAGCCGGGCTCTTCTTCCGCTCCCCAACTTTGCATCATCTTCTTGATCCGCTCTGCAAGTTTGGGGCTGGCCCTCAGCCGTTGGATGAAGACGGGGCAGCCCTCGAGGAGGAAGTTCTGCGTCGCTGCGGCGAGTTCAGCAAAATACCTGGACATGGTGGCATCATCGGTAGTGAAGGACGAACTTGGCAACTGACTTCTGATATCGTCCACGGTGAACCTCATCGGCATTACGCAGGATTTATACCAGGGGCACTCCTTGCACTGCACTACGGCAGCAGCTTCGTCCAATATGTCGCTCATATGCCACCCTATTCAATTAGTGGTAGCGCATAGGGGATTCGAACCCCTGATCTCCGCCTTGAGAGGGCGGTGTCCTGGGCCGCTAGACGAATGCGCCACTCTTGCTCCTCAGGAGGGTTTCACTGTGCTTACGTATTACATTGTCTAAAGCATGAGAGAAGTTGCTAATATGCACCTAACGCATCCTCTCAAATTCAGCAGCGCTAAGCCCTACATCCTTGAGGATTCTTCTCAGAATGCCCTTTCCCAAATCTTTACCCCTGTGCATCGGTACCGTCGTCCATCTGCCATCGGCGTGGTGATACACAGCATGGCTCCCACTCTGTCGAATACGAGTAAAACCCTAGCTTCTCCAAGGCTCGTATTACCTCATCGGGCTTAGAGGGCCTAAGCTTAGGCAACTACGCGCACCTCGTCTATCGCAACCTCTATAGGTATAGGTTCTCCTAACGCCCGACGAGCTTCGATGTGTAACCGGAGGGCATCCTTGATATTCTCCAACGCTTCTTCATAGGTGTCACCTTGAGTATAGCAGCCCGGGAGAAGCGGGACCGAAGCTACATATAGTCCATCCTCATCCTGCTCCACCACCACCGTGAACTTATAGTCCGTCATGTCTCACCAACTTGTTATTCCACTTCCCTATATCGAACCTTTTACACTCCAACTTAGCGCCCGCGCTGGGAGCTGAAAATGGCTGGGGATCCAGGATTCGAACCTGGGCCTACGGATCCAGAGTCCGCTGTCCTACCGCTAGACCAATCCCCAATGGAGCCTGATTCGAGATTGAATTATAACACGTGGGTGCTTCTGGAGCAACCCCGCGCTGCTTAACACTTTGCCTAAAACTGCTTAACACTTTATGTGAAGCAGGTCTCTTCCCGTGCCTCACTTGGCTCAGGTAACTGGGTGATACCCCTAGCTCCTTGGCTATCTGTCGTAGGGATTTATCTTTCATCAGCTTCCCCCTTTCCTAGAATCAACCAGCGCTATGTTTTGACTATTTGGATTCCCTATACCAATGCAGACCAAAAAGGTAGGCTAGGACCCCAGCTACCATGAATATTGCGGCTGACCACGCAGGAGGGTCAAGAACCGGTTTCGGGTAAACCTACACGAAGACCTGGTCTGCCGCAATACAGGGCCGCTCAGTCAATCCTGAACTTCGGGTTCAGGGTATACGTCAGAATCCAGTTCAATTGGCGGTTCAATCGGCGGTTCAAACCCTCTCGTGAAATGGTGCAACCAAGCCTTCTGCTCTGGGTCAAACACTCCTTTATGGTGCTGTTTCCAAACCTCTTGGAATTCTCTGGGGCTGAAAAGACCATGCTCTTTGAACCACTTCTGTGAGATGTGGCCCAAAGGCAAGTATTCCACCTTCGTGATAACAAATTCATGACCGAAAGCCTCAAAAGTGGTGCCAGCGTATTTCTCTAATCTAGCTTCACATGTTTTGTCCCCGTGTATCATTGGTACTTCCAACTCTTCATCGAAATCGAATGTCAGAAGCTCTTCTTCTTGTCCAGGCATCGGGGTCGGAGTCGGCGTATGCGCCAAACCCTGTGCTGGCGTAGGGGAAAACATAGATTGAATGGTAGGTGCGTCTGGAGGTGCAAGTTCAGGTTTAGGTTCCGGTTGATATTCGGAATCGTATAATGACTGTTCTTCTCTGCTCTCGTCCTGGACTGGCCAAACGTCCGCTCTATGTTGCAGCACGACTTTCCTCGTGCGGGGTCTTACCTCTTTGTAGAAGATAACCTTGTTACCGGCGCGTTCTACCTTTAGGCTCTTTATGCCCAGCGATTTGGCGGCATTGTTAAGCCTGTACTTTATAGTCTGATATTTGTCACCTTCTTTAAGCGCAAACACTATCGCCTTCCCACGTTCGAGTTTGTTCAGATATCCTTCATACTCCTCTATTATCGGGGATTTTCTCTTGAGTTTCCTGCTCTTTGCTTTCTCCTCTTGGATAGAAGCCTTTGCTTTCTTGATTGTAGTTGCCTTGATTTCCAGCATTCTGCCTCCTCCTACGAACATTATATCACGGGTGTAAAGTCCAATGAATCTCTGGAGAGGTGTCCGGCATAGCAAACAGTTGCCATCATAGTCCGCTGAATCAAATTAGTGCATTGGACTCAGACCTCTTGGTGTTCTGTCGTAACAAGGCCAAGAAGTATGCGCCAAGCTCAGTCATAGTAGTTCCGAAAAGAAAGGAAAGGAATAGGCCGTTATTCTTCACAAAGTGGCATGACCGATTGTGTGTTTTCAGGTGGTCCAGGGATGCTCCGACTAAAGGTAAGCTTCAAGCTTCACGATGTTGACCAGTACTTGTTAACAGCGCAAATAGACCTTACAACATAAGGTCAGAGCGTCCGCGAGATAAAGATAGCGAGTATATAAGGTTGTAAAAGTATCTTATACTACTTACTTCTAGCAGAAATGATTAGCACAATGAGAGTAAAGTAGACTTCACAGCATATGTGATAATGAAATGATGGGGCAAAATGGCTTAAGAGCTGTGCAAATAGTCCGCCGAATTTGGCGCTAATATGGACATTTAAATGCATACTTATTGGTGGTTGAAACAATTGTGGTGGGGCAAGAGTATTGTGGAAAGCTTTGGTGACTTCTAGCGCATCTGTACGCGAAATATTAGGAAAAAGGACCTGCGCTAGTGCACAAGAATGGTCGAACCTGTGGGGAAGACTTGTTTGGCTTCACTTAGTAGTTGATAAAGGTCTTTCATTGGGTTGCTTATTGACTCCAGTTGGCCATGTCTTAGGACATGACTCGCCAAGTTCAGGTCTACAGGGGATGGTGTGTTGATGTGTAGTGCGGCTTTTGGACGCCTTTGCGTACAGAATGGCGCCCTAGGCTCTGAGTCTGCAGCGACATACTACACTCCGAAGGTAGGGACAGATTAGGCCTCCAAATCTCGGTAGTGCTCCAGGCAATCATTAAAAGTGACCCTTCTTGTGTATCTGAGCACCATGCTCAAAGCCTGCCCGCCGCCAAGGTGCATTATGTCCAGAGTTGATAGTCCTTAGTCAATATCAGGAGCCTTGAAACTGGTCAATTCGGTGAGCCTCATACCACTGTCAGCAAGTAAGCTGATAATACAGCGGTCTCGGAGTCTATGGGCCATGCTGATAAGGGTATCTATCTGCTCTTGGGTCAGACTAGCGAGTATCGGCTTTTCCACTTTGGGAGCATCGACACCAAGGATGGGGTTGTCCTGGCGATTGATGTTGTACGCAGATTTGGGAGAGTACAGCCAATTGTAGAAGGCCCTTAGTGCCCTAAAGTAGCTGTGTTTGCCGCCGTTGCTGCACTGGAGAGAGTCCAGAAAGCGGGATATGTCTTCCCGGGTAACAGTAAGCCCGACCACACAACTGGCTCGACTGAGGTAACCGCTGTAGAAGATGAGGGTTTTACGAGAGAGGCCTTGTCTTCTGGAACTGAGGAATTTGCTTAACAGTTCGTGTTCGATGGGAGCATCCAGAGTCCGCTATCCTACCGCTAGACCAATCCCCACCGATCTCGAAGCTAATATGCCAACAGACCATCATGACTGTCAGCTTCACCGTAATAGTCTATTAGACTTGCAGACCATTGTCAACTTTGGGCCGAGCCTGGAAGACGACATAACAAATCGCCAGAAGCCCTGTAATCAAAATCTGACGGTTTTGCTGCGGTGGGGGTATAACTCTTCGTCTATAAGCGTCTAGGCTGGTGTAGGGGAGCCTAGGATGCCAAGCAGGCGCACCTAATGAGTAGTAGAACATACATTCGAAACAAGCGCGGGTGGGGTTGACATAAAAAGTGGCGGAGTGCGGCTGTTCGGAACACATGTTCGCTATGTAGGACAATCTCTCTTGCTCGGGGTCTTGCAATCCTGCGTGGTATCTGGGAATCCTAAGGGCTGAGATGCGAATCGAGAGCGAGTGGCATCGGAAGGCGCAATCAAGGGAGACGTAATGGCAGTTCTTGAAGCTGTCCCGGTGTCAATAATTGGTATACAATGTGTGCGTTGCGGCCTACAAAGTGTGCTATTGAGGCTATTTGGCGACGACAGTTCTCTTTCGTTTCACTCAGGATCCCTCAGAATGACAAGCACGGTAACGCCATTGACATTTGCCTCGTTGTTTGCTCGCCTACCGGCTCGGCGAGTGGCGCTTCTGCCGCCGAAAGCTAGTACTCAGCCTCTGCCTGCTTTAGCTTGCACTCGAGATTGAGGCATTCACACCTATTACTGCACTGGTACCAGATAAGCGACATTTCTCCACAGACTGGGCATTTCTGTATCTGTGGAATCACTCCGCCTTTGTATCTAAGGACCGATTCTTCGTATCGGCAGATCGGGCAGCCAGCGTCGGGCCTGTAATACCGCTTGTGCTTGGAGCAGTACGTGGAGCCTCCCCTCTGTTCAGACGTATATCTGTTTTCCATATTGGCCATTTATCCAGTCACAGGTCTCTATTGCGGTGGGAACCCCTCTTTCCCGCTAGCGGCCTTTGCCCTTTCTGACGGCAGCGGCCAAAGGGGCAACGATAAGCCAGAGCCCTATGGTTATCAGCATGGCCATCGGGTAGTCTATGTTCTCTACGTCGAAATGCGGGCCAATGACGCGCGAGAACATCATGGCAATCCAGGCGCAGAAGAAGAAGGCAGGAATAGCAGACATGATAGCGAAGAAGCTAAAGAAGCCCATTTGATACCTCCTTTACTCTTTTCTTGGCCGGTTTCCTGTGTCGACCCATTTATGTGGCTCGTTTACGCTATATGATACCACAGAAAGGCTGTAATGGAACCTCCATCAGTGGGCTTAAGGTGCGCGAAGGAAAGCCAGTCTTGGCTGGAATGCTATCCTTCGATGTTACTCTCTATTGTATAATGGAGGTAAGCAATGCAGCGGTTGAAAGCATGGAGTACGAATATCACTGGGTTTACTGTCCCGACTGCGATATGAGCCTGGTCTTTGAGTCTCGGGTAGAGAGAGACGGTGAAGGTGGTGAGCAGATTATCTGCTGATGGCTGCGACTGCATCGGTCTAGCCTGCGGCTATCTTTATCCAGGCAGGCCTTGCTGCGGCGGAGGTTACTGACAGACTCCAATTCTGGCAAATCTCTAGGGGTTGCCTCGCAATTTATCGAGTGCTACCTCGATACGCCTCAGGCACCTCTCTTTGGCCAGCACTGCCATGGTCTGGAAGAGGGGTGGGGCGGCGGTGTGCCCGGTAGTCGCCACCCGCAGCAGGCCGAAAAACTCCCCTGTTTTCAGTCCCAACTCGGCGGCGAGGGGACGAAGCGCGAGTTCGAGCGATGAGGCGTCGAAGGGCAGGTCTTGAAGCCGCCCTAAGGCGGCTTCAAGACCTGCCACCGTGGCTTCCTTGGCTAGCTTCTTACCGAGAAGAAGATCAGCGTCATAAACGAGTTCATCAACGAAGAAAAAGTCGAAGAGCTCGGCTGCTTCTCCAAAGGTCGTCAGCCGCTCCTGGATCAGCGGCACCATCTGCCGTACATATTCTGGGGAGATGGGCCGCTTCACTTCCCTGGGTAGGTCTCTCTCCAGAAATGGCAGTAGCTCCTCCGTCAGCTCCGCAGTGCTCATGTTGCGGATATAGACCCCGTTCATCCACTTGAGCTTATCCTGACTGAAGATGGCCCCCGTCTTGCTGATACGCTCTATGGAGAAATGCCGTACCAGTTCCTCTCTGCTGAAGAGTTCGGTGTGGTCATCCAGCGACCAGCCGAGCAGGGCAAGGAAGTTCACCATCGCCTGCGGCAGGTATCCCTGGTCGCGATATTCAGTAATAGAGGCGGCGCCGTGCCTCTTGCTCAGCTTGCTGCGATCGCTTCCCAGGATCATAGGCAGGTGCGCGAACAGCGGCGGCTCATACCCCAGGGCGCTATAGAGCAGGATATGGCGCGGGGTGCTCGATAACCACTCGTCTGCTCTAAGTACGTGGGAGATCTGCATCAGGTGGTCGTCAACTATATTAGCAAGGTGATAGGTGGGATATCCGTCCGACTTCAGGAGCACGAAGTCATCCAGGGTACTGTTATCGAAGGTCACTTCTCCCTTAATCAGGTCGTTGAAGCTGGTCTGTCCCTCAAGCGGGGTCTTGAACCGAACTACGGGGGTGATGTCCTGAGTTTCAAGTTTGTCCCGCTCCTTCTGGCTCAGGTTGCGACAGCGCCGGTCGTAGGTGCGTGTGGATTCCTTGCGCTCGGCCATCTCGGCGCGCATCTGTGCAAGCCGCTCGGAGGAGCAATAGCAGCGATAGGCATAGTCTTCCGCTAGCAAGAGCTGGGCAATCTCTTTGTAGATGTCCAGGCGCTGCGACTGGAAATAGGGTCCGTAGTCACCACCTACCTCCGGCCCTTCGTCCCAATCTATCTCTAGCCAGCGCAGGCTGTGCAGTATGGCTTCGACAGCGCCCCTGACCTTGCGGGTGACATCGGTGTCTTCGATGCGTACGATAAAGCTGCCCCCGCTATGTCTGGCGAAGAGCCAGTTAAACAGGGCGGTTCTGATATTCCCTATATGAGGGTATCCGGTTGGGCTGGGGGCGAAGCGCACCCGAACCTTTCCTTCACTCATAGCTCTCCAGGGTGCTTCCTATCAATCGTTTCCTATTCTAGCACCATCAGAAGTGGGAGTCTATTCGAATGTAATCTAGTGAGGCAAGTGCATTAATGCAAACTAAGTAGCTTGTCTAGAACGTTACATCAGCTGGGGGTAATAGATTCAAGTAATAATATTGCTTTAATTTGAATATGCTGGTATGATTCTCGCAGATAATAGAAAAGGACCCGCAGCAATGATAAGGATTCCCTCCCTCAGATTCCAACAAGCTGATACTACACTTTATGTTGGTAATATAAGCGCCTCAGCTCTCTACAACATTGGAGTCATAGAGTCGTGGGATCCCAACAGAGCCTGGGACATTGGCCAGCAAGGATATCAGAGAGAAAGCTATGAGGACCATTACAAATCGATAGCAAAGTTTCTTAGGGACAATCCTAATGCCCTTCTTCCTACTTCGATACTGCTCAGCGCACGCACCCGTGAGATGGGTGTACTCAACTTCAATGTCGTGGCCGAGCACGAGGATCACGCATTTGGATACCTTGAAATACCAGACGCCCGTTTACTCTACATCGTAGATGGCCAACACAGAATGCTTGGTTTTAAACACGCCATTGAAGAGTTTGGACAACTGAGGCTTGGGGATTACCTTCTTCCAGTCGTTGTGCTATGCCATTCTGATAAGGTCGAAGAACTTAGCCAATTTCACCTAATAAATGACAAACAGAAAAGAATTGCAACCAATCTCGCCCTTGCTTTGCTTGGAACTGTTGTCGAAGACCAGCCGAACATCGCCAAGATGCTTCTGGGCTCCAAGAACATCTGGAAGATGAAGCCCATTATGATATCAATCGCACTCAATGAAGACAAGGGACATATGAACGTTTGGTCTGGAAGGATAGGGCTTCCCAATGAGCCCAAAGGTACTGTCTTTGCTGTATCATTGGCATCTTTCGTTAATTCACTTAAGCCGTTCTTCTTAGTAGATTACCCCCATAAACTGGAAAACGTACAATTGATGGACTATTTAATTAGATTTTGGGCCGCGCTGAATTCAATGCTCCCGAATGCGTTTCAACATACAAAGGATTATGTAATACAGAAGACAACAGGTGTCTATTCACTTAATAGGGTCGCTGCTGAACTTGCACGCCAAAAGTCAGTTGTTCTGAAGGCTTCGCCAAAGGAGATAGCTCCTTTCCTATTTGTAGATAAAACCCATATGGATGATACCATATGGCAAAGCGGGGGTACCCTGGCTCGGGAATACCGGGGGCATGCTCGATTCAGAGATCTAGCTGACGAAATCCTTGAAGCAATGGGCTTGGAGCCAAGCAGACCCAAGAAGGCATAAGTCAAGGACGTTTCGAGTTCGGGACGAGTTGCACGGACAAATGAGCAAAGTGATCCCATTTGTCAACTGGGCCGGGGGCAAAACTCAGCTCATCTCCCAAATGAGCCCATTTTTCCCACATAGTCACGAATATGACGGCTATATTGAGCCGTTCGTGGGCGGAGGGGTAGTATTTGTGACGCTCGGGAAGAAAGAAGCCGTCTTGGGAGACTCCAACGAGGAGCTAATGAACTGCTACCAGGTTGTCCGAGATAATGTGCAGACTCTCATCACACTGCTTTCAAAGCATATTCCTGATAAGCAGTACTACTATAGGCTAAGGCGACAAGACCCGAAAGGCATGGACCCTGTATCTAGAGCAGCGCGGTTCATATATCTGAACAAGACGTGTTTCAACGGCGTGTACAGGGTCAACCTAAAGGGGCGGTTCAATGTGCCCTACGGTAAGAGAGAAGCGAAAGTCTATGATGAGGAAAATCTACGGCGGATAAGCCTGCTCCTCCAGAATGCGATCCTTGTAGCTCAAAGCTATGAGAAGACTCTTGAGCAGGCGCGGGCTGGTGATTTCGTCTATCTTGACCCGCCTTATCATCCATTGAGCAAGACATCCAATTTCACCAAGTACACCAGCAAGCCGTTTGGGGAAGAGGATCATGCTCGGTTGGCGAAGGAGTTCGACCGGCTTACTGAGTTGGGGTGTAGGGTGATGCTAAGCAATTCAGATACCACGTTCATACGGGAATTGTATGCCAATTACCATACGAAGATCCTGAAGGCACGACGCTATGTCAACTGTAATGGTAACGGCAGAAGTGCTATAACTGAGCTCTTAGTTTTGAACTATGAACCTCCCTGCGTGACAAAGGCAATAGGAGATTGTAGTTTTAGGGAGGACTAACCCCGATAACCAGGGCAAAACCGCTTCAGTACCAGAGAAAAGCAGGGGTAATCCCAGTATTATGACTACACCCGAATCAACCGCTCCCTCCGACTTTATTCGGAATATCATCAACGAGGACCTCAAGAACAACAAAAACGAGGGGCGTGTGCACACGCGGTTCCCGCCGGAGCCCAACGGCTATTTGCACATCGGCCACGCCAAGTCCATCTGCCTCAATTTCGGCATCGCCGCCCAGTACGGGGGCCTGTGCAATTTGCGGTTCGATGATACAAATCCCACCAAAGAGGAAGGTGAATACGTCGAATCGATCAAAGAAGACGTGCGCTGGCTCGGGTTCGACTGGGAGGATCGGCTGTTTTATGCATCGGACTACTTCGATCGAATGTATGATTATGCTGTGCAGTTGATCAAAGCCGGTAAGGCTTATGTTGATGATCTGAGCGCGGATGAGATCAGAGGGTACCGTGGCACTCTCATTGATCCCGGCAGGGAGAGTCCGCACCGCAACCGTTTGGTCGAGGAGAATCTCGATTTGTTGGAACGCATGCGGGCAGGAGAGTTCGGGAATGGCTCCCGGGTGCTCCGCGCCAAAATCGACATGGCTTCACCAAACTTGAATTTGCGCGATCCGGCCATGTATCGCATCCTGCATGCGGAACATCACCGCACGGGCAACAAGTGGTGCATCTATCCGATGTACGACTGGGCCCATGGGCTTGAGGATTCTATCGAAGGGATCACCCATTCCATTTGTACGCTGGAGTTCGAGGATCACCGCCCATTGTACGACTGGTTTCTTGACGAACTGGGAGTCTATCATCCACAGCAGATCGAGTTCGCTCGCCTCAATCTCACCTACACCGTGCTGAGCAAGCGAAAGCTGCTGCAATTGGTGGAGCAGGGACGTGTCACCGGATGGGACGATCCCCGGATGCCGACCGTTTCGGGTCTGCGTAGACGCGGATACACGCCGGAGTCCATCCGGAATTTCTGCGAGCGCATCGGCGTAGCCAAGACTGACAGCACCATCGATGTTGCGCTCCTTGAGCACTGCATCCGGGAGGACTTGAACAAGCGCGCCCCGCGCGTTATGGCTGTGCTACGTCCCCTCCGTGTTGTCATCGACAATTATCCCGAAGACCAGACCGAAGAGGTGGATGCTGTCAACAATCCGGAAGACCCCGGTATGGGGACGCGGAAGGTACCTTTTTCACGCATGCTGTACATCGAGCAGGATGATTTCCGTGAACACCCGCCGGAGAAGTTCTTCCGCCTGGCCCCAGGTCGTGAGGTACGGTTACGATATGCGTATCTCGTTACCTGTGTCGGAGTGGTGAAGGATGAGCAGACCGGGGAAGTGGTTGAGCTGCATTGCACCTATGATCCCGAGACACGAGGGGGAACGGCTCCCGACGGGCGCAAGGTCAAAGGAGCCATCCACTGGGTTTCGGCTGCCCACGCGCTCGAGGCTGAGGTGCGCCTTTACGATCGGCTCTTCACCGCGGAGAATCCCGGCGATGTCAAGGGTGGGGCTGATTTTGAAAGCGTTTTGAATCCCGATTCGCTGCAGACTATGACGGGGTATATCGAACCCAGCTTGGCGGGCACAGCTCCGGGAAGTCGGTATCAGTTCGAGCGTCTGGGCTATTTCTGTGTTGATTCCAAAGACTCTTCTGCGGAACGGATGGCATTCAACCGGACGGTCACTCTACGCGATTCGTGGGCCAAGATCGAGAAAAAGCTTTGAGCACCCCAGTGCCTATCTGGTGGCCTCCGTGGTGATATGATCCAGCACTTCCTCCAGGTCCGGGGGCAACTCTGACCTGAACTCTACAAACTCCCCAGTCGATGGCAACCTGAAGCCAAGGTGGTGGGCATGGAGGAATTGTCGTCCCAGTAGCGGCGACCTTTTCCCATAGACAGGGTCGCCGAAGAGTGGGTGACCTACCGCTGAGAAGTGAACCCTGATCTGGTGGGTGCGCCCGGTTTCCGGCATCGCCTCAAGCAAGGTGTAGCCGTTCAGGTATTTGATCACTTGGTATTGCGTCCGTGCCTCCCTGCCTCCAGAGACCACCCCCATGCGCTTCCTATTCTTAGGATGGCGGCCAATCGGAGCCTCGATGGCGCCATGCTCTGGAGAGAGGCGTCCCGTAACCAGAGCAAGGTATCCCTTCGTAATTGAGCGCTGCTTGATCTGGCGGGAAAGGCTCATCTGAGCAGCGTCGTTCTTGGCTACCACCATCAGCCCAGAGGTATTCTTGTCCAGTCGGTGCACAATGCCGGGGCGAACCGAGCCGTCGATTCCTTGGAGGTCAGGGCAGCGGGCGAGGAGGGCATTTACCAGTGTACCAGTATATTGGCCTGCGGCGGGGTGAACGAGTAGTCCCGCGGGCTTATCGACCACTATAAGGTCACTATCCTCGTAGACAACTTTAAGCGGTATATCCTCGGGGGCCAGGGAAATGGGGGATGGCGGGGGTATGATGGCAATAACTGCATCACCAGTGGCGAGCCTGTGGCTCGCTTTGGAGTGATGGTCGTTAACCGTGACCTGCCCCTCGCTGATCAGCTGCTGAGCATAGGCGCGAGAGATCTGGCACTGCTCTGCTATGTACCTATCAAGGCGACTGCCGGGGCTGTTGACGGTGAAATCAAGCCTTTTATTCATCTCTGCGATCTTGAGTATCTCGGTCTTGAGTATCTCGGGATCATCTCTACACCAATTCCTCTCCCTCGAAGGGCTTTGCTCCAAAAGTAGCTTCTGTTCCAAAAGTCAGGCGGGTGTTCCAAAAGTCATTTTGCCTTGGGGAAGAAGTCATTAACCCAAAGGTCTATGACAAGCTTGTTATCGTCATCCAAATTAAATCCGCCAACTTTAGCAACGGTGTAGAGGCCGTCTTTATTGTCAATAGTCAATGGAATTTTCTCACCCTCCGCTATTAAGGGCCAGCTTGCGTCGTGTATCTCGGCGATTTGAACCTTTGGTTCACTGCTCTTAAAGACTCGGTATATCATTGGTATCCTCCTTCAATTCTTCACTTATTCCAGCTTTGTCATGTTTACTTTTTCTCGCGGCGAAGAGCAAGTAAAAAGCGATAAGGAAAGTGCCGACAACTATGGCTGTATCGGCAAGGTTAAATACCGGCCAGGCACCAAGCTTGACAAAATCGGTGACCTCTCCAAGGCGAAAGCGGTCGATCAGATTGCCCATGGCACCTCCCAGATCAAGCCCCAGCCCCACCTTGAGCAGCGTGCTCCTTGGAGGGAGGTAACGAAGATAAAGGACAATAACCGCGATTCCAATCACAGCGGCCATGCTCAGGAGAAAGGCCTGGTTGGCGAAAAGGCCAAAGGCCCCGCCGGTATTGGTAGTGTAGTGAAGCCCCACTGGGCCTTCTCTGGGTATCGACTGCCCCATCTCCATGTTAGCCCTGATCAGGTACTTGCTGAGCTGGTCAAGGCCGATTACTGACAAGGCGATCAAGAATAAGGGCAGACCTCTTGCCAGTCCGCGTCTAAAGGCCTCTGATCTCGCTGTTGTAACCCGTTGTAGCCACCGTCTCATTTTCGATTCCGAGTTTAACACATCTCGTAGGGGCGTTCAATTGAACGCCCTCCTGGGCTCATTGACACTCGCCTGTCCGCAGCCTAGAATCGCTTCGTGGCAAATGTCAGAGGAACTTACGCTCTCCTCCTCGTCCTGGACAAAGAGACTGCCATCACCGTGGGGAAGTTAGCCAACTTCTCCTTCCCTCCGGGCTACTACGTCTATGTGGGCAGCGCGCTGGGAGAGCTCTTCTTCAGAGTTAGGCGCCACATCCAGGGCGGTAAGAAGCTTCACTGGCATATCGATTATCTGAGGCAGGAAGCAGAAGTGGTCGAGGTCTGGTATCTGGTTTCCGACGAGAGGTTGGAGTGCCGCTGGTATCAGGCTGCGGCGGCTATGCCCCAGGCCCAGGTGCTACTCGCTGGCTTTGGCTCCTCGGGTTGCGGATGCCAATCCCACCTGCTTTATTTCGCCTCCATGCCGTCCTTCGAAGCCTTTCGCCGTCAGCTAGGTGAGAAAGGGCTGAATTTGCGGAAGACGTCCCCGGGTCAGAGGAGTTGGCCTAGGCCTGAGCACACGCCTTGAGGTTGTCTGCGAAGAAGGCGGCAACCCTGGGAGCCACCTTGTCCTCATAGCCCCACCAAGAGTGGTCAGCCCCAGGGATTACCTCGTATTGCTTCAGCTCCGGTAGTTCCTCGGTGAAGCTCTTGAGGTCGGCGGCGGGCAGCGCCAGGTCCTGGCTGCCCCAGAGGAGGAGCTTTGGCTTGACATAACTCTCAATTGGAGAGGGATGAGAGAGGATGGGCGATACCAACGCTAGTGCCTTTACCTGCTCATTCCTGGCGGCAACTTCGATGGCAATGCCGGCGCCAAAGGAATAACCGCAAAGCCCAATCCTATCTTGGTCAACCGTCTCCATTGACGAGAGGAAGGAGAGCGCTGCGGCGACGTCGTCCTGCTCACCAACCCCATCGGCATGTACTCCCTGGCTTCTACCAACGCCGCGGAAGTTGAACCTTAGAGAGGCGATAGATGTTTGCGACACGGCCCGGCAAACGGCGATGACGACGTTATTGTCCATCGTGCCGCCGCGGAGGGGATGGGGGTGGCAAACCACTACCGCAGCAAAAGGCCCTTTCCCCTCGGGCACGCTCCAGACGCCCTCGAGGGAGAGGTCGCCACAGGGAAACGTTACCCTGGTCTCGGTCATGGAGTTAACCAAAAAGTTAACCAGAAGTTAACCAATGAGATGCTATCCTGCTTCCTATTTTCGAAACCCACTTTCAAGGCCCCTCAGTTTTCCTTCTCTTAAGGCCCCACCATCTTCTAAGTACTCCGGCACCGAACAAGAAACAGAGAAAAATGATAACACCTGTGATGGTAGAATATGCAGATGTCGTCGCTCCTACTATGAGTAGTATGAGTCCTACTGCAAATAGTAGAAAAAGAACGGCCCTTTGGGCATTATCTGTCATGTTAATCACCTCTTTCACTTCTTGCCTACTTTGTGTACCAGCCCTCTCCAAATCCCCTTAGCTGGGCTTGGTAAACCCTTAGCTTGCGGTATTCGACTGCGATAATTATATTACCACAAAATGTCTGTAGAGCAACGCAGCGGCAACGGCACTCAGTATCGTGTCCATATGACGGAACTTATTCGTGCTGTTAGTGAGCTTGTCAGGGAGGTGCCTTTCCCCTTCCGCGCCGTTTCTTGAGCCGGCCCTCGATCTCCTTCTCGAAGCCCTGGTCGCTGGGCTCGTAGTACTTCCTTCCTTTAAGGGAATCGGGGAGGTGCTGCTGCTCGACGAAATGTCCAGGGAAGTCGTGGGCGTACTTATAGCCCTTGCCGTAGCCTACCCTGCGCATCAGGCCCGTAACCGGATTGCGCAGGTGGAGTGGTACCGGCTCGGCCCTCGTCTTTTCCACGTCCTGCTGCACCCTGGTGTAGGCCTTGTACAGGGCGTTGCTCTTGGGCGCTGTCGCCAGGTAGACCACCGCCTGGGCCAGTGCCAGGTTGCCTTCGGGCATGCCGATGAAGTGAACCGCCTGCTGGGCTGAGGTGGCGATTACCAGCGCCTGGGGATCGGCCATGCCCACATCCTCCGAGGCGAACCTCACCAGTCGCCGGGCGATGTAGAGCGGGTCCTCCCCGGCCTCCAGCATGCGCCCCATCCAGTAGAGGGCGGCGTCGGGGTCGGAGTCCCTGAGCGACTTGTGAAGGGCGGAGATGATATTGTAGTGCTCCTCTCCGGCCTTGTCGTAGAGCAGGGCGCGGTGTTGAAGTGCGTCTTCGATATCAGCCAGCTTGACGTGGCGCTTGCCGTCCTTTGAAGCGGGGGCTGTTGAGGCGGCAAGCTCCAGCGCATTTAGCGCCACCCTGGCGTCTCCATTTGACATAACTAACAAGAAGTCGAAAGCATCGTTGTCCAGTTCCACTTTCATATTGCCCAGCCCGCGCTCCTTGTCCTCCAGCGCCTGCTGAACTATGGGCCTGACCTGCTCTTCGGTGAGCGCGTTGAGGGTGAAGACGCGGCAGCGGGAGAGAAGGGGGGAGATCACCTCGAAGGAGGGGTTCTCGGTGGTGGCGCCGATGAGGGTGATGGTGCCGTTCTCCACGTAGGGGAGTATGGCGTCCTGCTGTGCCTTGTTGAAGCGGTGTAGCTCGTCGATGAAAAGGATAGTCCTCTGCTGGTACAGGCCGCGGCGCTCCCTGGCCTCATCCACGATACGGCGCAGGTCGGCGACGCCGGCGGCCACCGCCGATATCGGGCTGAAGTGCGACCTGGTGACGCTGGCAATGATATAGGCGAGGGTGGTCTTGCCGCTTCCCGGCGGCCCCCAGAAGATGATTGAGGGGATCTGGTCGGCCTCGATGCTCTTTCTCAGCACGTGCCCCTCCCCCACGATGTGCTCCTGCCCCACGAACTCGTCAAAGCTCCGCGGCCTCATCCGCGCGGCAAGGGGCGCTTCTTGCTCCAACTGCCTTTTACCGACGTGTTGAAAAAGGTCCGGGCCTTTCCTATCCTGTTTCACTTCTTCGACCTTTTTTGACCTTTCGCCTTAATGGCGGCAATATTTTCCTTGACCTGCCTCGCCTTGTCCTTTGCCCCTATTTGTTCGAACATAGCAAGCGCTCTCTGAACAAAGTCCAGGGCCTGGTGGTAGTCGCCGCGGCAGGCGTACACGCCTCCGATGTTGTTGTAGGTAGTCGCCAGGCCAGCACGGTCGCCGATCTGCTCGCTCATCTTAAGGCCTTTCATGAACCACTCGAGTGCCTGGTCGTAATCGCCGCGGGAGTCGTAGACCCCTCCGATGTTGTTATAGATCGTGGCGAGGGCAGCGCGGTTGCCGATCTCCTCTCTTATCTTGAGGCTCTTGTGGTACCAGTCGAGGGCCTGGTCGAGGTCTCCTCGTTCTTGGTAAATGCCACCGATGTTGTTGTAGCTGGCAGCTAGTCCTGCTTTGTGGCCTATCTTTTTGGTTATCTTGATGCTCTTCATGTACCAGTCGAGGGCCTGGTCGTAGTCGCCGCGGGAGTCATAGACGCCTCCGATATTGTTATAAGTAGCGGCCAGGCCCGCGCGGTCTCCCATCTCCTCGCTTATCTTCAGGCTCTTGTGGTGCCACTCAAGCGCCTGGTCATAGTCGCCGCGGGCCCCGTGGATTTCTCCGATGTTGTTGTAGGTAGGAGCGAGGCCGGTGCGGTCGCCGATCTCCTCTCTTATCTTGAGGCTCTTGTGGTACGACTCCAGGGCCCGGTCGTAGTCGCCCCGGCCTCTATGGACCTCGCCAATGTTGTTATAGGTAGTGGCCAGGGCTTCCTGGTCGTCAGCCTCTATGGCTGCGGCCTCGGCCTCCTTGTAGTGCCCCTCGGCCTCCTCGAGCTCCGACTGCTCAAGAAAGCAGTTGCCGATGAGGAGCAGGAGGGCTGCCTTCTGACTTCCGGTTGGCCCCTGCGCCAGAGCCTGCCTGAACAGCCTGGTGGCTTCCGCGTACTCATACTTCTCTTTGTGTTCCATGCCCTGCTTGAAGGGGTCTCTTATCTCGGGCGGAGCCTGTGGCAGGCCATCAAAGTATTCGGCGATGCGGCCAAGTTTGGTGTCGATTTCACGTAGCGTCTCCTCCGTGGCCGGAGTGCGATGGTTCCTAAATCGATTTGCTATCCAGATCGCTCCTCCCCCAATTGTAACCACCCCTGCCACAATTCCTATTATGATACCTGTAGTAGCTAAGTCCATATGCGTCTGACTAACCTCTATTTATACCTCTTCACCTCGAACCTGTAGAGCTCTACCGGCTCGTCGGGAAGTATCCCGGCTTTCTGGCGGCAGATGTCTATCTGGTGCGCCACGGTGTCCACCCCTTCGAGGTCGGGGAGCAGCAGCCCCCGCCGCCCCCCACTCTCCACGATTACGCCGTACTTCCTGGGGTCAAGCTCCTCTTCGCTTTCCACCGGCACCGGCTGGGTGAGCACATCGACGCTGTAGGCAAGATCGGGCAGCTCCTCTGCGGTCACCGGCTGGAAGCGGGGATCACCGGTTGACGAGCTTACCGCGTTGTTGATTATCTCCTCGGCGATGTTGGGGCGCGTTGGCTCGAAGGTGCCGATGCAGCCCCTCAGTTGACCGTGCTTCTTGAGGGTAACGAAAACACCCGCCTTTTCCCTCATCTCAGGAGTTAGCTCCGCTGGCTGAGGAAGCGTTCCCTCTCGGACGTAGCCCTCTACGGTCTCCCTGGCCAGCCTCGCCAGTGGGTGCATCTCCTCAGGTCTCATTTTCCCTCCCCCTTCAACTCGCGATTATTATCCCTGCGTAGCCTACTACAGCACTGTAATCACCGGTTACATCACCGCTTGTTTGATACCTGACCAATTCCGCCCGTTTTGCCCCCAATTCCTTGGCTGCTGAGATGAGAGCTACCGTTGGCGCATAGCCACACATTGTTATGTTCAGATCTCTTATTCGCCTCATGAGCTCGTCTTCATTTAGCTCCAATATGGCGTCTATAGCCTGGGTATCCTTCCTCCTGGCTGATTCCTGGGACTCGTAATGAGTCATATCGCTGCTGGCGATGATTACTGTCTCTGCCCCTAGCTCCTTGATTGCCCCAGCTATCTCCTTACCGATCTCCTTGTAGACGGAAGCGGCGGCGTGGGAGAGTACGATAGGCACCATTTTGACGTCCCGTTTGAAATATTGCAGAAACGGTAGCTGAACCTCAATAGAGTGCTCGTAGAGATGCGCCACGTGATCTTCTTCCAGGTGCCTGGACCCACTTAAGATCTGTTTGCCCAGTCGCGAGTCAATTCCAACTTGGCCTAGGGGTGTTTCCCATGAGCCTTCGGTCATAATGCTGAAGGGCCTGCCACTCCCTGTATGGCTGGGGCCCAGGATGATAGAGGTATCCTTGAACTGGATTCTGGACATGACTGCCCCAGCCACTGATCCGGAGTAGACATATCCAGCGTGAGGTGAGACCAGCCCAATCACCTCTTCTTTCGGCGCCTTTTCATCGACAAATCCCCTGACCTGCGCTTCTAGCGAAGAAGGCGATGCTGGGTAAAACTGACCCGCGACAACCGGACTCCTGATCATGGCGATCCCCTCCCTTCAGGACTTTGTCCTGAAATTTAGCTCTGCTCCACAAAAGCGACACCTGGAGCCGTTCAGACCAACTAGCTCGGTCTGGTAACCTACGCGGCTCACCGCCAGACGGCCACAGGAGTAGCAGGTGGTGTTCTCGCCCTCATGGCCGTGCAAATTGCCCACGTAAACGAAGTGAAGTCCTACCCTTTTTCCAATGTCATAGGCACGCTCGATTGTTGACACTGGCGTTGGGGGTATGTGTTGTAGTTCATGCTGGGGGTAGAAGCGGGTCACGTGCCAGGGAGTAAGCTCGCCCAGGCGGTCCCGAATCCAGGTGGCGATGCCCTCAAGCTGGGCATCGTCGTCGTTCATGGTGGGGATGATATTGGTCACCACCTCGACGTGCATGCCCCATTTTTCCTGCGCCCTCTCGGCGACCTCAAGAATGCCCCGCCACCGCGAGACCCTGGCCAGTTGCCTGTAAAAGGAGTCGGAGAACCCCTTTACATCGACTCTCCAGGCATCGAGGTAAGGCCCGATTGCGTCCAGCGCCTCGGGGGTGGAATAGCCATTGGTCACATATACGGTATATAGGCCCTCCGCTTTGGCGAGCTTGGCCCCATCCAGTGTGTACTCCAGCCAGATGCCAGGCTCGTTATAGGTCCACGCGATCCCCTCGCAGCCGTAGCGTTTGGTGAGTCCGATGGAAGCCTCAGGGAAGATCTGTTGCGAGCCACGCCTCTCTTCCCAGGGTGCCCGGCAGGAGATCTGCCAGTTCTGACAGTGCCTGCAGTGAAAATTGCAGCCCCACCCTCCAAGGGAAAAGACCAGGCTCGTGGGATGGAAGTGGAACAGTGGCTTCTTCTCGATAGGGTCCGCTGCAGCAGAGGACACCTCAGCGTAGTTCAGGATATGGAGGACGCCATCGATATTCTGGCGCACCTGGCAAAGCCCGAACTTCTGCGGCCTGATTACGCAGCGCCACTGGCAGACGTGGCAGCGAACTGCGGAGTCAGCCAGTTTCTCATAGAGCATCGCCTCGCGCATCTCCGCCTCCCCTAAGCCAGCTCTATAACATCCAGGGGTAAGCGAAAGTCTATCACATCGCGGGGGTTATGTCTATCTGGTTGCCGGGTTACTGTGGACACTTGCCAAAGCAATCCCGAAGGGCTAGAATTAGGTGCAGACTGAGAAGCCGGGAGCAGAAATCTGAGAGGGCATTTTCAAAAGGACGGGAAGGAAGATGGCCAAGAAATCGCGCAAGGTAGCAGCAAAGTACTCGCAGTTGAGCAGGGCAAAGAAGAAGAAACAACGAGGTAGCCCTTCTCTTCAAACGGGAATGATTTCTGCGCCCAAATCTCAGGAGATAGCTGAGCCCAAGCCAATCAAGAGCCCGGTCTCCAAGACTACGCTAAGGACGCAACCCGAGCCAAAGCGAGCGACCCTCGCTTATCAATACGTGAAGGCTGACCTGAAGAGGATTGGTATTCTGGCTGGGATGATGATCATCATCCTAATTGTGCTGACCTTTGTGCTGGGCTAAATCTCCTCGTCATCCTCTTCCTCAGGTGGCGTCGCCACTGGACCCTCCCTTGAAAGGGGCAGCAAGGCGCTGATTTTCTCTCCAGGCTTCTTTCTCGTCGTCGGCAGCTTCTGAATCGCTTCCTTCACCTGAGATAGCCTCTGTTCGGGGTCCTTTACCGCCAGATCCACCACCACTCCCCGCACTCCCAGTCCCCACAGGCTTTCAATATCGTCAATTGGCAAACCAGGGGGCATGGCTGCCAGGAGATGCTTTCCCGCTCCAGCGGCCAGTCGCTCGTATACCATTAGCTGATACACAGTAAGGGGGGATTCGTCCTCGCTAACCGGGCCGAGGAGTACAGCGTCGATGGACAAGCGATTTATGGCCTTGGCCAGGCTATCGTTCAACGAAGGGTCTATCCGAAGCACCTTACCAATTTTCTCCTCCCCCAGGACTGCTGCCGGGGTTTTGTCTGGGGCGAAGATCACAAAGTCACAATCCATCCCAATGAGTTGCTCGACCTGTTCCTTGGTTACTGCATTCAGGGATACCCCCCAGGGAATATCAGTCTTAGCGCTGCTGAGTTTGGCCAGGGCTTTGTCACTCTTCTCCTGATGTTCAATGGTCATCAATACAGCATCGGCGCCCGCCTTTGCAGCGATGGCGGCTAGCTTGGCATCTCCCACAGGTACGCTGGCGACAATCACCATGGGTAGGCTTTTTCCCCTGGCCACTGCGGCCCCGAAACCCAGAGGCTGGGCTCTTCCCTCAGAGATCTGCTCCAGCTTATCCAAAAGCTTGCTCATGTTCCCCCTTTTTGCTTCCCTGCACTTCAGCTAAATCAGCAGGCTAGTGGTTGAATTCGAACTAACTACATGCGATTTAATAATTGTAGGCCTGGGGAGCCTGATGTTCCATCGAGTAGCATAACTTCCTGCCCCGTCTGGTGTCAAGCCGCGGCTCCGCATTGTAGCATAGTACGGTAGTGAAGGAGACATTGGCAATGACTGACGATGTAAACGCTGACAATTTGCTGGATGTCTTCAAAAGTGTGGAAGTCGAAGGGAACATTGCTAGCGTGCTTTCCCGTGAATTGGGCGACGTGAGCATCCATTCTCTGTTGGAGCAAACCAGACAGGTCGCCGACGGGATCAAGCGGGGACGCTTGGGGGTTTTCGCAATCGTTCAGCTATCAGCACTCAGCATTCAGTTTCTTTCAACCAAAAAGGCCGGCAAAATCCCCCTTAGTCCCCTTTTCCAAAGGGGGATTCAGGTGGATTCACTAGTCCCCTTTTCCAAAGGGGGATTCAGGTGGATTCACTGAACGCTTATGAATAGACATCCTAATCGGTGTAAAATGAGAAACCAAGGATGCCAGGTCCGGCGTGGACTCCCATGCCGGGGGTGAACTCGGTGAGATAGAGTTCGGCACAGGTGAATCTTGAGCCGATCTCTGCCTTGAGCTTCTCTCCTTCCTCCAGTTCATCGGCGTGGTGCACTATGACGTGCACAGTGGAGTCCCCTACTCTTTCCGCCATTAGCTCCAGCATGAGCTTTACCGCCTTCGCCTTCGTTCTCGGACGTGCCACGGGTGTTGTTTCCCCTACTGAGGTAGAATGCTCGAGTACAGGCTTCATATTCAGTACCGACCCAGCCCAGGCTGCTGCCCTGGCAATGCGACCAGTTCTCGCGAGATAGTAGAGTGTGTCCACCATGGCCAGGAGATTTACCCTGCCGATCATGCTCCTTGCAGCATCGACTACCTGGGGCAGCTCTGCCCCCTGGCTGGCGACACGAGCTGCCTCGAGGACGACAAATCCTAATGCACCGGCTACAGCGCGGCTGTCAACCACCTCGATAGCGGTATCTGGAATTACCTCCCTAGCCTCCTCCCTGGCCATCACTGCAGCTTCAAAGGTCTTGCTTTGCAGGCTGGTGAGGGTTATACAAACTATGCTCTCTGCCTCCTGGCTTAACCGGCGGTAGGCATCCAGGAAGTCCCCCACTGATGGGGTCGAGGTGGTGGGGAGGTCCTTTCTTCTTCGCATAATCTTATAAACTTCGCCCGGGCTCATATCAACTCCATCGCGGTAGCTGTTGCCTCTATAGACTATGAAGAGGGGTACCAAACAGATATCGTACTTCTCCACCAGCTCGCTTGGCAGGCAACATGTGCTATCGGTAATAACGGCGACTTTTCTCATTTGTATACCCTCCCCAAAAGATACAGCCAGCGGTCGGACTCGAACCGAACCGGCGGTTTAGGAATACGTGACTCGCAATATCTCCCCGCAGTAAAGCTGCGAGCGCTCTGGCCTGGCTGAGATGCCCTGCAGGTTTGACATTATCGAGGAGCCACGCGATGAGAATTGTAGAGGAAATTCTGACAAAATTCAAACGCAATTTCGAGGACAACGTGTCTAGGTTTGACAAAGGCTGGTTCGGCGCGATGGCCAAAATCATGGATCCAACTAAAAAAGATTTACATCTAAGTCTGGATTGAACAGGTAGATAGAGGAACATTCCGGATGGTAAACAACCTCAAGAAGTCTAAATCCGACCGTTCTACTGTTTGTCATCTCAGCACGAGTCGGGATTGGGTAATAATTTGCCTATTATTGCACATTTTGGACACTTGTTACGCGGTGAACAAAACAGCTCTTGGGTTCAGGCGCGGGGTCCAATTAGTAGGTGAGGTCAAGGCTTGTCTGGTACAATCTTGATTAGAATAGTACGGTTCCTTGGCCCATCAAACTCGCAAAAGAAGATACCCTGCCATGTCCCCAAAACCAGTTTCCCGCCTTCTACCAGCAGTGTCTGAGAGTTACCTGCCAGGGTAGCCTTGATATGGGCGGGAGCATTGCCTTCCATGTGGCGGTAGTCACTGTGTTGGGGTACTATAGCCTCAAGCTGCGTGGTAATATCTGCTGCTACGCTGGGGTCGGCGTTCTCATTCACTGTAATTGCGGCTGTGGTATGTGGGACGAAAACAAGGCAAACGCCACTTTCAATGCCACCGGATTTCACTATGGCCTGAACTTCTTCAGTAATGTCTCTAAACTCTACTCTCGCCTTGGTGCTTACGCCTATCCTGTGTATCAAGATGACCCCCCGACCCTGCAGATCCACTTCAAACTCACCTGCTATCCTACATCCCTTTTATCCTTTTCGCAACATGCTCCACTTTCCCATCGAAGAGGCGGTTGGAAACAAATATTGACAAATCGTGTTTGCCGGTCTACAGAGCTGACAAAAGCGACTCGCGGAAGGCATCGGGGTCGCCTTGAATGACTCATGACTGTGGTTTATGATAGACCTCGATAGGATTCAACCTTGCCGAAGGACTGTTGTCGCGAGAATATGGGGGCGTACGAAGACCTCATCGAGAGGTTGAGGCAGACGGATGTGATGCAGCAGGTTCTGGCCGCGCTCGAGAAGGAGCCGGTGGCGCTGCTCTATGCGATCTGTAAGGAATACGAAGCAAGCAATAACCCCGTGCCCGACCATCACCTTCCTATCGTGGGGTACTTGAAGGAGGTCGCGTTGCGGACTCTGCTATCAGGGGGGTTGCTGGAGCGACAGCCAGGTGGCAGGCTATCTGTTTACTCCTACACACCGACATCGGATGGCATAGAATGCTACCGAAGATTGGAGAACGAGGGGTGGGGCCGTAAACAATGACCAAGCCCGCAAGTATGTGCACCGCTTCGCTATCGCACAACTAGGGGAGAGACTAGGTGGAGCAGCAACTCACATAGAGCTTGGCCAGGGGGCGGAGCCAGCGGTCGGATTCGAACCAGCGACCGGCGGCTTACGAAGGCGCTGGCAGGCGTAACCCATGCTGGCTCAGATGGAATACAACATTTAGGCCGTTATCTCTGTTTGCCCCTAACATATTTGCATCTCTATGCTAGATTGTATACTGCTCCAAAACGGGAATACCCGCAGTAGCTCGGGTTATGCTCGTATCGGACAGCGCTCGAAAATGACTTCCCTTCGGAAATCCTTCCCGGTATAATTCGGCGAAGGGATATCGAAAGCTGAGCAACCAGAGGCCATGGTTCCGTAAGGTAGCTTGGGCGCAATACAGGTCGTGCTTTCGTGACCATGACAGGTATCAATTGCCATTACTGCCAGCCGCATGCCCGAAGGTCCGGGGCACGCGATACAAAAGGTCTTGAAGAAGGCGGGTCTGAGTATCGATGATATGGCTGTTATGGAGATAAATGAGGCTTTCGCCTGCGTGCCCCTGGTATCCACCATGCTCATTGCGAGGCATGACAAGAAGAAGCTACAACAGATAAGGAATAGGATGAACATTAGTGGCAGTGCTATAGCCATGGGACACCCCAACACAGCCAGTGGCGCCAGAATCATCATGAACCTGATGTATGAGCTGAGGAGGAGAGGTGGTGGCCATGCCTGGGCGCTATTTGTGGAGGCTTGGGCCAGGCCGATGCCATCATAATTAAAGTAGATTAGCTTCTATCTGGTCACCAGCCCAAAAACCACTCCAGTTGCAGTACCAATGGTAGCAGTGCGCTAGCCCCCATGTCTGCAAGAACCTTGGCGGGAGCGAATGGCAGTCGAACTCACCAAGGACGCTGTTAATGCCCATCAAGCGATTCTAAGTGCTACGAAGCAGGTGTTACCCGGTGTTCTCTGGCGTTATTGCGTAGCCAAATCACCCTACCAGACACCCTCACTGTGCCATTTTGTCAGACCAAGTGCCGCGGAGTACGTTCGCCGCCGGCTCCAGGGGCTACGTTCCACGCCTACTTCTCGATCGTCGAACCGCTTTTCTCCCAATTGGACAAGGATTATCGGGCACCGGGAGATAGCATCCAGTGGACATTGGATGTTGAGTCGAGCACGGAGCGGATTAAACTGTCATGGGATGTCAGCGGCGTGCTGCAAGTGTCTTGCTTCGGATGACTGGCCCTGGCCTGGACATAGATATGAAGGCCGTGCACAACACAACTCTGCCGGCCGGAACTCACCCCCTAACAGTAGCAGCAACGTCAACAGCAACGCCGACATCCACGCCCACACTAATACTCACCCCTAAGCCGACGCCAACATCCACGCCCACACCCGCATCCATACCAACTTCAACAGTTACGTGGACGCCAACGCCTGTCGGTTCGCCTATAGGAGCACCATGGGCGCTGGTGGGCGGGAAAATTGCCGCGGTGCTGGCCGCAGGAGTACTGTTCCTCACACTGCGCAGGCTCAGGTAAAGCAGGCGGCGAATCTATGGGAGTAAGGGAGTGCCGGAGGTTAGCCCAAGAGAAAGTTGCTAGACGGATACTGTCCGGCGTTCCGAAATGAAGCCTTTTCCGGGCACCCCGCCGCTCTGAAAGGGCTTCGTCTCGAACAGGCCGGTATCGACAGGCGCCTTGAGAGCTTGCGACCTTGCAAGGTTGAGCACAGCATAATCCGAAGCACATACCTGACAAAACTAGGTCAATATTCGTTATACATACAGGAAATGCACACGAACTCTTGGTTCTCAGACATTAGGGAGGGCAATGATGATGTTCCATCACGAACGCGGTCAGATGCAGCTGTCGGTGGTGGATGTGGTAAACAACGGGATAATGGCTGAACCTGAGGCTTCGGCGGAGCTGGTCGAAACGCTCAGAGAAGCAAGCGAAGCTCTCCAGATTGCATACGAGAGGACCGTCTCCGAACTCTGGAATTGCTACGTCGAAATGCTCAGAGAAGTAGACGAAGCTCTCCAGATTGCATACGAGAGGACCATCTCCGAACTCCGGGATTGCTACGTCGAGATGCTCAGAGAAGTAAACGAAGCTCTCCGTATTCTATACGAAAGGTCCTTGTCCGGACTCTCGACTTACTACTCACCAATTCCCATAGAGTTGAACGAAGGACCTGCTAGTCAATATGAAATCGCCCAGTTGGAACTCTGGAGTTCCTCAACCGAAATGCTCAGCAATCCAAACGAAGCTCTCGGGAGGGCAGGACCCTCGTCCGAGCTGGTGGCAGCAGTGGAAAGCAACGACCTACTCAAAGAATACGGGAGCCCAATCTACGGACGGGCTGTTGGTTTCTCTCTGAACTGATGGATAAGTCCTTTGACGCATTGCGCAACCGACCTGTCAGGGCGATGTGAATTATCACTGGTGGACAGGGGATGAACAATGGTATACTTGAAATCAATCGACTTATTGCTCGCTCTGAGACGAGGGTCATGCGCCAGGAAGAAAGCACCAGCGAAAGAAGACGCAAGGAAGCTACCTTGGCCGCACTCTACGATGAGTATTATGAGAGGATTGCTCGCTACGTTTTTGTCAGGTTGCGTGACTGGGCAGAGGCAGAGGATCTGGCTGGAGAAGTGTTTTTGAAAGCGCTGGAATCGCTGGACTCATATAAGGAACGGGGCATACCAATGCAGGCCTGGCTTTTCAAGATTGCTCACAATATGGTCGTGGACCACTTTCGCAAAACAGCAAAACGCAAGACAGTCCCAATTGACAATGTGCAGATTACGGCCGAATCCGATCTGCAGCGAACAGCAGAGGCCAATATTGAACTTGCGAGGGTAAACAAGGCAGTGGAACAGCTTACACCAGTCCAACGGCGCGTAATAGAACTGCGTTTCTTTGGCGAGCTGACCTCCGAGGAAGCCGGTCAGGTTCTCAACAAACGCGCCGGTGCTGTGCGCGAGCTGCAAAGTGCCGCCATTAGAAGGCTGCGCAAGCTGCTCTGTGAGGAATCATGAGTTGAGAGCGGTGCGATATGAGCAAGAGCTTTGACGATATACTTGACGAGTGTGTGGACCGCATCAACCGCGGTGAGAGCATCGAGGACTGCCTTGGCAGTTATCCTGAGCACTCGGAGGAACTCCAGCCGCTTCTCTCCGCGATGCTCGATACCCAGAGGGCCTACAAGTTCACGCCGTCTGCTGAGGCCAAGTGGGCAGCAAGGCAGCGTTTCAATGCCGCGCGTGAGCAACTTGAACGGAGATGGGAGGCGAAACCACCGCTGTTCCCCAGGTTATTGGGCAGACCGGTGGCATGGGTCGCTGTAACCGCGTTGCTATTGATATTCTTGATATCCTACTTTGGAATAATACCAATACTGTCTCCCGAAGAGCCAGGTCTTCAGCCAAGCGCGGCAGGCAACTTCGCATTCTTGATAAGCGATGAGGTGAATGCTATCGGAGACTTTGACAGTTTGAGCATCTCCATCTCGAGCATCGGTCTTCACTTGAGCGGTGAGTCTGGTCGGTGGGTTAAGCTTGACCCAGAGGTTCAAGTCGTAGACCTGGCCCTCTTGCAGGGAGATAGAGCTCAGGAAATCTGGAGAGGTGACGTCCCCGAAGGCCAATATACCAAGGTGTTTATCCGAGTATCCAGTGTCAGCGGGATCCTCAAGAAGACTGGTGAGTCGGTTAATGTGAAACTTCCCGGTGAAAAGCTGCACATATCCAAGCCATTCGAGGTTACGAGCAGCTCGGAGACAAACTTTGTCTACGATCTAACAGTAATTGCAACTGGCAGCACTCAGAGCGGCATCAAGTATATCCTCAAGCCGCAAGTGGGGCAGAGCGGAGCCGACCAGAGGTTCGAATTGATCAATGGGAAAGGCGCTGATGGACGCGGCCAAGACCGCGGCCCCAAACCCCCACGAGTAACTCCCAGCGCGCCAAGTTCTGGTATTCAGATACCAGACGCTTGTGAGATACAGGAATCAGGAGTTGTCTCATCCGCAATGGCTTACTAAGTTCGCTTCGTTTTCTTGCTTCAAGAAAATCTGAGAATAAAGTGGACTGGAACTAAGGAGGTGAGTAATGAAGAAGGCACTATTCATTGGGCTGGTGGTCATGCTATTGGCTGTGGGGTGTGCTGTGGAGGAGATAACGCCCACGCCCACGCCCACACCGACACCCACGCCCACACCGACAGCGCTTTTCCTCGAAATAATAGAGCCTGAAAATGAAAGCACAGTCGGCACCGCAAGCATTATTCTCAGCGGCAGCACCATCCCCGGTGCCGTGGTCAGCGTATCGGTAGACGATGAGATAGAGATAGCTGACGTTGATGAGCAGGGCAATTTCAGCGCTACGGTTACCCTTGCAGAGGGGCCAAACTACATCGAAGTACTCGCCAGCGACCAAGAAGGGAATGAAGAGTACTCTACCCTGGTGGTAATCTACAGCCCTTAAAAATAGGGAGGTTCGGGTAACTGACAAAATACCCATCTTTTTCGTTATAACTAATAGCAAAGCAATACCAGGGAAAGGAGCTGAAAGATGAAAGCGTTACGAACTATCGGTATATTGGTCTTGGTGGCCGGGCTGCTGTTAGGCAGTGTGGGCACTGTTTTCGCTGGAGGGCCACCCGAGGGCACTCCTGGCAAGGGCCTTAAGTTTCAAGGCGAGAAGCAGGGTTTCTCCGGCAATGTGACCGGTGTCATTGATGGAAATGTGACCATTGACAGAGGGAAGGGATTGACCGTGACTGTGAGGCTAACTGAGGAGGCCCAATATAAGATTCCAAGAGTAATGAATAAGTGGAGCAACCTCTCTCAGTTTAAGGAACAACTTGAAGGGGACCTCGCCGCACTGGTAGGCAGAAGGGTAGTGGCTTTGGCTGGCAATAGCATGGGGAAATGGGAATCCTTGAAGCTCCTGCTTCTCCCGGTGCCCGGCCTCCCACCGCTACACGCTCACCGCACCGGCAACGTCACCGACTTCACTCCGGGTGCGGGTGGCAATATCACCATAGTGGACATACACGGTGAACTCCATACCTTTGACCTCGCCGGTAACGCGACCTATCATCCGGCAGAATTCAGTGACTTGACAGGGGATGCCCTAGATATTGCGATAACTGGCAGTTTCGTGACCGTGGTCATTAAGGGCGACCCGAAGCTAGAGACTGCTAAGGCCAAGGCCATTGTGGTGCACCCCAGGATACCTGAAGGCTGGCCAACACCTTAATCTAATAGACCGAGGTAGAAAGGCGATACGGGAAGACAGAAGATCGCTGGGGGCCTGCTGGCTAGCAGGCCCCCAAGTTTGTGATACGTAGGCTCCAAGCCGGGTAAATGAAGTCTTTTTCGAGAGTAGCGCTAGTCGAGTGTGATCAAGGCTACAAGTGGTATCCCCGTTTTGGAGCAGGATTGCCTAGCCACAACACACCCCAATTTCTTCCAGTTAGATTACCGGATATCGAACTGACTACAAGAGAGGTTGCGCACAGAGAATTCAATCCGGATTTCCACAATCGGTCTCTATTGCTAAGTCAGGCCGTCGTGTCGGTAGGTAGCCTTGAGCATGCTGAGGATGACCGGTCCCTTGAGGTCAGGGGAGCAGCACTCGTTTTCAAACTGTCGACAAACGGTGCAAGTGACACAGTATTTATCCACCTCGCTGATGTTGTCAAACAGGTTGCAGGTCTCGGCGCTTCGTTCGTACCACTCCTCGAGGAACTCCTCGAACTCCACTCTGTGGGCGCGGAGGCTCCTGGAGCACTCTAGGCCATTGAATCCTCCTGCCGCATACCCCGCTCTGTGTGGGGGCGATAGCGATGCGCCGAATTCGTCTCCTATCCTAGGTCTGGAGCGAAAAAGTGAACTCACACATGCCATCCTTGGACAGCGTCTTCGTCATCTCCGTATTCAAATTATCGCCGGTCTTGGTGGTAGCGACCTCAAAGCCGGCAAGGCATACCGCTTTGCAGGGAAGCGCCAGTCCAGCTTCCACCATCGCTTTGTTCAGGGCGCAGCTAGAAACCTGGAGCACCAGCTCTTTGCTGGTCGCCTTGGCGATATTCCACCTATCCGTGGGTCGCGATGCCAAGATGGCGAGCTCCACATAACGTTCGAAGCGATGGGGGAAGGAGATCCCTGTCCGCTTGGCCACCCTCTCCACCATCTCACCGGTGCGGTCGATATACTTTCCGTCTGCGAGCTCAATGGTCAATTCCATCAGCCTCTGGCCAAAGGTCTCCAGGGTCTGTTGAACCTCCGTTTCATCTTTGTCCTTCAGGTCTTCCACCAGCGCCTTGATATCGCACTGCGCCGTGACCTCATCAACAAGCCTCCGATCAGCATCGAATGGCAGCGGCTTCCCTGGCTCCTCCAGGGTGAACAGTTTTTCCTTGATTGGCTTGGCGTACTTCCAACCCATAGTCATCTTGCACCACCTCCGCTAAAGCTCACCTGAACGGCGTTTTGGGGGCAAACCTCGACACAATCCATGCAGCCCGTACATTTGTCTAAGCGCACCCCTCTCACAACGAAGTGCTCGGGCGCAGTCTCGCGGAACTTCTGGACCGCCACATCGGTGCCCAGCCCCAGCACACGCGTCGGGCAGATAAGCAGGCACTTGCGGCAGGAGAGGGGGTCAGCGCACCTCTGGTCGTCAACAGCTACTGTGGGCAGCATCTCGCTCTCCTTTTCTATCGATTCTTACCACACGTTTGCCAGGGCAGGAAAGTTGGCTCGCTCTACCAGGGTGATCGCCTCCTGGTCGCACTCCGTGACGCACAGGCCACAGCCGAAGCACTGGAACTGGTCAATAAACGCTTGGTTCTTTGAAGGCACAAAGCTGAGTGCCCTGAACTGGCAGCGGTGCACGCATGAGGCGCAGCCATTGCAAAGCTCGGGGTCGATCTCGGCCACATAGTGTCCCTTCCATAGCACCTTGATCCCCAGATCGACCACTGTCCTGATGGCGGCACAATCGGGGTAATCGCAGTTACACAGCCCGCCAAGATAGGGGGTGCCGAAGGTGAACACGGTGTGCACCAGCCCCCGCTTGTTCAGCTTGGCGAGCACCTCCTTGGCCTCATCCGGTGTCAGGAAGTGGACGCCTCCCCGATAGGTATCGGGCCACCGCTCCCACTTGTACATCCCGGTTCCCATACCCAAGCATGTGAAGTTCTCGTCGTCGGGGAGACCTTGCATGGAGCGGCGGCAGGCACAGGTCATGAGGCCAATGGGGTACATGATGTCAACGATCTTGAGCGCCTCGTCATGGGTGAGCACCTGCCCAAAATGGGTAACCCACGATACAGCCTCCGCCTCCTGCTTTATCTTCTCCACCGTCGCCACATCTCCCCGCTCTCTAGCCTGAAGGAAGTCGTGGCCAACGACAGCCATCCCTCCAGCGGCCTGGGGGTTGGCTTCAGCCCCTAATGCCTCAGTCTCCTCCCTTCTAATCTTGTAGAGTCTGCGAGCGTAGTTTGCCGGGTTGAAGTACCATCGCTCATATCCATCGCCATACTTGTCACACCATTCACACATGCTCTACCTCCTTCTCCTAGCCTGGCGTCCTGATGTAGCTTTCCTCCTTCTTTCAACACGCGACGAGGCAATTCTCATCCCCCTCCCTCTTGGCCCCCACGATGATATGCCCATGGCACCTGGCTGTCAAACCTCCTTGCATTCCTGCAGCGGACCCGCGGCGTCCGAGCCATGGCATAGCAGCAACAGGCACTAGGGTTTTGCAGTTAGATCGTCTGACGATGTTGTACACAATGGGTGGACAGGCGGACTCACGGAAGCCCCGCGCCAGGAACGTCGACCTGGACGGTTTCGACGCGACCGCTCGCTTTGGCTCGAGCCTCATCGGGATGCATGGCTTCCGCCGTGAGCGCGAAGAGTGTGCGGCGGTCGGAACCTCCCAACATGCAGGCGAACGCTTGTGTTGTCACCTTCACGCGGTGGGTCACCTCGCCGCCTTCATGAAGGCGCAGAACCTCCCCGCTGAGTGGCGACGCAACCCAGATGGCGTTTTCTGCATCGAGACAGATTCCGTCAGGGGTGGCTTGCTCGATCTCTGCCCAAATGCGGCGTCCTGTTAGAGAACCGTCAGGCTCGATGTCAAAGGCCGTGAGACGCTGCCCGAGCGTCTCGCCGACGATGAGCGTGCGTCCGTCAGGGGTGATGACGGTTCCGTTCGGGAAAGCCATCTCATCGGCGACGACGCGCGCATCGCCGTCCGGTGTCACCAGCACGATCTCGGCCGGCGCGAAAGGCTGCTGCTCAATGAGGTCGAATCCAAAATTTCCGACGTAGGCCCTCCCCTGCTGGTCGACCACCATGTCGTTGCAGTGGAACGACGCGAGTTTGCGTAAGTCGGCAACCTCCGCAAGCCCAGCGGGGTCAAGTCGCAGCAGGCGGCGATCCGTCATCGAAACCACCAGCAGGCGGCCGTCGGGAAGCCAGCCCAGCCCGGAGGGCTGTCCTGGCACCTCGACAACAGTCTCGGCGTTGCCGTTGAGGTCGATAGTCATCACCCGGTGCGCGTGCATGTCAGAGAACCACAGCTTTCCGTTGTGCCAGCGCGGGCTCTCCGGGAACACTAGCCCGTCGATAAGAACCGTTGTTTCGAGCACCATGAAAGAATCCTCCTTTACCAATCCCCAGCCGGGATTTGCCATTTCAACTCGCAATGAGGTGGTCCTCGTCGGTCGTGGCTTTGCCCACCAATGTATACCCGCAGCATCTGGCTGTCAAGGCATCGAACAAATCATGCTCGACTTCGGCTTGTCATCCTCCGCCTGCGTCAAGATGGCGTATAGCCACAACACACCCCAATTTCTTCCAGTTAGATTACCGGATATCGAACTGACGACGAGAGAAGCTACTGTATAGGTAATCCAAAATCGACTTATTCGGCCAGTTCTTCAATGTACTGCCTGGCCTTTTCGACCAACTGAAGGTCGGTAGAAATAGTGATAAACTTCTCAAAATCAGCTGTGGCCTCGGCTCCGTTGCCCTGTTGTTTGTAGGCACCCTGCGGTTGTAGTAGGCCTTAGCATAGTCTGGGTTTAACTCGATGGCCTTGTGAGCTATACAACAGCCAAAACCCAAACCAGTGGCAACCTGTTCTCATAGGGTGCTTCAAAGCCAATTCGTGAGAATCCGGAATGAGATATTGGTGAAGACATGAATGATCACAGCAGGCCAGCAGGAATTCCCCCGATAGGCCACATAGCCAAGATAAATGCCCATGGGTATGGTGCTAATGGTCTCTATCTCTGGTTTTCCGAGATGAAGCAATACGAATGGTACCATCTGGATCAATATGCTGGCTTCTTTGAACTTGTTCTTGAGGCCAAACAACAAGTAACCGCGGAATAGAAACTCCTAAGCAGAGAGATAAACGAGAATCTGTAGAGAGTACCTGCGCAGGTCGAAACTGTCGACTGAATAGTATGTGTGCAGCGAATCAACTCTAGAGGCGGCAAATAGGATGGGGAAAGCTGCAAGGCAGGTAACAACTACATAGAGAAGCCATACTCGCCAATTACCAAGGCGTAATCCAAAATCCATGGGGTTCTTGCGCAGGAACAGTATGACTGTGAGTATTGGCAGAGATGCATAGAATACCGCGGCATCTGACCATCGTTCCCCAAAGGAATGCTGCTGAGCGAGCGTGAGAAACAAGACGGCCGAGCATATGATAATGAGTTCCTCTAGGTTTTCCCGTATCTGGGATCTAACAACTCCAAGCTCTCTCTTAAGTAGATTAACCATACTGCTCTCTGCAAAGGAACTTGAGCCCCACACCCTGAGATGCCAGACAAGGCACCGCATTCATCATAACACAGGGCAACACAGGATGTACCGACGGAGTCCCATGCTGAGAACTGAACAACACTCGGCGGCACCCAGTAGTACGAAGGACATCCAATTTACACAGAAGCACGTAGGTTCGAGTCCTACATCGCCCACGTTTAAATTTTTAAAAGTTGGGCGTAAAT
>Ga0209979_1000840_pt1 | contig 37310 bp, 33 predicted proteins | sample AnhtaG_FD_183114 | JGI IMG/M metagenome (GOLD analysis project Ga0209979, IMG submission 183114) | Deep subsurface microbial communities from Anholt, Denmark to uncover new lineages of life (NeLLi) - Anholt_01485 metaG (SPAdes) (version 2) | ecosystem: Environmental > Aquatic > Marine > Oceanic...
GGGCAGGAATGTCGGACTGCTAAAGCTACGCCTGTGGCGCCCCTTCCCCTTTGATGAAATCCGCCAAGCGGTTAAAAAGACTAAGGTTCTCATTGTACTGGATAGAGCTCTCTCTTTTGGCGGACCGGGTGGGCCGGTTTGTTCTGAGATTAGGTCAGCTTTATATGATGAGGAGAATAAACCAAAGGTGGTTAGTTTTGTTGGTGGCCTGGGCGGTAGGGATATTACTGTAGCTGACTTTGAAGAGATAGTAAATAAAGGTATTGAAATCTCACAGAAAGGAAGCAATAAAGAGTTTGAGATATTCGGAGTGAGGGAATAATGGCAAATCAAACTATTTCTTTTCGGCAATTAGTTGAGAGAGAGGAATTGTTCCTCCCCGGTCACCGAGCTTGTATCGGCTGTGGCGAAGCCTTAGCCGTGAGGCTAGCCTGTAAAGCATTAGGACGGAATGTAATTGTCGTTAATGCCACAGGATGTATGGAAATAGTTTCATCACAATTTCCTTATACCTCCTGGCGTGTTCCCTGGATTCATACTTTGTTTGAGAATACAGCAGCGGTAGCTTCAGGTATAGAATCCGGGATAAAAGCCCAAATAAAGAAAGGGAGCCGCACTGATAAGGATACCAAAGTGGTGGCGATGGCTGGTGATGGTGGCACCAGCGATATCGGGCTTCAGGCACTATCCGGGGCATTAGAGAGGGGGCATAACTTTCTCTATATCTGCTTTGACAACGAAGCCTATATGAATACCGGAATTCAAAGGTCCTCAGCCACTCCTTATGGTGCCTCGACTACTACTTCCCCAGCCGGTAAGATGAGCATAGGACAGGTTACCTGGAAAAAGGATATGCCGGCTATTGTCGCTGCCCATAATATCCCTTATGTAGCTACTGCCTGCCCCAGCTATCCTCGTGACCTGGTGAATAAAGTGATAAAAGGGGCGACAACCCCAGGCCCGGCTTATCTTCACATTCTCTCGGTTTGTCCCACTGGCTGGAGGTCTCCCCCCGATATAACCATCGAGCTGGGCCGTTTAGCGGTACAAACCGGGGTATTCCCGCTATATGAGATAGAAGATGGCAGATATAAATTAAGCGTCAAAACCCCCAAGCTTAAACCAGTTCAGGATTACTTAAAACTGCAGGGAAGATTCAGACACCTATCTGAAGGAACGATAAGGGAGATTCAACACAGGGTGGATAAGGAATACGCCAAGCTTATGGGAAAGGTAGCATGAACAGAAGTATTTAAAGTCTGTTCCAATTGCTGGGACGGAAACTTAACTAGCCATTAGCTTGCCCGGTAATAGATGCTTTGTTATACTTTAGGTTACGGGGTGTAGCGCAGATGGTTAGCGCGCATGGTTTGGGACCATGAGGTCGGAGGTTCAAGTCCTCTCACCCCGACCATAGATACAGGGAATTGCTTAACATAAAGCGGGAGTAACTCAGTTGGTAGAGTCCCTGCCTTCCAAGCAGGTTGTCGCGAGTTCGAGTCTCGTCTCCCGCTCCACAAATACAAAATTATAGGTCGCGCTGCCGACATTTACTATGCTTTAAGCGAAGAGATAGAACGCTTAAACGCGGCAAGAGCTGAGATAGGCGAGGCACCATTCAGGAGGCCAAACTACAGCAGTTTCAGCCGCTACTTTCACTGGTTCCTCATACTGGGTCTTATAGAGCGCACTGACAAGAAAGAGCCTGCCATTTACCGTTTCTTGCAGGAGCGAGTGTTCTGCCGACTGACTGACAAAGGGAAAGTCGAGGAGGAGGCGTGGCAAGATCCGATTTCAGTAAGGCATCCAGAGTTTCGCTAAACAATCTGATAGCAACAAAGGTATATCTTTATAGAACAGTATTTTGAAAAGCATAGCGAGGCTTACACTGCTAACATTCCACCCAGCTCACACAAGATGGCTTTTTGTTCACTGATAAAGTCATGGTCTCGCTTTTCACATCAATCAGAGTCTTGTTTATTATCCCCTTTACTATCTCGCTTCTTATCTAGTACATTTTTGTTATGATCAGTAAGAACGATAAGGAGATACTAGAAGTAGCACGAAAATATAATCTATTGCCAGGAACAATAAAGTGCGAGATTTTTTGTTTGTTTGATAATGGTTATTCACGGAAAGAGACAGATATATACTTCGCGACCTAATAGACCCTCGAAATCCAAAAGGTTTCACCAACACCGTAAGAAGATATTATTACGAATGGAATAAGGTTAAAGGTTATAAAGACTCATAAAAGAGTATCACTAATTATTATTGCGTATATTTTTAGGGGGAAACCACAGACCATAGTTTAAGATTGAAACGACAATTTAATCTATGAGCCGCCAATATGGCTATGTGCCGCCTTCAAAAATTTGAGACAAAAGTTTAGACGCCTCATACGGGTGCGGTCCATTTCTTCCCACTTGCTACCATAGAAACAACTGCGCAAAATGGAGATCGTGAGGAAAAGTTCGAATCCTACTCAGGGAGCAGACTAGTTGACTCAACAAATCTCACCCAATAGGCAATAACTTCTCCCACTCTTGACCCAGTCAATAAAGGCAATGGGAGTAATTGTGCCATCTGTATCGGTTATTATGTTGCCAGAGCGGGTAGAAAAGCATAACATTGACGATGATGAAAGGCAGACAGCTCATTGGCCCTATACTGACCGGAGTCATACTGGTTACCCTTTACTGCCCAGTGCTTATATGGCTCATCGGTGTCTGGCTTGATAGCCCCTACTACAGCTATGGTTTCCTGATACTGCCCGTCTCCGCTTTTATTACCTGGACAAGAAGAAAAGAGCTGATAATAACAAAGCCCTTAAGCGCAGGAGCTGCCGTCTTCGCCATCGGGTTGGTGGCGTATGTCCTAGGGTCTATATGGAAAATTTACTGGCTCTGGGCGTTTTCCTTGTTGATTGTGACATTAGGCCTGCTCCTCTATTTTAGAGGGGCGAAGGCTGCCCGTTCTATGCTCTTTCCTATCTGCTTTCTCATTTTCATGATACCCCTGCCTTTTCTTGATTCTATAGCCATCCCCCTGCAATCCATTACCACCTACTGTTCAGCCTCGATTGCGACCGCAGTGGGCATCCCGGTTACCAGAACTGGAGCTGAGATTCGTCTCGCCGATTCAGCTTTCATCATTGGCTTGCCCTGCAGCGGGATGAATATTCTTATCTCGCTTTTGGCGCTGGCTGCTGTCTTTGTTTACTTCTTGAAAGGGTCCTATTATAAAAGAGGGAGCCTTTTTGTCTTAGTTTTCCCGATAGCTATTCTAGCTAATATAATGAGGATTGTCCTTCTCCTAGTGATAGCCCATTTCTGGGGAACTGAGGCTGCCTTGACGTTCTTTCACGGCTTCTCCAGTCTACTCATCTTCTTAATAGCCTTTCTATGTCTATTTCTTCTCAGCCGATTTTTTGGATGTGGTTTCAGAGGGATGAAAACAAATTGACGTCACCCTATCCTACACACTATATTCTACTTGGTGAATGGTATGGTCACTTCCATGGGTAAGTACTGGCAATCAGTCTTAATTATAGGCTTATTCCTTTTAGCAATAACGGTCATGCTCCTCCTTTACCACCCCCAGCCTGAAACGGAGGGCACCTATGTCTGCATCGATACTGACCTGTACAAAACGAGTCTCTATGCCACATTTGTTAAGACTACGGTTGACTTAGGCCAGCAAGAGCATCTTGATAATTTCCCTAAACGTATCGGAGAGTGGCAAGGAATAGACCGAGATGCTTCGTCAGCAGTAAAGGAAGTTCTTGAGGCAGATGTACTACTTTTGCGGACATATAGCAAGGCAAAGTTATATCAGCCTATCTTTCTCCTGATAATGCAAGGCCCAAGTCAATCGAGCTTTCATCCTCCCCCTGTTTGCTATAAGTCCCTGGGATACAAGATAGAAGAGGAGGAGGAAGATAAATTATTTGTGAAAGATACATCATGGGTTGGACAAATCAATAAGCAAGAGCTTACCAAGATATCACCCACTATGCCGGCAAGGGCGCGCCAAGAGCTTGAATTTGACCCATATAGGGGCCAAATATCGGTTAGAAAGCTCGTTGTCTTCAAAGAGAATAGTAACAGAGAGATAATAGAGCGAAGGGTAGTTCTCTATTTCTATATAGAAGATGTAGCGATGACCAGCGATAAAATCGGTATGATCCGAGTATCAGCGTTAATACCCACATCAGGCCCGTATGATGATACACTCAGGATTGCTAAGGAGTTTATGGGCGAAGTTATTCCTCTTATATTTGAGCCCCCTGAGGAAACAAGGATGGTCATCACATCTCTAGTAGAATGGGGCATAGGTGGCTACTTTATCATTTTGCTTATTTTCTCTATCCCGTTAGCTATGATAGTCTACCCCGTAGTTGTAGCAAGAAGGAGCGGACGCTCTGCAACTATAGCTGAACCAACAGGTGAAAGAACCAAGAACAAAGAGAAAATAGAAGAAGCAGACGAGGGCAAACCCAGGAGAGCGGAGACCAGTACTTTACCGCTAAGGCAAACACATGATTTAGTTAGCGGAAAGGGCAGAGTTAGAATACTAAGAGCCTACTACAATAGCCTGAAGACTATTGAGAAAACGACAGATATTTCTGCGGAGTCGTATACTACCTTGCGAGAGTTTCTCAAAGATGTTACGCCAGCATTGCCATCAGCAACTGTCAACTCTCTCCATGAGTTAACGAAAATAGCTGAAGCTGCGATGTATTCTACTCTTCAGCCTGACGAGAACATCGTACTTCGAGCTGAACAACTTGCTGATGTTATCATAAAAGAATTGGACAGTACGATTACGTAGCCTTAGCAATGAGCCTTTGCAGAATAATTGCTTATACCTATGTGGTCAGCCAGCACAGTGTGTTGACAACAGGCAATATGAGTGTTATAATGTGGACTCCTAGCAGACCGACAGATAGAATGCAGTAAGGAGGAAATAACATGGCATACAGACAAAATACAAACGCTGGTTTCCTTAGCCGAATCTTTGATGACACCTCTAGAAAAAGATGGCGTAATAAAGCAGCCAGAGAACTGAGCAAACTTGTGCCAGTTGCGCTGGCAATTTCAATTATATTCCTTGCAGCAGGCAACGGTGCAGTCAGTGCTGATGGTGAATACTATCGTGTTCGTACAGTAGTTCTTGATGGAATAAGTATTGATGAGATCATAATCAATGGCCCGCCGACGCCTCCGCCTGGTTATGAGCGTACTACAGTTGAGCTACCTGAACCAAACCCAGCCGCGGGTGTTAATGTTTTATCTAATGTACCAGCCTTTGATTGGTCTTTCGGATGTTCGGCTACTTCCGCGGCTATGATAGCCGGATATTATGACAGGACCCTATATTCAAACATGTACGCGGGACCAACAAATGGTGGTGTGATGCCACTGGACAATAGTTCTTGGCCAGATGTAGTCATAAGTGGCGAGACTAGACATCAATGTCCATTAAGTGCAACACGTAACACTGTTGACGGACGCTCCATAAAAGGGCATGTTGACGATTACTGGGTTCAGTATGGAAGTAGCGCCGCAGACCCGTTCGATGGGAATTGGGCGGAACACTCATATGGCGAGTGCACCGGTGATTACATGAAAACCAACCAAGATGCTTATGGTAATACTGACGGTTCAACAACTTTTTGGTATTATACGAGTGGAGCACCGATATCTGCTGCTCAGTTAGAAGCATTAGGAGTCGGATATTATGACGTTGATGGCGGCTATGGGTTGAAACTATTTTACGAGTCCAGGGGTTATACAGTCACCAGCATGTATAATCAATATATTGAAGAGCAAGGCTCAACCCCAGGCCTGGGCTTTACATACGCTCAGTACAAGGCGGAAATAGATGCCGGACGACCCGTTATGATTCATCTCGCAGGTCATACTATAGTTGGCCTTGGATATGACGATACCAGTAGCAACCTAATGTATATACATGATACCTGGGACTATACTACGTATACTATGACCTGGAACAGTACTTATGGAGGAATGCAACATATCGGTGTCACCATTGTCCAGCTACAATCGCCAGGTGCCCAGAGCTGGTATCTCCACAACGATGACGTGATGTATAAAGGGGTCACTAACAAGACAGAGGGCAGCGTCTCGATAGGTGCTAGCGCGTCCAATATCTGGATTGCGGATGAGGCAGCGACCACAGATGTCACCTTTTCTAGTTCTGCCTGGACGGGGCAAGTGGTCTTCACATCGGCACCGACAGGTGGAGGTACCCCCCACACTTTCACCGTGGAAACAGGCTCTTCCACCGATGGCAGCGATTTCACCGCCGGTGGACCCGATGCCACCCTGACTGGCGATGGCAGCGCGACAGTTTTCAACTATACCACTGATGCTGCATCCTTCACTGTGACCAACGGAAAATACCTTGCCCTCAGGATAACCAACAACAGTGGCTCGGCTTATAATGTAACCACCGGTTTGACTTGGAGCTACACTGATAGCCCCTCCTCTGAACCCGGCTACCCTGTGCCAGAGCTGCCAACTATCATTTTGCTCAGCCTGGGGCTGGCAGGGTTGGGGATATATTACTGGCTCAGAAAGCGCCCCCGGACCCTGGCAACTAAATCTTAGTCCCGGGAAATAATTCAAATGTGCAACTCTATGATGTTGCTGTTCTGGAAGACATGGGAAGGCGGTGAGAAGGGAACTTGGAAATTCAACCTAGCCGTGGTTGTGAAATAAAGTGACACAGAGAAAAGCAAAAAGAAATTTGAGGACATCAAGAAAAGTAATAGGAGGCCCTAACCAAAATCAAGTTTAATCGTTATTATATATAGTGACGATACCAGGGCTAACAATGAATCGCTATAGGGGAGACTTCAAATGAAGAAGGTATTACCTTTCGTACTAATCGTAAGCATGCTATTCGGACTGGTGGCTTGTGCTGAGCCAGTATTGAGCGAGCTAGTACAATCAGAAAAGCAGCGCGTGACTTCACCCGATGTGAATGAAGCTGATCTGGCGGTTCTGGTCAACGGAAACAGTGCCTTCGCCCTTGACCTGTATCAGGTGCTCAGAGAAACCAGCGGCAACCTCTTCTACTCCCCCTACAGCATCTCGCTGGCGCTGGCGATGACATATGCTGGCGCTCGGGGTGAGACCGCACAGCAGATGGCAGATACCCTCTATTTCATCCTCTCCCAAGAAGATTGTCTGCATCCGGCATTCAATAGCCTGGATATCGAACTCAGTCAGCGTGGTGAAGGCGCCAAAGGTAAGGAAGGGGAGGGCTTCCGGCTGAATATTGCCAATGCCATCTGGGGCCAAGAAGGCTACGAGTTCCTCTCCGAATTTCTCGATGTCCTGGCTGAGAACTACGGTGCTGGACTGAGGCTTCTCGATTTCGCGAACGAACCGGAGGAATCCCGCGTCACTATCAACAACTGGGTCAGTGACCAGACGGAAGGTAAGATTGAAGACCTGATTCCGCAGGATGCCATTGACGCACTCACGCGGCTTGTCCTCACCAACGCCATTTACTTCAATGCGGCTTGGCAGTATCTCTTCAGCGAGGATATGACTGAAGATGGACCATTCTACCTGTTTGACGGAGGCAAGGTCACTGTGCCGATGATGAGGCAGGTGGAGTCGTTCGGTTATGCTGAGGGTGATGGATATCAAGCGGTCGAACTGCCATACGACGGCCGTGAACTGTCGATGGTGCTCTTGCTTCCCCAGGCGGGCCAGTTTGACACATTTGAAGGCTCGCTGGACGCCCAGCGGGTGGATGCGATCGTGAAGGACCTGGCACTAAGACGTGTCGCCCTGACGATGCCAAAATTTGAGTTCAAATCGAGCTTCGGCCTAAAGGAGACTCTCGCAGCGATGGGTATGCCAGTTGCCTTCTCCGGAGGCGCGGACTTCTCGGGCATGACGGGCAACCGCGACCTGTTCATAGCAGATGTGATCCACGAGGCGTTCGTCTCTGTAGATGAAGCAGGCACGGAAGCAGCCGCCGCCACCGCAGTAGTGATGACGATGACGGCGCCGCCGGGAGCACCTGTTGAGGTCACCGTTGATCATCCCTTTATCTTTTTGATTCGCGACATCGAGACCGGCGCCATTCTGTTTTTTGGGCGCGTCGTCAATCCGAGCGCATAAGCAGATACATGTGGCAGTAGCCATGACGCAAGATACCATTATCCATACCAAGTTTAAGTTCGCTAACTCCAGGCAGGGCTATAAGCAGGAGATGAGGAGCACGAGCGACTAGGTAGTTAAGACAGGTAGTACAGGCGTAATCTTTGCTATCGAGACAGGTGGTCACTATTGGCGAACCCTGGTTTATCAGCGTCTAGGCTATAGGCATTGGTTGTAATGCAGGTTATTTCTTCAGCTTCCGCCATGAGAGCCTTACAGACTACGGTCTTACCCGTGCCCTCGCTCACCTGCTATACGCTAATTACTGCGTTCCCCTTTCTGGCAAAGCTAAACGTGTTAAACGCAAGTGCCTCTGCATCGTGATTGCGGTGTGAAATAATTACTATATTGGATTGCTTATCTACCTTAGCAAAGGCCTCCGTTAGCGCCTTCGTAGCCGGATTGAGCCTGGCGGTATTATTAAGATTCTTGTATTCCAATTGTAATAACTGAGCCAGCACCTCAGCTGCCTTACTTTCCACAAATCGGACACGATTTATATTGGCTCTTAACCTGGCAACATCGGGAGGATTCAGATATCTCACTGGGTTGCTAAAGGTAACTATTTCTTGAGCAACCTGGAGGGACTGGAGCAAAAGCTGTCGCGGCTGGAGTATAGTAGTAGTTACCTTGACACCTTCGTGATTATATGCAGCCAGTGCTGCCGGGATATTCTCCCGTGCTAATGATAGTGCAGTAACAATAATGTTATATGCTAGCTTATCCGCCTCCTCTGCATTTCCAACAGCAAGATTTGCTAGAATTATAGCCGGCTGCCCGTGGAACTCCGCAAATTCCTTGCGTATCAATTCGTTGTACTTCAATGAATGTTTCCAATCTATACTCTTAAGGCTATCACCTGGCTGATAGAGTTGACTCCCGTAATACTCGACTCCTCTTCTGAGCCCATGGATTGGCTTTAGTGTACTTATGTTTGAAATCAGGGGTAGGGTTCCCGGCTTGGTCTCTGCTAAATATCTTTTTGCCAACCAGGCTGCATATCTTGCTCTGGGAATAACATAAAGGTATATTGGTTCTAACTCAAACCTAGTTTGAATTAGCCCCCAGCGATCAATAGCATGTCCCTTCAGCTTGATTATCGACGGTCCCGATAGCGTCGGCGAAAGGGATACCTCCATTACCAGTTTATTTTCCCTTAGTGACAATGTATCAAGGCGTACCTTCAGCCATTCGTACGGTGACTCCACAAACAGCGTCCCACCTATGTTAGTTCTAGTGGTCAGGTTAATATAGAGGCGGTCCTTTGTCCCTGCCACCATCCGCTGCTGAACCTGAAGCTCTTCTACTGGCTTTACCGGAAGCCCCCGGACTACTATTGTGCCTAGAATCCCAAAGTATGCAATAATGGTAACGCACGCCAGAAGGAGGGCCAGGCTACCGAGAAGGATAGCGACGCCCAGCGTTAGAATCACCATCAGAGAAAGTGCAAGGCCAACGCTGGTCGGACTGCGTACATATCTGGTATTTCGGTAGGGGAGTAACTCAGCGGCTTCTTCCAGACCGCGAGTGACAAGGAGCAATACAGGCAAGGAAATCAATAAGGAAAAAAAAGGGCCAATGAATGGCGCCAATAGCACCGCGATGGTGAAGAATATGAAATAGTCTGTCAATAGATTGATAATCGCACTGATTGGCCACCGCCAGAAGAACAAATAGGAAGCAAGCAGTAGTACGGGGATAAATGATAGAACAGGGGGTGAGAGTATAGCGGCTACTATTAAGGTGCCGGCAACATATATCTTTAAGAAGACTATTATTCCCCAGCTACGAAGGTTAATCATATCTTCAGTTTGGGAACGGGCACCTTTTCCAGTGTCCTTTCTACAATTATCTTCGGGGTGATGTCATCCATCTCAGCCTCAGGCTTGACCCTTATCCGATGTTCTATGGCATGAAGTGCTAAGTGCTTGATGTCATCGGGGATAACGAAATCACGCCCATCCAGCAGTGCCAGTACCCGGGAGCACTTGAAAAGTGCTATCCCGGCCCTAACACTCGGTCCGGATAATACATCGGGGTCAAGCCGTAAGGAATCCACAATTGAGGCGACATACTCCACGATGTCCGGTGAGACATGAGCCCCCTTGGCCAGTTCCTGCAATTCTTTTATTTCATCAAGGGTGGCTACTGCCTTGATATCGGGCTCATCAATTACGTCAATATTGCTTATTATCTGCTTCTCCTCTTCCTTTGAGGAGTACTCACTGGTGACCCTGAGCAAGAACCTGTCTATTTGAACGTCAGTTAGCGGATAGGTGCCCTCCCCCCCTGATTGAACCTGTGTGGCTATTACCATAAAGGGCTTTGCCAGAGAATAGCTTTTCCCCTCTATAGTGACCTGGTATTCCTGCATAGCCTCAAGAAGTGCCGACTGGGTCCTGGGGGTGGTTCGATTGAGCTCATCAGCGAGCACTATATGAGCGAAGATTGGCCCCTCGATAAATCTGGAAGCACCGTCTGGAGAGTAAATGTAAAATCCAGTTACATCGGCCGGCATCATATCCGGGGTAAACTGTATCCGCTTGAACTGCCCGCCGATTACCTCGGCAAAAGTTCTGGCTAGCTTTGTTTTGGCAGTGCCCGGCAATCCTTCTATCAGCACATGCCCCCCAGCGATAAGAGCGACCATAAGGGTCTCTTCAATTTCACCCTTGCCGATGATAACCTTGGAGATTTCGCTTAGTAACTTTCCATATAAATCGGAAACCTTATAATTATCAGTCATTGCTCTCTCCCTTCTTGAGTGTATATCTGGACACTACCACAAATATCAGAGCCACAATGCCCAGCAACGGATATGGGGTTGATAGTATCTCCCGGACACCGGTCAGCCTCGTTTTCGATACGTCGAGAGGGGTCTTGGTTAAATGCGTGCTGTCAACCAGAATCGCCTTTTGCTCACCCTTATGCGTAGTCAAATACTTAATGAAGTTGTAGTTATCATCTCTGCCCACCATGCTGTTCAGCATAATACTGGGGTCAGATACAAGGGCAAGCGTTCCCTTACCAAAGCGAACCTCAGTTGCTACCGGGAGAGGGCCCTTGGGCTCGCCCTCATCCCACGATTCGTTCTCATTTATATCCAAAAAGCTGGTAGTGGAGGACCAGGCGATTATCTCTGTCTGCTCGACATTGGTCAGGGTTGTGGCATGATTAAGTACTATAACATCTATACCACTTTCCTTCACCCTAGGGGCGAGGTCTGTTATCCTGGGAAGCCACTGGTTCTTATAGCAAAAGAGGGGGTCAAGCAGAGGCTTGTTGGTAAAACGAACACTGACGCCCAGATATGCCAAAACACTATTGCCATAGCCGTAATCGTCCATCAGTAACAAGGTACCGCCATCTTCAACAAACCCTTTCAGTTTTGATAACTCTTCATTGCTGTAGTCAAGATAGGGGATGGCCACCAGGGCAGTCTCCTCAGCTACATCGGGAAGTTCACCCAGCGATTCTATGTCATCGGCATTAAATTCGCTGGAAAAATTCCTTATCCCGTTCCACATGGTATTGCTTGCCATAAAGTCCTGTATCGAGGGGTAAAACCATATACAGAGTAACGAGATAGCTATTATTAGAACCACAACAGCAAATAGGACGCTAGACACCCTCACCCTTTAATTCCTCCTCTATGGTGTGAGACAGTTGTTTGCTCTTCTCCACATCTCCCTCTGAAGGTCTATATTGAGAGTAGAGCAACTTTTCCGCCATTCTGGTAAGCTCAATAAAGTATTTAGCCGCTGGTCCGAGTACTTGGCTACTCTCCCTGGCAAACTCCCGTAGCGTCTGCTGAGGTCTCAACAGGGCTCTACTCATTCTTTGCACCAGTCTGAGAACCAGGCGATACCAGTAGAAGATTCTATTTCGTGGCTCACCATCGGTTTCACCGCTCTCTTCAGGCAAGGCGGGAACAAGCACAGTCTCACTATATACGGGAGCAGGTTCGGGTTGAGCTATTGCTATCGCGGGTCTTGCTCTTCTCCATGAGTACATTCTAAGCCTGCCTCTTAATCTACCTGGTAGAAAGATAGCGAGGAAGACAAGAAGAATAAGTATACCGCCGCAGTTTATCATATTCATAACCACCATATTTCTGGTGGTAGTAAGAGTGGCATGCCACGGCTCCTGAGGAATAACCTGTATTCCCAGGTCTTGCGAACCTATCAAACTGAACCCCATCCCCATCTTGATTTCCGTGTCGAAGGTGCCATCCTCAGAGCTTACCAATTCAACCTGGGATTTACCTAGTCCCATCCTAATCTGCGCCCCACTCACTGGGCCGACTTCTGAGTATAGTTTGCCTCCTAAGCCGATGCCCCCTGGTATCAGTGCTACCGCGGGTATATTGATATCTAAAATGAGGGGTGCCTTGGTTACATCCAGAATGGCACTGGCAACTACTGGCGAATACCTCTCGGCGGCTACCGCAGACACGGTAATAGTATGTTTACCTACATCTAATTCGGGGCTTAGTTTTATTTCTTGGGAGAATTCCTCTCCCGCCTTAAGCTCAGTAATAAAAACATCGTCGAGATAAATTTCAACCTTCCTCTCAATAAGTGGCGGGGACTGGACGTAATCGAACTTCCCGTTGACCGTGGTTTCCAAACCTGGGTAGGCTTTGTCCTCTACTGTAACTTCAAGCCCAGCTTCGTAGAATAAGACCTGCAGCTTTACCACCGGGCTCGGAGAAGCTATGTAAAGCCCGATGTCCTCATCCCTGGGGTAATAGAGTGCCTGCAGGTCCATCTCAGGTATATACCAGTAAGGGACTTGCAACGTGCCCTGATAATGTCCATCGGTCCTGGTTCTGGCAGTGAGATACCGAGAGCCGTTAAGGAGGATATCAACCTCTCTTCTAGCAAGAGGGTTCCCTTGAGAGGTAAGTGCACCCTCAAAGCGAATGCTATCTCCGACAAAGGCAACCATAGGTTCTATCTTCAGGCTAAGCTCAGTAGGGCTCAGCATCTCCCCGGTTTGAGTTCTTACTAGCAGTAAATTTGCCATCATGTCCCTATATAAACCAAGCATCTCCCTTATTATCTCTATTCTCTCCAGCACTTCGTCGTAGGACTTTCTCAGGTCACTCCCTTCTGGAGCTGAAGGCACCTTAAACTCCCGACCGGTAGTTTTCGTGGCCTCCTCCATTCGCTCTAGCTCTCCATCCGCCAGGCTTAGTTTGCTATAGGTTTCGTCTGCCAGCACGGTGGCCTCATCAAATCGAAATTGCCCCATGAGTGTCCTCAGCGTGCCCAAATCTTCATCAATGTCCACCACCAAATGAGATATGCCTATGATGGAGGCGGTGAAATCATCTGTTACCTCTTGTAAATTTTGAGGGACATTGGCAAAAGGCATCTTTTCCAGTCTCGCCTCGACTTCCGCTATATCCTTCCTCAATACAAAATCCAGGGAATTGGAGTAATACCGAAATAAGGAGATGCCATTAAATACCGGCTCGGCCATTTCCGGGTCCTGGTGAGGCTCAGCGGCAAATACTGAGGGGCTTATTGTGCAGAAAACAACCAAGCATATAATAGCCCCTACTATCATTTTCTGTAGATTTCGGTGTAACATCATCTGCCTGACAAAATTTCTATTACTTTGGTGACTACTATCACCATGAAGCCACCAAATAATACGACAACAACGGTATTAAGAGCCCTTCTCGCCCTGGGATTGAGGTACACGTAAAGCAGCGTAATTACCAAATAGGCAATGATATTTATGGTGAAGTAGATTCCAAGGTCATTTTGACCAAAGAAGGCCAGCAGCGTATTTATTAAGCAAGCTGAGAGGGCAAGAGATACTACATATTTATTGTATATCCTCAAGACAATACCTCGAGTATAATCCTGCTTTTTCCTTTGTTGTAGTCCTCTTCTTTTATTCTAATAGGTTTTTCCAAGGCTTCACTTGATATAGCAGCCACTATTGACGCTATAGGGCTGCCCAGACAGCGGTAATACCATATGTCCTCGTAATGCAACTTGGGGCCGCTAATCTCTACATTCACCTGAGTGTCCGATAGATTTACAGTTACTGAGTTGGCAATATCGAGTAACCCCGTTAAAATATAGGTCGCTGCGGCCTCGATTTCTTCGGATGTTGGTCCCGGCTTAGTCTCTAACATGTCGATATTTATGCTCCCCGGCGTTGTAACCGCGATTGCCATGTCATCTGGATTAACCCCGTATCTGACTATTAAGCGCCCAGGAATTTTCCCCTTGACCCGCTGAATATCTCTATCCTCCCCCAGCGGTATCAGAGCCTGTGGGTGACCATCCCTCATGCTCGATGGCAGATATACCGCCTTGTTTCTAATCCCAAGTTCTTCTAAGAGCGCCGCAGTATTTTCCATCCCGGTTTTGAGTATTACTTCGCATGCTTCGGGAGAAATGTAAGGGCGTGCATTTGCTAGGGCAATACAGGTAAAACCGATTATGATTGCTGACATCCCCACGGCAGTGAGTGGCACCGAGCCGATAATAAAGTATGATATAGGAGCAAAGATGGTGCCTGCTAGGCATAATCCTAACCCTAATACTCTATACGGATTACTCATAATATCATCCGTCTCAAATAATCGTTAAGGATGCTGGCCAAAAACGCTCCTTACAGCTGCACCGTAACTAGTGGAAGTTTCTTTATCTACACCCTAACCCCCTTGGCGTGGAAGAATTACCGAGCAATCTCCATAAGTTAGGTGACAGCTGGCATATTGTAGTTCATAGTATTACCAAAAGTCAAGACACAAGAAGGATGTTTTTAGGGGTGTGAAATGAGGCAAAGAAATACTTATACAAAAAGGAGGTTAAGATGACGTGCTCTTCCTGCGGCAGGGATATCCAAGAGAATGCGAGTTATTGCTCCGACTGCAGCAAAGAAGATCAGGGCAGCGAATTTAATGAGCAAGAAATGACAGAAATTTGGAAAGAGCTTAAGGATAAACGCTATGAGAGGATAATAAGCTATGCCTTTTCGACCTTCTTTTTATTTTCGGGTGTGGTGGGGGTTATCAAAACAAGTTCTTCATTTCCTGTCTGGATGGTTGTGGCATCATTTATAGTAAGTGCCTTGCTTTTTATTTCAAGTGCACGGTGTGGGAAAAGGATGAAGGAACTCAAGCGGAAACTAGAGAGGCGTGTATAACTCATAGTAAGCTGTCATTCAGAAGCAAACGCCGCCTTGAAAGTCCTACTTATGTTGATTAACTCAAAGAAAAAGCATCTAATTAGGACTGTGAGCTATGAAAATGGTTGCTCCTTTGCATCTAGCCGAGGGATTCTAGCACTCTACAGCCTCAGCATTGCACAGTAGTCTATCTTGTGTAGTGGAAGTAACATTTGCTTAGATTGTGCAATTACGGCACGAAAAAGGGGCTCCGGGCTGGTTCTCGTAGCCGGAGCCTCTACTTCCAATAACAGACGCTCTGTAGTCAAAATCTAGGCATTTTTCGCGAGTGGTTAGTGGATTTGTGTGGTGCCTCAGGGGTTTAGGCACAAAAAGGGGGACAAGATGGTAACTAATTTCGAAGAACAATTCATCCAGACGTTTAAAAGTGGTCAAGATTGTGGATAAAGAGGTTGTAGTTGTTCCGCTTTGACATAGAGTTTTCCCGGCGCACTTTCAAAATACCGGAGTAAAGCAGGACATAACCAGCCTTCCATTAGTTGGCCTTCTACCCTATACCAATTCCCATCATACTCTTCCTTCACCCATGTCAACTCTCTCTGATAGCCGGGAAAGGGTGCTGAAGAGAATATTAGCCTGAATCCACTCCTGGCATTCGGTATGCCCTTGGTCAGGTTATCAATCATCTCCGGAACACCCGCCACAAATGGTTCCTTATTCAATCCAGCGGATTCATCATCAAAGACCCAAGTACCCTGATACCAGTAGGGTGCGATTACCATAAGAGTATTAGCCATTTGCACTTACCTCATAGATCTGAATTGTGTTTAACATCCATCAAAAATAGGAATCCCAGCAGTTTCTAACGACTTCGCTGTCTAAGACGATTTTCATGGTCATTGCCTTTTCATTTTCTCCATCGCCTATGGCTACAACCTCAGCTAAGGATATTCCCAAATGTGAGGCTAGTGCCCGCAAGGCTTTCCCCTCGGATACCTCAGGAGCAAGAACATTAATAAAATCAACCTCTGGGTAAGCCGGCGTTTTTGTCTAAGAGAAGCTAAGGCCATCCTTGAATTGAAGGTAAAGAATCTCGGCCTTAGCTCTCTCTTCTGGAGAGCGGACTGTCAGAACCCCTTTAATAATCCTCTCCTTCTGCCAAAGTCTGCTGATGTCTACTACAGTAGGCGGCGTGTGATAGAAATCACGACGGATGTCACTTGCCCATGTTTCCCGCTCGACAAAATAATGATTTGCCGAATAGAACTCAAGGTTTATTCCATTTAGATGAGCAAATTCAATAGCTTGCTTCACTACCATTTTATCAATCGGTTGAACATAGATTTCCTTACCATGGTTAGGATTGCTTACTAAAGCGCCGTCAAAGAATATATGGTAGCCATCCAGTGATAACTGACTAATAATTCCTGAACAGGCTTTCACTACTCGCCCGGTAGACAAAGAAACCGGCACACCCAAATCGCAGACTCTAGCCAACGCATTCCTGTCCTCAGCTGAGATGGCCCCGTTTTTATCTAACAGCGTGCCATCTATATCTAGTACTGGAAGTTTATAAGGATTTACCAGCCTCACCCCCTTTAATAAGGAGAAGGTAATTTCTTTAGCAGGGCTATGCCCGTCTACACTGTAGCTTGTAGGTAATCGCCAATGGTTATGGCGTTTCTCACCGCAAATGCTTCAGCATCATTATTAAAATAAATATAGACTGCTTTCAGGTTCACCGCTAAATTAGCCAGCCTCTTTGCCCAATCAGCCAGCTCCTCATCAGAGTAACAGCTAGAGTAGAGTCTGCTGCTGCCATGAAACCTAATATAGGCAAAATCTGCCGTCGCTATCAGAGGGCAGGTAAGAGATGGCATATCAAAGACACAAAATCCCATATCATACTTATGTAAAATTTCAAAAACCTTCTCCTCAAACCAGGAGTGATGCCGAAATTCAAAGACGTGCTTCATTCCCTGAGGTAAAGTAGCCAGGAATGACTCTAACACCTCGTCATTACGATGCATATTAGGTGGAAGCTGATATAGAAGCGGACCTAATTTTTCCCCTAAAATCTTAGCTCTACTAACAAACTTCTCTACCGCCTCCTCACTATTTTTTAATCTCTTAATGTGGGTAATAAAACGGCTCACCTTTACCGCAAAAATAAAATTGGCTGGTGAAGAATCATGCCAGGTAGTAAAAGCAGCCTCTGAAGGTAGCTGGTAAAAACTATTATTAAGTTCAACCGTAGTGAAATGACTGGCATAAAATTCAAGCCACTTGGCTTTGGTTAATTTCTCAGGATAGAATCTGCCCCGCCAGTGTTCATAGTGCCAGCCTGATGTGCCAATATGGTATTGCAATGGCCTTAAACCTCTTCACCAAAATCAGTTTTTATTACCTCATTCTAGCATCAGCACTGCTTTTTACCAATATCCATGACAGAGCCACAAAGCCATTTCTCAACCCACCTGAAAAATGGCAGTGTAGAGCCAGCTCATAGGACTCATACCGAGGAGTTTTATGAGGTAACGAAGAGCTCCTTCGATATTGCCGGGCTGAGAAATGTATTGAACGAGCACGCCCCATTGCTATAGCTAAGGCTTAAGAGCTATTATATCAGGAGAAATACAACAGCTTGCCGATGAAAGATGGGCTTTGGCTAATGTAAAACTCCCGGTAAACAAAGTAATGGCATATAAAAGATACCAAAGTTTCAAACTAACTCCCATATGGGTTCTAATAGCATTGAACTTCTTATTGTTTATAGCTACTACTATAGCTCCAGAACTTATCCTCCGTCTCGGGTTGCAGCCAGCAAGTTTCCTCCAACGGCCGTGAACCATAGTAACTAGTCTATTTATCCATAGTGGCCTATGGCATATCATAGCCAACATGTTGACCCTCTATTTCTTCGGCACATACTTATCCAGATTGGTTGGAGGGAGTAAATTATTAATCGCTTATTTTTGCGGAGGTATAGTGGGCAATGTTTTGTTCATACTTCTGGCACCGCCTTATTCTATAGCTATTGGTGCCTCAGGAGCCGTTTTTGCCTTGGGTGGAGCACTGGCCGTGATGAGGCCTAAACTGAGGGTGTTTGTCTTCCCAATACCTGTCCCCATCCCCCTTTGGTCAGCAGTTATCGGAGGTTTCCTTATAATCTCCCTTTTCCCACATATAGCGTGGCAAGCTCATCTCGGAGGTTTAGTTTCTGGTCTGATAGCCGGCTATTTCTTTAGAAAGAGGGAGCACTTTTTCTTTTAGCCTGACCACAGATACTAAAGTACCGACGAAGCACCAGTTTGATTTCTGCGTTAAGAACAATGTAAACTACTCGGAATAGCTAGCGGCGGTAAAAGTTGAAACGGGAAATCCCATCATGATACCTCATCGCGAGTTGAAATAGGAAATGTCGGTATAAGGAGATTTTAATATGGGTACAGATTATAAAAAAAAGTTATCAGGAGTATTTACACCAAATGTAACTCCTTTTCTGAATGAAGAAGTTGCATATGATAAAATTGCGGAAAACATTGGACGGTATAATCAGACAAAATTGAAAGGTTATATGCCACTTGGGAGTAACGGTGAATTTAGAAGTTTAACAGACGAGGAATCTATTAAGATTATTGATGTTTACCAAAAATACATATCTTCAGAGAAGACCTTAATCGCTGGTGTCATGAGAGAATCAGCAAAAGCAACAATCGAATTTATCAAGAAAATAGCAGATAAAGGTGTGGATTTTGCGACGATTCTATTGCCTCATTATTTTGTAAAGTATATGACCGACGACGCGTTAATCAAATATTATACAACGATTGCGGATCAATCACCAATTCCGATTATGATGTATAACGCCCCTAGATTTACTGCCGGGCTGTTAATCTCAACTCATATGAGTTCAGTTTTGGCTGAACATCCGATGATTGCAGGTATGAAAGATACGTCAAAGGAAGATATTTCTATCTACGTTAATGCTGTCCCTAAAGGGGCAAACTTTTACATTCTCGCTGGGACAATTAATAAATTATATGCAGGGCTTAAGGCTGGTGCTATTGGTGGTGTAGTTTCCATGGCTGATTATCTTCCAGATATGTGCTGTAAGTTACAGGAACTCTTTTATGCGGGGAAAATTGAAGAGGCGGAAAAACTGGATGTCTATGCACGTGAACTCAGCAGCAACGCAGCGGGAAAATCAGGAGTAGCCGGCGTTAAAGCGGCGATGGATTTGCTCGGTTACTATGGTGGAAACCCGAGACTTCCGTTATTGCCTCTGAGTGATGAAGGGAAAGCAGAATTGAAAGCTGTCCTTGAAAAGGAGGGGCTATTATGAAAAAGGTGCTGCTTTCGAAACCGATTGATCCAGCTGGAATGAAGGTTTTGGAAGGCAAGGTCAAGCCGGTAATTTTACCAGACTCTTCTTTAGAGACGGCTAAACGTTTAGCTATAGATGTAGAAGGAATTATCTTACGAACCAATATCAAGCTCACCCGAGAAATTATAGAAGCTGCTCCACATCTTAAAGTGATTTCGCGTACCGGAGTGGGAGTGGATAATATTGATGTGGCTGCTGCCACCGAAAAAGGAATACTGGTTTGCAACACACCCGGTGTGAACTCGATTTCTGTCGCTGAACAGGCCTTAGCTTTGATGTTGAGTGTAGCAAAGCAACTAAAAACAATGGACAAGGCTGTTCATGAGGGTAACTGGAAAATTAGATATGCCTCTAAAGCCGTAGACATTGAGGGCAAAACCTTAGGTCTGGTTGGTATAGGGCATATCGGTTCCTTGTTGGCACAGAAATGCCGTTTGGCGTTTAATATGAAGGTGATTGCGTATGACCCTTATGTTGAGCAGGTAGAAGGGGTAGAATTGTGTTCAAGTCTGGATCAGCTATTCAGCCAGAGTGATTTCATTTCTATTCACGTTCCTTATACGGAAGAAACCCATCATTTAGTTGACGCTAGGCTTCTGGGTTTGATGAAACCTGATAGCTGCCTCATTAATACTTCCCGTGGGCCGGTGGTAGATGAAAAAGCCTTGATTGAAGCATTGAAAAATAAGTCAATTGCGGGTGCCGGGCTCGATGTCTTTAAAAAAGAACCTCCTTCTCCGGATAACCCGCTTTTTAAGTTTGACAATGTTATTACAACTCCTCACTCATCAGCATTATCCCGTGACTGTGTAATGAAAGTTGCTATAGTAGCAGCGCAAGCTGTAGTAGATTGCCTGGAGGGGAGACAACCAAATTATATATATAACAAGCAGGAGTTAGGGTTAAAATAACCCTTGATTCATCAGAATATAAAAAATTGGAGTTGAAACAATTATGGAAAGGAAATATGATTTAATAGGTTTCGGTGAAGCTATGGTCAGATTCAGTCCTCTTAATAATGCCAGATTAGAGCAAGCAAGTTCTCTATCCATGGCCGTTGCTGCGGCGGAATTGAATGTGGCTGTGAACGTATCACGGCTTGGTTTAAAGACAGCATGGGTTTCAAAATTGGTTGATACCTGGTCAGGGCGATATATTATTAATAAAGGGAGAGAACACGGGGTTGATATGAGCGGTGTTAAGCTAATTCCTTTTGACGGCAGAGGTAATGTTAGAAACGGTTTATGCTTTGTTGAAATAGGGGTTGGCCCTAGACCGAATAGACAGATTTATGACAGAGGACATTCTGCGATTAGTATGGCCAAACTGGGTGAATTTGACTGGGATAGTATTATTTCCCAAACAAAGTGGTTTCATACCACTGGTATCACAACGGCTTTGTCCGATGATGCAATTGAACAGGTTATTGCATCACTAAAAACCGCAAAAAAGCTTGGCGTGAAAACAAGTTTCGACTTAAATTACCGGTCAACCCTGTGGAAACCTGATAAAGCTCAAAAAGTTATGAAAGATGTTATACCCTATGTGGATGTACTAATTGGAAATGAAGAGGACTTCGAGAAGATGTTAGCCATAAAAACTAATGTTGCGAAAGGATATTCGAAAATTGACCCGGAAAGTTATCGTTCAGTGGCTAATAAGGCAGTTGAATTATATCCGAATATAGAAGTTGTGGGCACGACATTACGTGATGCCAAAACCGGTTTACTCAATGATTGGCAGACTGTGATGCTCTATAAGGGAAATTTCTTTGTTTCTCGAAAATATGAAGACCTTGAAATTATTGATAGGACCGGTGGGGGAGACAGTTTTGCAGCCGCGTTGATTTATAGCATACTCGAAGAAAAAGATTCACAAGAGGCGATTGAATTTTCGGCGGCCTATTCTGCTTTATGTCATGGATTCTTAGGCGACTGGAACTGGGCATACAAAGAAGAAGTAGAAAGGGTCATGAAGGGAGCAAGTGTCAGGATTGTCCGTTGATGCTAAGAAGCTAATCAATTTTTCAACGAAAGCACTTCAAAAGCTAGGCATGCCAGAAGAAGATGCGCAAATAACAGCCCGTCTACTGGTAGCAACAGACCTGAGGGGCGTGGACTCCCATGGCGTTGCCCATCTGAAAATGTTCTATGCCAGACGGATACGATTGGGAATTATCAACTTAAACCCGAAGCCAAAGATTTTCAGCCGGACTCCATCAACGGCAACTATAGACGGCGACCAAGGCCTGGGCTTTGTAATAGGCCACCAGGCTATGATGGAGGCAATACACCGGGCGGAAAAGACAGGGGCTGGTTTTATCGCAGTGCGGAACAGCACTCACTTTGGTGCCACTGCCTGCTATGCAATGATGGCCCTGGAACATGATATGATCGGTATCGCTATGACGAATACCGTAGCCGGGGTGGTGGCTCCGGGAAGCACTAAGCCTGCAGTTGGCACCAACCCTTTGGCGGTAGCCGTACCGGCAGGTAAAAAACCGCCTTTTGTTCTTGATATGGCAACTTCTGTAGTGGCTGGAGGTAAATTGGAGATAGCACGAAGAGAAGGTACCTCCATACCCGAAGGCTGGGCAATAGATAAGGAAGGAAAACCTGTAACCGACCCTACCAAAGGAGTACATGGTGAGGGTGGCTTGCTGCCTTTGGGTGGAACACCAACATTGGGGAGTTATAAAGGCTTCGGGCTGGGCGTGCTGGTGGATATTCTCTGTGGTGTGCTTTCCGGGTCATCGGCTAGCATTCTACAGGAGAGCACACCACAGACAAGAGGTAATGCTAGTGACCATTTTTTTGGTGCTCTCCGCATAGATAGTTTCTTACCTGTGGAAAACTTCAAGAAATCAATGGACGAAATGATAGAGGCATTTGAGGCTTTGCCGACACTACCAGGGGTTAAGAAGATATACGTGGCTGGTGGATACGAAGCCGAAATTGAAAAGGACCGCAAAGCTAATGGCATTCCACTTAACTCCAAAGTCATTCAGGAGCTTCAGGAGCTAGCCAAAGAACTGGGTATTGAATATGACCTTTAGCCGAAAAATGTGCGTCGTCAGCGACAGATGTTGCATAATAGGTCTATAATAACCACAAAAGGGAGGGGGCAAGCGTTGAAGAATCTACTCAAGGAGAAACTGCAGAAAGGTCAGGTTGTTATTGGAACCTTTGTCGGCCTCGGTCACCCAGATGTGACCGAAAGTCTCTCCCGGCTTGGGTTCGACTGGCTCGTAATAGACGGTGAGCATGCGCCCCTAGGCCTCGAGACCATGCAGCGGATGATGCAAGCCATGAATGGGACCAACTGCACTCCCCTGGTAAGGCCACAATGGAACGATATGGTCATTATCAAGCGTGTCCTCGATATAGGTGCCCACGGTGTCCTTGTCCCATGGATCAACATGAAGGAGGAAGCAGAATACGCCGTACGTGCCTGTAAGTATCCGCCTGAAGGCCTTAGAGGGTACGGACCAAGGAGAGCGGCACTCTTTGACCCGGATTACCTTAAAACAGCCAATGATGAGATCCTCGTAGTAGCCCAGATAGAAACTCAGAAGGCAATTAGTAACCTGGACGATATTCTATCAGTGAAAGGGATAGACGCTTGCTATATCGGCCCCTTCGACTTGTCCCGCAGCTTCGGACTTGATTCTCAGCAGTGGGACAATCCCCAATATATAGATGCTTTTGACAAAGTGTTAGCGGCCGCCAAGAAATGGGGGAAGCCAGCTGGCATGTGGACATATCAAGAAAATATCCAGTGGGCCATAGAGAAGGGCTTTACGCTCAATACTGTGGATAGTGCCGATATCTTTCTGATGAAGGGGGCAACTATGGCTCTGGAGAAAGCACGAGGCTCCCAGTAAACCTTAAAACCTAGCAGCAATCCTCTCTCATACCGATAATCTAATTTTAATATCGCTAGTATGTATCCTGAAGAGTCCCCGGAACTGGAATAACTGACTAATATCTGAGGAGGAAAACAAAAAATAAAAATAGTTATTGCCCCACAGAGCTTTAAGGGAAGCCTTAGTGCGCAGGAGGTAGCCCAGGCTATAGCCAAAGGGATTAAGCGCATTCTGGCTGATGCTGAGACCATCATAGTACCCATGGCCGATGGTGGAGAAGGGACGGTAGAGGCTTTAACCTACGGTACCCACGGTCAAATTATGGCTACGGAGGTAACGGGACCTCTAGGGGAGAAAGTCACCGCCAAATGGGGAATTTTGGGTGATGGGGTTAGTGCTGTGGTGGAGATGACAGCAGCATCGGGAATTACCCTGGTGCCACCAGAGAAGCTAGACCCATTAGTTGCCACCACATACGGCACGGGGGAGCTGATTCGGGCTGCCCTTAATGCTGGCTGCCGCAGGCTGATTATCGGCATCGGCGGCAGCGCCACCAACGACGGCGGTGCCGGCATGGTGCAGGCCCTTGGGGCAAGGCTATTGGATGAGGGGGGTAAGGAACTTCCCTGGGGCGGGGCAGCATTAGCTAAGTTAAGCCGGATAGACATCTCTGGGCTGGATCGCCGCCTAGGCGAGTGCCAGGTCATCACGGCCTATGATGTAACCAACCCGCTCTGCGGCGAGCAGGGAGCCTCAAGAGTTTATGGCCCGCAAAAGGGAGCCACGGAGGAGATGTGCCGGCAGCTAGATGAAGCCCTAGCCAACTATGCCGAGGTAATCAAAAGGGACTTGGGTATTGATGTTATGGGTATACCTGGGGCGGGGGCTGCCGGGGGACTTGGGGCTGGGCTAATAGCCTTCCTGGGAGCTAAGCTAATATCGGGGATAGAAATCATCAGTGAGGGGGTGGGGCTTACAGACTATCTCAAAGAGGCGTCTCTTGTTTTCACCGGTGAAGGTAGAATAGATACGCAAACGCTGTTCGGCAAAACAGTAGCTGGTGTTGCCGCAAAGGCAAAGGTATTCCGCATTCCGGTGGTAGCTATCGTTGGCGAGGTAGCCGGTGATTATAAAGAGCTCTACCAGTATGGCATAGATGCTGCCTTAAGCATCGCCCCCGGCCCTATCAGCTTAAGGAAATCCATGGCTAACGCGGAGAAGTTAATCGCCGATGCCGCTGAGCGAGCCTTAAGGTTAATCTTGATTAGGCTAGAGAAATAGTCAAGGTATTATAATCAGCTTGCCTTGGTGATTTCCTTCAAAATTCCCCCTTTCCTCACGGCTTCCCTAGACTCTCACCAGTGGCTCGTTTTCTATTTTATTAAAGGTAATTCGTAATATTGACAACGCTTTCCTCCACGCCTACAATAAGAGCAAAGACAAATTGGGAGAGGAGCTAAATTGATGGAACGGCAATGTAAAGTAGTGCAGGTGGACAGAATGAGAGGCCTTGTTATCCCTATGGTGGAGGAGACCGGAGAGCTAGCCAAGGCGAATGCTGAGCTAGTTAGTGCCGACTGTGCCACTGAAGATGAGATGATTGAGGCGGCTAAGGATGCCGATGCCATAATAACGTGGGGAGCTCAGATAACACGGCGGGTTATGGAGGCATTGCCCAAATGCAAGGTAATCGTCCGCTACGGCGTTGGTTTTGATACAATTGATGTCGACGCAGCTACTGATAACGACATCCTCGTGGTTAATGTCCCCGATTTCTGTTGGGAGGAGGTCTCCAACCATGCCATCACCCTGCTTCTTGCCTGTGCTAAAAAGCTGGTCTTGCTCAACGACCTCACCAAGCAGGGGCTATGGGCTGAGAGTAAACGAGCTCAGGCACCGATGGGGTCAATTTATGGACAAACTTTGGGAATAATAGGTTGCGGCAACATTGGACGAATGACAGCCAGGAAGGCACAGTGCTTTGGTTTAAAGATATTAGGCTACGACCCTTATATGGATAAATCCCTAGCCAAGGAGTCTGGGATAACCCTGGTGAGCCTGCCTGAGCTACTCAAGGAGTCGGACTTTGTTTCTGTTCACACCCCCCTAAATGAGGAAACCTGGCACCTAATTGGGGAAAAGGAATTTAAACAGATGAAACCAACCGCCTATTTTATCAACACATCTCGAGGTTCAGTAGTCGATGAGCCAGCTCTCATTAAGGCTCTGCAGGAGAAGTGGATAGCTGGCGCTGCACTGGATGTCTTCGAAAAGGAGCCTGTTGATTCAGACAATCCCTTACTTAAGATGGACAATGTTGTGGTCACTCCACACTCCGCTTCTTATTCTGATGTCGCTTTTAAGCGGCTAAGGACAAGCGTGGGGCAGGAGGCAGCCAGGGTTCTCAGCGGCCGGTGGCCCAAGAATGTGGTAAATAAAACAGTTAAGCCTAAAGTTAATCTAGCCAAGGGGGACTAAAATAGCAGCACTATCAGAAAAGGAAATGCTAGAAAAGTTGCGAGAATTTGATACCCCATCGGTAGGAAATGTCGTAGCTACATATCCAAGGAGTCCACTTTGTCTGGGTATTTACGACCCCTGGCGGGGAAATTGGTATACCGACCAATCAGTTCACTGCATATACCCCGAGCTAGGTAGAACAATAGGTTACGCAGTTACAGTGGTGTATTCGCTGCCTGACCCAAGGCATCAACGATTGGCATTTGTAGATTTGGTAGACGCTTTAGGAAAATCAAAGAAGCCATCAATCGTTGTAATCAAGCAGGAATTCCCGCCGGAGATACTCCCCAGAGTGGGACTGTGCGGAGGGCAAATGACAACAGCGTTCAAAGCCTGTGGGGCTGTGGGTGTGGTAACGAACGGTCCATCAAGGGATGTAGACGAAATACGCCCGTTAAAATTCCAATACATTATGAGTGGCATCACATCTGGACATGGAGACTTTGGGATAAGAGCGATAAATGTGCCTGTTTCAGTTGCCGGGATGGATGTCGCCCCTGGCGATATAATTCACATGGATGAGAATGGTGCCTGCAAGTTCCCAGCAGATAGACTAGCCGATGTCTGTAAGAATATTGATGCTCTTGTCAAAGCAGAGGAGAAGCGGGCTAAAGCATTGCGTGCGGCAAAAACAGTTGAAGAGATAAAAGCAGCGTGGTCTGCTTAAAAGGAGCAATGGCTAGAAGTCGATAGGAGTTAAGGAGTAAAAAGGATAAATTCCAGGAAAAAGAGAGGATAAAGATGAAGAGAAATCGACTCAGGGAACTCTTAAACCAAGGTAAACCAACCCTGGGTACCCATGTCATAACCCCTTGGCCAGGAATTGTGGAAGTAATCGGCCATTCCGGTGCCTTTGACTATATTGAATATGTCGGTGAATACTCCCCCTTCAGTCTGGAACAACTGGACAACTTCGGCCGAGCTATTGAGCTATTCCCCAACATGTCCTCAATGATGAAGGTAGAGGAGCAGACAAGAGGATTTATTGCCACCAGGGCAATAGACGCCGGTATTCAGAATGTGCTCTTTACCGACTGCCGTTCTGCAGAAGAGGTCAGAGAATGTATTCGTTTCGTCAGGTCGGAGACACCTGAGGCTGGCGGTATCCACGGTTCCAGCATGCGGCGAAATGCTGGCTACGGGCTAGAGGCAGGCTCAGAAGCATGGGTTAAGGCGATGAACGATGTCGTCATTGCCATTATGATAGAGAAAAAGGGTGCCATAGAGAACCTGGAAGAGATACTGTCTGTCAAAGGCGTAGATATGGTCCAGTTCGGCCCTAGTGACTACTCAATAAGCATTGGCAAGCCAGGACAAGGGCGGAGCCCAGAGGTGCAAAAGGCGCGTCAAGACATGATAGAAATGGCGCTGAAGAAGGGCGTAGCCCCTAGGGTGGAGATAGGTAGCTTTGAACAGGCAAAACCATATATTGATATGGAGGTTCGCCACTTCTGTATTGGCTGGGATATACGTACCATATACCAATGGTGTCAACAGCAAGCAGAAGGTATGCGAAAACTACTTGCTTCAGTATAGCTTCGTTCTCAGAAGAGCCGGCAAATAACAGTCTTGAGGAGAAAAGATGACAAAACCAAGAGTCTTTATTACTCGTGTTATAGCTCAAGAAGCACTGGACAAGATTGCCCAGGCCACTGAGATGGAGGTGTGGCCCGAGGAACTACCGCCACCATATGAAGTGCTTCGGGAAAAAGCTCGAGACGCTGAGGGACTGGTAACATTGTTGAGTGACAGGGTTGATGCCGCTCTTATGGATACAGCGCCCAAACTCAAGGTAGTAAGCAACATAGCCGTCGGCTACGATAATATCAGTATTGCCGAAGCAACGAAGCGCCATATTGTCGTCGGGAATACCCCGGGGGTGCTTACCGAGACGACCGCCGACCTTGCCTTTACCCTGCTTATGGCCGCCGCCAGGCGTGTGGTTGAAGCTGATAACTACACCAGGAAGGGGCGCTGGAAGACCTGGGGACCCAAGATATTGTTAGGTCAGGATATTCATAATGCCACTCTGGGCATTATCGGTCTGGGGCGTGTCGGTGCTGAGGTAGCCAAGCGAGGCAGAGGCTTCAACATGAAGGTGCTATATTATGACGAGATAAGACGAAGCGAGGAAGAAGAAAGGCAGCTCGGCGTGGAATACATCCCTGAGTTAGCCAAACTACTTTCTAGCGCTGATTTTATCAGTGTTCACGTACCGTTGTTGCCCCAAACTCGCCACCTGATTGGGGCAGCTGAGTTTGCTCTGATGAAACCAACCGCCGTCTTTATTAACACCTCACGTGGTCCTGTGGTTGACCAGAGGGCACTCTATGAAGCACTCAAGTCCGGTCAGATTTTCGCTGCGGCGATAGATGTCACTGAAGTCGAACCGATATCCCCTGATGACCCGTTACTCGCCCTGGACAACATCATTATTACCCCTCACATTGCCAGCGCTAGCTTCACTACCCGAAAAAACATGGCTCTTATGGCCGCTGAGAACCTTCTCGCTGGGTTACGAGGCAAGACACCACCAACCTGTGTTAACCCCGAGGCACTCAGAAGCTAGGGTTTCTTCAACCTGACTCGCCTCACCGCATCTAGGGACAAAATCAGCATAGGGCAGATTTAAAATCTGTTGGCACTCCTACCAGTTACTACTCCTTCTTTGACTCAAGGAATTAATCGCACATTATCACCCGCACCACACCAGTGTCGGCTTCCACCCACACATTGGCAGTTATCTCATCGCCGCTGCGCCGCCGGTCAACCACGAATTCATCGTTCTGGTCGAAATGGCCTTCATCCACCCTAAGGTAGTGAGTCAGCATGCTGAGTGTCCAGTCGCCGACAAACGACGAAGCTCGCATCTTGTCAGGGGGCAGCTTGGGACGAAGGAGGAGCCGGTAGTTGGCACCAACGAGATAGAACTCATTCCTACTCGCCTGGATCACCAGACCGCGGCCACGGTTATTGCCGAGCTGTTGTTCTGCGGGCCATACCCGCTGGGTAGCATGCCGCCAGTCTTTGTTGCCCATGTGGAGCAGCGGCACCTCACCGAATAGGACTAACCCCAGATAACCATCCAGGTCCAACAGCTGTGTCTGCATGAGCTCTTCCTGGATTATGGCGTGAATCTTGCCCGTACCCTGGTGCTTGAGCAGGAGCGGAATCGCTGCCGCCACACACCGAATGCTGTCAACAATCGTCTGGAACTCGGGACGAACCGAACCATCCTCGGCAACGATGTGCTCAACGGCAAAAAAGTGGTAACCGATGGCATTGTAGTTAGCAATGGCGCGGAACATGTTCCAGGTGTTACCGCTTCCAGGGGCCGATTCAGGCACGAAAAGAGGGTTATCGTCGCGGGCATAGCTGCTGCAAATGGACTCATAGCCCCTAGAATCCTGAATGTAAATGTCCGGTGCAATCAGGCCCACGTGCGGCGTAAACCACTTGTAGATATCCAGCACTTTACTGACAGCACCACCCGATGGATAGCCTTCCCCTGGCAGGTGTCCCGCCCCCAGCCAGACATTGATGTATATCGGAATGTCATAGCTCGCTTGCCCGGACTCAGCCACCCCATCAATGTAGGTAGCAATACTCCAGGCGCTCATGAGCTCGCCGGCCTCCCAACCGAATAACTCGGGCCAGGTGCCGGATGCTTTGCCGCCTGCCTGCTGCCAAATATCGTATACTCGACCCCTACCGGCTGCTTTCATGGCGGTCACCAACTCGGCGGGCACGAGGCTATCGAACGCAGCCTGAGCTTCGGTGCCATAATCACAGTCGCTGCCGATGATACCCGGCTCGTTTTCGACCTGGAGGGCAATGACGGTGCTCTCAGTGCTGTCTTTAGCCCTCAGGTGGTTACAGAGCGCAGTGAAAGCCTTTCTGTCGGCTTCAAAGTTCGCCGGGCAGTGCGAGGAAAGCACCCACAAATCATTGCCGGAAGGTGATATAACCCGCTTGAAGCGCTGCGGATTGGTCTTCACCCACTCCGGGGCATAGTCCATAGTGCCATTTTTCCAGGTAGCAAACCACAGCAGGATTAGCTTGACCCCATATCGGCGCGCGCTGGCAAGCAGCGCGTCCACGCTGGTAAAGTCAAACTTGCCTTCTTCGGGTTCGACCTGTTCCCAGTATACGGGGATCTCCAGGGTATTGCCGTGGAGCAGCTTGATTGCCTTGAAGGCTGTCTCGGACTCACTGTCGTTGTAACCGCTCGAATTACGGGACTGGGCGCCTACAGAATAGAACGGCTTCCCATTTACCATGAATACACGTTTGACGTCTGTCATTTAAAGCTCCCTCCTTTTTAATATTGTTCCGTCAAAGGCGAACTTAACTTCTCTTAGGTTGTCGAAGTCTTATTCGAGTAGATGAGTTCTGATTACTGTGGACTCAACCGATGCCAACTTCTCTAAGTACCCCGCTGGGCCGTGGTAAGCTACCACATCTTCAGGTCTCGGGTGGACAGGTCTCATCCGCTTCAGTTGTCTGAGACTGAAATCTTCGATATCAATTTCTTCACCAACGGACTGCTTGAAAGCCCAGGCTCCGGCCACTGCTGCCCCCAGTGCTGCACCTCCCCGCTCAATTGGGAATAGCGGCCGGTTCCATATAGCAGCAACGCGTCGCATAATTCCGGAGCTAGTAGTAGGCCCGCCGGTCACATACATGGGCTCGGAAGTCTCGCTGGTAAAGTTCTTCGAGTGGAGATACACGGAGGACAAGCTCGTTTCGATGATGCCGGCGTAATCGGTTCCAAGGTTAGGGGTTTCATGGCTGACCCGCATCATGCCAAAACTGCCAGCGGGTGGAAAAGACTCGTTTCTGGGCTGCCAGAGTACCATATAGTGTGCCACTGGCGACTTCTGTAGTGCTGCTTCGGCTGGTGCATACTTGCCTTTAGCTAGACCGTAACTGGCCCGCAACTGGTCCCAGACCAAGGCGCCGTTGGTCCGGCAGCCAAACATGAATGGCCTACCCACACCGTCATACATGGCATTGGCAAAGCCATTCATGTCCAGCGTTTCGCCATCAGTGGAGACCATGTTTACGAAGCTGCTACCCAAACTCAAGAGATCACCAGATACCAACACCTTTGACTGAGGATTGTCTCCTGAACCGACTATTATCTTACAATCCGGGCTAAAGCCGTACCTCTCAACGAAGTATGTGGCAATGTTTCCCACTGTAGTGTCGGGGGGGACAATGGACGGCAGCTTACTCATCAAGGCGGACTGACCACCAGGAAGTCCTTCGGATACCGCTTGGACCATCGGGGTAGACCAATTTCTTTTCCGATAGTCCATAAGTGACATGCCGCAAGCATTGCCAAAATCCAGCGGCACCTTTGAGTTGCCGGTCAGGACTGCCGACATAAGGCTACTTAGCAACTGGATTGTGTGAGTCTGTTCGTAGGCATGTGGAAATTGCTCGGCTACTCTTCTTATTATTATGCCAGTGAACCTGAGCGGTGCGTTGGAACCGGATATTTGGATTAGCCGTTCCATGCCACCAACGTGCTTCCTGATGAAATCAGCCTGTCCGGTAGTATTGGACGTCATCCAGATAGGAGCAAGGTGATAGGCTAGGCAACCTTTCAACAAAGTGGTCAGGCTGTTCTCCCCAGAGCCCGGCTGCTTCAAACACGCGAACAAAAATGGGGCATCTTTGTTGAGGTAAGTGTGGCCGTGTTGTTGCGCTGAGAAATTGCAGACGACGATTTCTTCCATGCTCACCCCAGCTTCTTTCAGGTCGGCAAACATGGCATCAAGCGAGGCAAAGAACATCAGCGGGGGCTGCTCTGCCTCCCCTTCCACTCTTGGGGGCACAATATATGATTCTGCCTCAATACCAAAACCGGCTAACCTCCTATCGTTGAGGTAGTCGAGCGAGTGCTCAAGGACTTTCTCACCGGAATCAATATCAATCACCACTGAGGATAGGCTTTGTGTGCTCAGGTCTAGTCCAAGTGTCAGTCTGCGTTGATGCATCACCAGCGAAATCCACCTTGAATCAAAATCCACTGACATCTTAATTCGGCTGCATTCGCTTGTCAATCAATCTGTCATAAAAGAAATATCTATGTAGCATCACTGTGCCGTAGATGCCACACCCTGTAAACAAAAGGGGGCATTGTTCAATATCTTGAGAGGGTCTAAGGAGACAGGTTACTCCACCTCACGTAGAGCCAGAAGCCAGTGGAGATCAAGGAGCTTGACAGTGCAGTGTTATGAATATACGATAGGCACTACGAGCGATAAAGCATAAGGATTCTCTCACTGCGAATCAAAGTGGGTAAATCCTGGTTAATTCCCATCTCAAGAAGGTAAGGAGGAATGGATAAGACGATGCTAAGAACTCGTCTGCTCGAATCAGAAGAAATTGTCTGTAACGCTGTAAGCCTATGTGAAGTGCTTGATACTAAAGATAATAGCCTGCTGCTGAAGACCCACGCTGTATCTAAGCGCAGAAAGGCTATAGGTTCCACCGACAGTGGCATGGCTAGAGTGGCAACGTTGGTGGAAGAAGGGACGTCTATAGGGGGGCGTCTGCGTATTGATGCCCTCAGTGATACAATCATACGATTTCGTTATACCGAAGGGGAGACGGAGTTGGTCAATAGCACACCTATGGTGGTTGGCGCACTCGACGGACCGAAATCATGCCAGGTTTCTTTTAATGGCGAGTCTGCTCAAATCAGTACAGCCGCGGCGCAAATCAAAATCGATTTGGCATGTTTACGTATAGAGATCCAGAACCACGGCGGCGAAAAAATCTGTGGCATTAGTGGCCCGGAACGTAACTCATTCGTTGCGTGGGACTCTTTTGAGACCGGGGTCTGCCGTAGTCAACATGACGGCTCCCCTATTTCTGTAGAGAAATTTGATCTTCATCCGCATGAAGCAATCTTTGGCCTTGGTGAAAAATTTATGCCACTCAATAAAGTGGGGCAGACTATTGACCTGAATATGACCGAGGCACATGGGGTTACCACCCCGCGCTCTTACAAGAATATCCCATTTTTTGTGAGCACGAAGGGGTACGGGGTTTTCTTTAATCATTCGAGCCGGATAACATTCTGGGTAGGGAGCATGAGCACTGCTGATATACAGATTGCCACAGAAGATGACTTTTTAGACTACTACGTCATCCTCGGCGATATAAAGCAGCTCTTATCCCAATACACGGATATCACCGGGAAAGGAGTGGTCCCGCCCAAATGGACGTTTGGTTACTGGCAGAGCAAGATATCTTATAAATCAGCCGAGGAAACGCTGAATATCGCCCAGAAGTTGCGGGAGAATAAGATTCCCTGTGATGTTATCCACCTTGATACCCACTGGTTCAAAAAGGACTGGTTCTGTGACCTTGAATTTGATAAAGTTCGTTTTCCAGACCCCGAGGCTTACATGACCGAACTGGCGAAAATGGGCTTTAATATCTCGCTATGGCAATTGCCGTATATTGCGGAGGGTTCACAGCTATTTGATGAACTCAAGGCCGTCGATGGGTTCGTAAAAAACAAAGAAGGCGGTCTCTATGATATAAGATGCGGTTTCAACTTTTTCCCCCCCGGGACCCGCGTTAGTTGTATCGACTTTACTAATCCTAAAGCAGTTCAGATTTATCAGAAATGGTTGCGGAAGTTATTCAAACTGGGCGCCAAGGTAATAAAAACTGATTTTGGTGAAGATGCCCCTGTTGACGGCATTTACTACGATGGCACGCCGGGGTACCAGGTGCATAATCTTTATCCCCTCCTCTATAACCGTGCTGTTGCCGAAGTTACCAAAGAAGAGACAGGTGATATCGTTGTTTGGGGGCGTTCCGCCTGGGCGGGATGCCAGCGTTATCCGTTGCAATGGGGAGGTGATAGCAGTCCTAATTGGGCTAATATGGTTCCACAACTCGAAGGTGGGCTTTCGTTCGGACTCAGTGGTTTTCAATTCTGGAGTCAGGATATTGGCGGGTTTTTGGGTCAAACAGGCGGTAATCTCCTTATTCGCTGGATGCAGATGGGTATGTTCCTATCGCATAGTCGGATTCACGGTTCTGGGGACCGCGAACTATATAAGTTTGAGCCTGAGGTCCTGAGGATTTGCCGTAATTACATCAATCTTCGCTACCAGTTAATGCCATACATCTATGGTTCAGCATTCAGCTGCGTTGAGCAGTCACTACCTATGGCGAGAGCACTTGTGGTCGATTATCAGAATGACCCAACGGTCTGGAATATCAGTGACGAATACCTTTTTGGGGATTCTATTCTGGTTGCTCCAATTACTGATCCCAGCAACAAACGTGCTGTTTATCTTCCGGAAGGAACATGGACTGATTGGTGGACTGGTGAGCAACTGGAGGGGAGACGCTGGATAGATATCGAAGCAGATATTGAAACGCTTCCGCTTTATGTCCGTGAAGGTGCGATAATTCCGGTGGGTCCCGTCATGCAATATGTTAACGAATTGAAGGTTGAGGAGATTGAACTGCGTATTGCCCCAATTAAAGGAGAAGGCAAATCATCATTCACTGTACCAGTAAATGACGAAAAGGTGGCGGTGGAATATCTGGTTGCTGGTGGTAGACACACTGTGAAAATCGGTGATAGTAAGGTGAGATTCAACATCACCGTCTTAGGGGATCGTGACGTGGACATATCCCCGGCAGGTTTATGAAAGCATTAGTACTAGAAAAAGCAAAACGGTTGGTCTGGCTGTCGCTATGGGCGATGCCCCTGACGAACTCAAAGTAGTAGCTGACTTTATTACCCTTGATGTTGACCACAGCGGTCTGGCCGCGGCAATTGATAAGTTTTTTGCTGTAAGATTGCATATCTTGGCTTTTTGTTACGCGCCGCGGCGGAACAATTGGGTCCCATACCTCTGGTAAAGGACAGCCAGCACCACAATGCTGAGCCCAGTGACCCCCAGTAGCAGGGGGAAGTACGCGGTTCCCTTGAAGGTATCGAAGACCAGCCTGGTAATATAGGTGTAGGTCCCAATGGCGCCAAATACTAGATAGATGACCTCGTGGAAGCGCAGGCTGAGACCTATCATAATAAGGTACACGAAGAGGAAGAGGAGCCCAAAGAATACGCTGTCACTATCGACGAAAAGAGTAGTGAAGGCTATCTGGAGGCCTACCAGCCCGTAGAGCTTGAGCCAAAAGGCATGAGGCTTCCTTCCCCAGAGTGTCAGCACAATGCCTAGCAGGATGAACCCTCCACATGTGCCGGCCGTTAATTCCATGACAGAATCCCCCGCACCCTTGATGATCTGGGCTATATCCAGGACGGTCAGGTGGACAAAGGCGGCAACTATCAGGGATATGAGGGAGAAGCGGCTGAGAATTAGCATCGCCAGGGACCCAGCAAGGCTTCCCAAGCACAGGTAGAGGAGGACGAAACGGAGTTGGTAAAAGGAGGCACCATCAGGCCAGACACCCAGCAGCTTCACCACAGTAAAGATGAAGAGGGGCAATACCGCCGTGGCCACGAATAGGAGGAGCCCACCCGCCACGGAATAGCCTCGCATGAAACGAAGCCAGACTCCCAGGGCCCCGATCACGAGTATGGCCCCGAGGGTTACGCTCAGGCGCGCCCAATCAGTGAGGTCACCCCAGTTCATACCTACGAAGAAGGTAAAGGAGAAGAAAGCCAGCAAACCTCCGAAGTAATAGGCCACAGTGACTAGATTTAGACCGACTTTTCTCTCCTTGGCCCGGGGCTCAGCTTCTAAGCCTTCTTCGGCTAGGATGGATCTTAGCTGTTCATCGGATAGAAGCCCCCGCTGCTGCCAGCGCCTAAGATCTTCGATGGCGAAAGTCTTCTTTGGCATGCCTTTCCCCCCTCGCCAAATTATAACACTTACTAGCCGGAAGATGAAGTGTCTCCCTTCGTCCTGGGAAGGAGAACACTTTCAGAGTCGGTGGAGCCTCCCGACGCAATGAATAACCCACTTTACATCTGTGCAATAGAGAGCAGTAGGGATAGACTGAGAGTTTCAAGGAGGTGCGGGCATACAACATCTAGGAAATAGAGTTACTCACATGACACAAGATGACGATTTGTTCAGTATTTCAAAGGTGTAGTTCTATAACATCACCGTCCTTGAGGATGTGATTCCTTTTTGCCATTAGCCCATCGTGCTTGCCTGAGCCCCAGATGCGGGCATATTTTAGCTTTTGGGCGAAATCCTTGTGGACGGCGGCAGCGACATCCTCCAGTGTGCTTCCCCGTTTAAGGATTATCGGGTCGTTAAAGTCCGGTTTTTGCCTTGGAGTCTTGGTATATACCCGAATAATATCAAGCATCTGATAGATGGCACGCTTTAGCTCAATACCATCTTTCAACTTTGTAGCTATTGCTATTAGCTATGGTTTACAACCGAGTAGCCACTCACTAGCGTCTAGCTTTGCCACAAGGTCAATAGCGTTATCATCGGCTATGGTAATCCCGTAGTCGGAGTTCGTTACCATCATAGCCAGCAATCGGCTCGTCAAGGCTTTGTATCGGTCTTCTGGCTAGGTAAGGGCATTTTGAGCTTTGAGGGTTATGGTTACACCTATTACGCTACATAGAGTCGTTTAATGGCAAGCTGAGGGATGAACTGCTCAACCGGGAGATATTCACCACGTTAACTGAAGCAAAGATATTGATTGAGGGATGGCAGAAGGAGTACAATCAGATTCGACCCATAGTGACCTGCCCCCCGAAAACTGGTCCAGTTGCAATGTTAGTATAAGGACTTAGAAAGGGGGGATAAATGGCAAAGAAAACCTACACCGCTGAACAGATCATAACACACATGTCCCAATTCCACTGCGCAAGAAGTTGAATTGCACGTTCGGGTGATCAGCCAGTAGGGACATCGGCACGGAGGTGTCGGTAATCTTTTTTGCTATCATAAAGGTAGTGAGACGCATGCCAAAAGGGTTGTCGTGATGCCCCGGGTGCCAAATCGAAACCTTCTCCGCCTTCCACGTCTCCAGTGGGCCAACCGTAACTGCTTGGCTCGGGATATTCTGTACCATGCCACCTTCTGATGTACGCGCATTCTGTATTAATGTCAGTGGATGAAGGTCGACTACACGCGTTCCCAACTTACGATATTCATCAGTAGTAGGCGGATTATCCACATACTGCTCCTCACGCCTGGGTGGGTCA
>Ga0209979_1000841_pt1 | contig 37308 bp, 32 predicted proteins | sample AnhtaG_FD_183114 | JGI IMG/M metagenome (GOLD analysis project Ga0209979, IMG submission 183114) | Deep subsurface microbial communities from Anholt, Denmark to uncover new lineages of life (NeLLi) - Anholt_01485 metaG (SPAdes) (version 2) | ecosystem: Environmental > Aquatic > Marine > Oceanic...
CTCCCTGATCACCCTGCCTGGTGCTGTAGGTATGGCGATGATGACCTCTTCGATGTCGTACCTGGCGACGAGGTTGGAGGTGTCGTTGCAGGTGCCCAGAACGGGCACGTTGTGGATGCGCATCCCCTGCTTCGCCACGTCGTCGTCAATGAAGCCTACGGGCAGAAGGCCCAGCCCGGGGTTGGCGCGCATCTCGCGGACGATCATTGCCCCGGCATCGCCCGCTCCAGCGACCAGAATTCGCTTTTGTGCCCTGGACAGCCTTTTCAAGGCCGCGCCTTTCTCGCTGGTCTTCTCCCCTACCATTATCCTCAGGGCAAACCTCGTTCCTCCCAGCAAAAGAAGGCTCAGCATCCCCTCAATGACGATCACCGAGCGGGCGAATCCAGTTACTACTCCCAAGGGCATGCATAGGCCGAAGATGACGGCGGTGATTGCGACCGAGCCCAAGGAAACTGTCTTGACGATGGCAAAGAGTTCGTCTACGCTGGCATAGCGCCATATCCGCCGGTACAACCCGGAGAGGTAATAGAAGGGCAACCTCACTAAAGCAACCAAAGGAAGGAAGGGCCAGCATTTCCACAGGTAGGGCCAGAAGAACGGGGCGTCAAAGCGGATGATAAAAGCTACGATCGCCGCCGCGCTCGCCGAAATCAGATCAATTAGTAGCAGATGCCTTCCCCTAACTGTCACCGCCGCTCCTTTCGATTAGGGTGATAAAGAGGCTCCGAATCAAGAGCTTTAAATCTAAAAGGAAGGATTGATTCCAAATGTATTGCATATCCAGCTCCAGCTTCTTGGGCAGGATCTCGTTTAGATAGACCTCGTCGAGGGTCGTGGCATCCAACATGGCCGCCTCGTTCTGCATGTACTGGACTTGTGCCAGGCCGGTCATGCCTGGACGAGCCTTGAGGACCTCCCGCTGTTTAGGCGTATAGTGTTCGACGTAGGTTGGAGCCTCTGGGCGAGGGCCGACGAAGCTCATGTCGCCTTTAAGGATATTGAAGAGCTGGGGCCACTCATCTATGTGGGTACAGCGCAGGAATCGCCCCACACGGGTGATGCGCGGGTCATCGTTGTAGGTAATGGCCGGGCCAAGGCGCGCGGCGTCGGCGACCATGGTGCGGAACTTGTACATCCTAAAGGGTTTGCCGTCCTTGCCGATCCGCTCGGCCGGGTGGAAGATGGGACCGGGGGAGTCCAGCTTAATCAGGATGGCGGTGATCAGGAAGACAGGGCTGAGGGCGATGAGAGCAAGAAGGGAACCGACGAGGTCGAACGCCCGTTTAAGCATCTCCTCACCTCCGATGATGCTTCACTATATCTACTACAGCTTCGATCACATCCTCCACATCCTGGTCCATCATCCGGGGATACAGCGGCAGCGAGATGATGCGTTGATATTCCCGATAGGCCACGGGGAAATCATCGGGCTTGTAGCGGTATTTGTCCCGGTAGTAGGGGTGCAGGTGGATGGGGATGAAGTGGACGCTGGTGCCGATGTTGCGGGCCTTGAGCTCTTCGATGAAGCGGGCCCGGTCAATGGTGAGCCTTTCCAGATTCAGACGCAGGGCGTAGATGTGCCAGGCGTGCTCGACAGCGGGGCGCTGGGTGGGGATCTGGAGTTCCTCGAATTGGGAGAAGGCTTCGTTGTAGCAGCGGACGATCTGCAGGCGGCGGGCCTGGAACTGGGGCAGTTTGCGCAGTTGATGGAGACCGATGGAGGCTTGAATGTCAGTCATGTTGCACTTGAAGCCGGGCAAGATCACCTCATAATACCATGACCCTTCCGCGCTATAGCGTTTGTAGGCATCGCGGCTCATGCCGTGCAGACTCCACAGACGAGCCTGCTCAATGACGTCGGGATCGCCGGTGAGCATGCCGCCTTCGGCGGTGGTGAGGTTCTTGGTAGCATAGAAGCTGAACGCGGTGAGAGCCCTCACCCCCGTCCCCTCTGCCAAACTTTGGGAGAGGGGAGACGAGCCTATGTAGCGACCTTTGTATTTTGCCGGCAGAGCGTGAGCGGCGTCCTCAAGGGTGTATAGGTTGTGTCGTGCGGCGACGTCCATCAGCGCGTCCATCTCACATGGATGGCCGTAAAGGTGCACAGGCATCACGGCACGGGTGCGAGGCATAACGGCGCGGGCCACCTGCTCGGGGTCAATGTTGAGGGTGTGTGGCTCCACGTCAACCAATATGGGTTGTGCCCCTAGATGCTCAATGACGTGAACCGTGGAACAAAAGGTCAGTGGCGTGGTGATGACTTGATCTCCGGGACCTATGCCCAAGGCAGCCAACCCAACCAACATTGCGCCAGTGGCTGAACTGGCGGCCAGGGCGGCTGGCGCGCCGATGAAGGCGGCGAACTCCTCCTCGAAGCGCTTGACCTTCGGACCGGTGGTGATCCAATCCGAGCGCAGGGTATCTATGACTTCGTTGATCTCTTCCTCTCCTATGAAAGGCGGAGAGAACGGCAAGAAACTAGCTCGCACGTCTGATCTCCCCTCTTATAGTTTCTAGCAATTCTCCTATTCGCACCAACACGTGACCGCGTCCTCTTAAATCTAGATAGGACTTAAGACTGGAATGAGAATAATAAGAGTACTTTACCAAATCTTGTTTCACTCCCTCTGTACCTTCCAGAGCTAGTAATATTGCCTCTTCCAGAGCCTCGCTCCCCAATAGTGCCAAACGTTTGAACAGATGAAATGCACTTTCTCGAGGTTCGATGGCAATTTGTTTTTGCACTAGAATGTCGCCTTCGTCAAATCGGAGCGTCATGTAATGGACTGTCGCACCAGTATTTCGTTCTCCCGCACTTAATACCCAGTAATATGGCGCAAGTCCTGCATAAGCTGGCAATAGGGATGAATGGATATTAATGCCACCAAGATTAGCTGTCGAAAGCATTGCGCCACGAATGAGTTGGGGGCAACTTACTGATACCAACAAGCCCGGTTCAAGAGATGCAACCCAGGAATATGCCCCTCTGGAGTTTACCGAGATCGACTTATACACAGGGATACCTTTTTGTTTGGCTTGTTGTTCAACGGTTAAGATAGCGCCAGGGAACAAGCGCTGCGCAAGCTCAAACACTACATAGGTGAATATCTTATAAACCAGGTATGGAGTTGCGGTTGATTGACCCAACTCCCAAAGAGCGTGAAACTTCGTGCGCCCTTTGTAATCACCTGTAATAAGTAGAATCCCCGGGATGCTATCAGAATACTTATTGAGTATTCTGTCCAAAATCAAGCGAGCAAAGTAATTACCGTTTGTAATGACAACAAGCCTAGGTCTCATCTTATGATCTCCGGTATCCGTTCCCGCAAGCGGGGTATGATGAATTGTGGCAACTCATCCAGGGTGCTCTTGCGCAGGAAGTGGCCCACCCGGGTGACCCGGGGATCGTCCTCGGCGTTGAAGGTGGAGCCGTCAGGGTTGCGGATGTCAGGTGCGTCTACGTACATGGTGCGAAATTTGTACAGGGTGAAGGGTTTACCACCCCTGCCCAGGCGCTGCTGGCGGAAGATAACCGAGCCTTTAGAGTCGCGATTTATCAGCAGGGCGATCAGAGCCAGGAAAGGTAAGAAGAACAGTAAGCCTGTCGAGGCCAGGACGCCGTCAATAAGCCTTTTCACAATTGCCTGGTATCTTGTCCTGACCCTGGATCCGTAAGACATAGAAACTCAAGCCAACGTGTTCATGATGATTTGAACTATCCGCTCCGCAGCGTGACCATCCCCGTAGGGGCTGATGGCGCGGCTCATCTTGTTGTACTCTTCCCGATCATATAACAGCCGTTCGGTCTCGGCTATGATGAGTTCTGAATCAGTGCCCACGACCTTGACAGCGCCTGCTTCCACTGCCTCTGGACGCTCAGTCTCACGTCGCATGACCAAGACGGGCTTGCCTAGAACGGGGGCCTCTTCCTGGATGCCACCGGAATCGGTAAGAATAAGGTACGAGCAATTTATTAGATGGACGAATTTCTCGTATTCAAGGGGAGCTATGAGACATATTCTGTCTTGATTGGAGAGGATACGATAAACTGGCTCTTGAACGTTGGGATTAAGGTGGACGGGGTAGACAATTTCTACCTCTGGGTTGCGCCGGGCTATCTCCCTTAAAGCAGCGCAGATGTTCTCAAAAGGGCGACCGAAGTTTTCGCGGCGATGGGCGGTAACAAGGATTAGTTTAGTGCTATTCAAAGAAAGGCCTAAGTCCAGATGATAATCCCTCTTGACGGTCATCAAGAGGGCATCAACTACAGTGTTACCAGTGAGGTAGATGCTCTCTTCAGGAATGCCTTCGGACAGCAAGGCATTGACGGCAGTTTGGGTAGGGGCAAAGTTATAGGTGGCCAGGACGCTGATAATGCGGCGGTTAATCTCCTCGGGGAAGGGGCTGTAGCGATGGCGGGTACGAAGGCCTGCCTCTACGTGGCCGACAGGAATTTTCTGGTAGAAGCTCGCCAGGGCAGCTACCATGGCCGTCGTCGTGTCGCCCTGCATCAGAACTAGGTCGGGTTTAACTTGGGTGATGACCTCCGTTAGGCTAGTAATGGCATTAGCGGTCAAGGAAGCTGGGGTTTGATTCTCCTCCATCAAATTGAGGTCTATGTCAGGGTTAACGTCGAAGAGAGAAAGCACCTGATCCAGCATCTGGCGGTGTTGGGCCGTGACACAGACGATGGAGCGAATCCTGCCAGGGTATTTTTCTAGCTCCTTCACCACGGGAGCCATCTTGATAGCTTCTGGGCGGGTTCCGAAGATCGAAAGGATTCTCATCATTATCAGAATCGGGCACTAGCTTGGATCTTATCCCAATTAACACGGAACCACTGGACAGTGTTGGCCAGCCCCTTGCGGAACTCGGTCTTTGGCTCATAACCGATGAGTTGGCGCGCCTTGTCTATTGACGCCAGCAGCCGGCTCTTGGTGTCCCACTTGCGGCGCTCGACGTATACCACCCCTGCCTCGTTCCCTGTCAGCTCGTTGACCCCGGTGGCCGCGTCAATGACCCGGGTCTCCACCCCCGAGGCCAGGTTGATGGCCTCACCAACCGCTTCAGCCATCACGCCGGCTCGGAGGAGGCCATCCACGATGTCGCCCACGTATGTCCAGTCGCGGGTCTCCTCGCCGGTGCCGGTGATGGGCAAAGGCTGACCATTCATAGCCCAATAGATAAAGTTGGGGATGACGTTACGGTAGCGGCCAGGAATCTCGCCAGGACCGTAGGAGTTGAAGAAGCGGGTACGGATTGTGGCCATACCGTAGTAATTGCGGAAGAAGTTACAGTAGAGTTCACCCAGCATTTTGGTGATCTGGTAGGGGGTATCCAGGTCCATGGACAGGAAATCCTCGCGCAGGGGGAGAGGCGACTTGCCGTAAACGGAGCAGCCTGAAGAGGCGTAGATCACCCGCTCCACGCCGGTCAGATGAGCGTATTGCAGCACTTTGAGAGTACCCAGACCGTTGACCAGCAGATCTTGCTCGGGATGATCAATGGAGTTTTGGTTGGCGAAGAGGGCAGCCAGGTGGTAGACGAGCTGTGGTCCCTGGAAGAAGACGTGCTTCAGAGTCTCCTCATCCAGCACACTGCCCTGGACGAAGGCCACTTTGGGGAGGTCGGGCACGTTCCATCGTTCGGCTGAGGACAGGTCGTCCAGGACGATCACCTTCCGCGCCCCTGCCTCAGCTAGAGCGTGGGTTAGATTGCTACCAATAGCTCCTGCTCCCCCGGTGACGAGGACGATCTTGTCCTTGTATTTACTGATATAATCCATATTTTCAACTCCTTATGGGCACTGGTGAGATGTAATCCATCTGATCGTCCGTGCTCACTGGACGGTCACTTGCATGGCATCCTCAAAGAGCTTCTCGTATCGGTCCACGCAAGCCTCTAGCGAGAAATGCTCTACTGCATAGGGCCTCCCATTCGCCCCAAACTCCTCTCTAATAGCGGGCTCTTGATAGAGCTTCAGGATCGCCTCCGCCAGCCGTTCCGGGTCTCCTGGCGGCACGCAGTACCCGCAGCGGGCTGCTTTGATGATCTTGGGAGCATCTCCATCAAGCGGTAAGCTGGCCACCACAGGGCGGCCGCTGGCCATAATCCCCAGGAGCTTTGATGGAACCACAGGGGTCGAGACTTCTTTTCGCAAAGTCACCAGACAGACATCGGCAGCATTCACCACTAACGGATATTTCTCCCGAGGCTGCATGGGGAGAAAGCACACGTTGGCCAAGCCCAACCGCTCTGCTTGTAGTTCCAGCCTCGCTTTTTCAACGCCTTCTCCAACCAGCAAGAAGATGATGTCATCCCGCTTTCGCAGCAGGTTTGCACTCTCAATAACGACGTCCAACCCCTGCGACCAGCCCATGACACCAGCAAAGAGAACAACAAACTTCGAATTGAGATTGTATTCATTTCGAAAAGCGTTCTGTTTGTCAGAAGGGATGATCAGGTTCCTATCTACCCAGTTCGGGATCACAACCACTTTCTCAGGTGGTACCTCTCTCTTCGAAGTCAGGTATTCTCGATTGCCACTCGAATGGACGGTGATGTAGGTAGCCTTGCGATAGACGAATTGTTCCATCTGACGAAGGAACCAGATCACGAGGGGATTCTTCAATAATCCCAAATCAATCGCGTTCTGAGGGAAGATATCCTGCACATTGATAATGAAAAGGGCACTTCTGAGCTTCCCCAGCATATAAGCCGTAACTCCCAGGGGCAAGGGCGGAGAAAGAGCGAGGATCACATCCTGTTCTCCAGAGCATACTCCCCCAACAAACAAAGAGGCTGCGCTGAACAGATGACTCAAGCCGCGGACAAGCGTCATGGCCCCATAGGCAGGGAAGAAGGTTAAACGCGTGACCTGAATGCCATCTATCTCTTCGTAGAACTGTCTTCTCCCTTTGTATTTTTGAGGCACCTCCTGGAGGTTATAGCGCGGAATCTGTGTTGCTACGGAGACCCTATGTCCTCGCTTCACCAGGCTTTGGCTCAGCTCGAAAACCAGGTGTGAAGCACCGCCGATCTCCGGGGGGAAATAGTCGGTCAGGATCAGGATCTTCACGAGCCACTCTCCTCCAATGGGCCAGAAAAGGGTTTCATGATTTCGCCCAGTTTGATGTCAACAGGCATTCCACCTTTGGCAATCGATTCCAGGATCTTGAATGTAGTCAATGTGGTCGCCACGTACTCCTCCAGAGCAACGGGTGGCGCTCCACCAGCCTGAACCACCTCAAAGAACGTGTTCATCTCAGCGCGATGGCCCCGATCTACGTTGAATGCCCGTGCCTTCTTTGTCCTGTTGTTTTTGGTGAAGGTTGCTTGTTTGAAGTTGTCAATCAAGCACACCGATCCTTGTCCAAAGACCTCAATTCGCTCTCGGGGGAACGCTTTGTCCCCGTTAGCAACGTACGTGATGGTGGCTAGGGAATCATCAGCCATGTTGAGGTGCATGACTACGTTGTCAGAAGTGCCGGGGAGAGCATTAGCGCAAACTCGGACGGGAAGCGAGCCGGTAAGGGATTGGATAAGGTCTACAAAGTGGCACACCTCGCCAATAACTCTCCCACCACCCTCGGTTGGATCGTGAACCCAGCTATCCTTGTCAATGAACCCCGCATTGACCCGACAGGTGACGACCAAAGGCTCGATCTTCGGCCGTAGGAACTCAACAGCCTTCTGGGTAAAAGGGGAAAAGCGCCGGTTGAAACCCACCATGAGCAACGGCTGACAGCCGTAGCCTTCAACCTCCTGGTACGCCTGGATAACTTGCCGAAGTTCATCTTCGTTCAAAGCCAAAGGCTTTTCCACGAAGACATGCTTTCCTGCCTGTAGGGACTCAACTACAAGCCTGGCATGCAGGTTATGGCGAGTAGCGATAAGCACGCAGGCGATCTCAGGATCTCTGAGGATTTCTCGGTAGTCCGTGGTGCAGTACTCAAAGCCAAATTTGTCACCTGCATGTCGGCCACTGAGCCCCGAAGCTGTAGCAACCCCTCGCAAGTAAATATGACGCAGTCCTTTGAGGATCGGCAGAAGGGTGGTGGTGGCGAATAGACCAGCGCCGATGAGGCTCACCGTAACAGGTGATTCTTCGGAGGAGCGGAGAAGTGTAAAGGGGAAACGTCGTGTCGGGTATGCTGATGGTTCGCCTCGTCGAGCGTCTACCTCCGCACTTGTTACCGCTTCCACTTTCTTTCTGTCCCGTAGTACAACAGTGCGACTGAGGTCCACATCATCGCCATAGGTGAGCAGGACGCCAATATAGGGCTCCTTGCCTTCCAAGATGAGTTCGTAGGCTTCGGTGGCTCGCTTGATGGGGAAGCGGTGGGTGATGAGGTGATCTACCCGCGCTTTGCCCTGGCTGAGCAAGTCCAGGAATTCCGCCGTGTTGCGCTGCCAAGTCCAGCGCACATAGGGCACCGGGTAGTCTACCCCTTTGGCTTCATAATGGAGAGCGTAGATGCCCGGCCCTGCGGAACGGGAGACTACCAGTTGCAATTCTTTCTCATAGAAGACCTTGCGGGGGATGTTCAAACCGACCAGGCCCGGCACGACGATGCGAGCCCGTTCCCGGGCGATCTCGGCCGCCAGCTCAATGGGGTCATTACTAGAGGTGCTGGCGAAGATAATTACCGCATCTGTGCCCAGGCCGCCTGTCCATTGTCTGACAGCATCCACCGTCGCCTGTCTACCGACTGCCACTGCTTCGGCACCATGTTGCAAGACCATCTCGGTCTTGTAGGGGTCAATGTCCGTGCCGAACACATGACAACCCGCCGCGTTCAGGAGCTGCACGGCAATCTGGCCCAGAAGCCCCAAGCCGATGACGACAACTCTCTCCCCCAGGGTTACCTCCGCAGTGCGCACGGCGTGCAGGGCGATGGCCCCCAACATGACAAAGGCGGCGCTTTCAAAGTTAACGTTGTCCGGCATTTTGACGCACAGGTTTCTGGGGATGCATACGACCTCAGCATGACTGGCATAAGGATGACCGGCGCAGGCAACTCTGTCGCCCACCGCGAAGTCCCTAATTCCAGTTCCAATCTCTATCACCATCCCCGAAGAGCTATAGCCCAAAGGCACGGGTGTGTCGAGACGGTTTACGACCTGCTGGTAGGTCTGTAAAACGCCTTCCGTCTTCACTCTGTTAATAACTTGTCTAACCAGATCTGGTCGAGCCAACGCTTTACCTACCAGGTTCTTGCGAGCTAGGCTCAGCATAAGTTTCTCAGTGCCGATGCTAACCAGCGATGCGGCTGTACGCACCAAGACAAAGCTGGGATAGACAACTGGTTGGGATATGTCCACTACTCGTACTTCGCCGTTATTGTAGTTTTGGAAGATTTGCTTCATCGTTCACTCCATCTTGTGCAGTCTTGGTATGGCCAGCCACTTTTCCTACGATCTGCCACAGCCTTGGTTCGAGAAGGCGCCAGTCAAACTCCACCTCAAAGAGTCCGCGAGCACGCTTACCTTTTAACCTAGCCTTAGCGAGATTGCTGCGTATACGACGCAACAGATTCTCCAGACTTTCTACATCATGATAGCCGCAGACATAGCCAATATCCCACTCTTTCACTTTCGAGCTTATCATTGTCTCCTCATTGACAATCACTGGCTTGCCCATCATCATTGCTTCGTAAAGCTTCATTGGAGAAGCGCGAACATTTATGGGTAGTCTAGGGTCGTAGAATGCAAATACGACATCTGACTCATTATACAAATCGAGTGCCTCACTCTGTGAAACGCTTCCACGCAAGTCCACTTGTGGACGCGATCTTATGGAATCCAATACCCATGGTTGCGGAATGCGCCCAGCCAACAAGACGCGGCATCCGGCGATGCAATCAGACGCGAGCAACAGCGTTTCTATTCCTCTGCTATCCCAAAGAGAACCGTTAGCGTATATGGTGAAGGGACGACTATGCGTTGTCTTCAAGGGCAGAGCCATTTCTCCTGAGGGGGCATTGGGCAGAATGTGGAACTTCGCACGAAAAGCCTCTGCATGTGGAAGAATTCTATTCTCGTCAGGCACAATGATGGCTGCAGCACGCTTCATGACCCAACTGTCTAACGTCTCCAGGATTGATCGCATCCATCGAGGCAGATCGTAGCTCAAGCTTATGTTGTCGTGAATGTAATAGATGAAGGGCACATGCGAGAAGCGTGTTGCAAGGGCCGCAGGAAAAGCCGTCCAAAAGTCAGCAGCCCAAAGGACATCCGGTCGTTGGTGCAGCAGGTAGACTAGGATACGCGATATCCACATGGATAACCCAAGAAGCAGTTTCTTGTTCTTATGTCCCCAGCCGTGCATTAGGAAGTGATAACAAACGCCATCTTGAACTGAAGAGTCAGGATATCGCGAGAGTCGGTCCCAAGCCACCACCTTAACACATTCTGCTCTTCGAGCCAGAGAGCAGACAATCTTCTGAAAGGTGGGATTTGTAGCATCGCCATGGTTCAAACAAAGTATGTTCATCTCATGCTCAACCCCTTAGGCATGACACGTGAACCCCTCTACACAACCATTTCTCGCGGCCCAGGGTAAGGCTCTGTTCTGGGGACATGTCGCTCAATGTTAGCCCGTTGCTCAAAATGCTTGACAATTCGTGCCAACCAGTAGTAGATCATCAATGTGATAAACCCGCTGTTGAACAAGGCGATAGGCTCATGGACTTGCATTAGAGAAAAGGAGCTCACGAACAGAATTACACTGCGACTCACGGTCTTTCCACCTCTGAGGGAGAGGATGCTAAACCATTGCAGCAAGAAGCCTAGAACAAAGGGGACAAGGATTGTGCCCAACCAGCCAAATTCCAACCAGATGGAACTCCATATATCCACTGGCCCTGATCCATACCCCCCCCCAAACACCATCCTGTAAATCTCACCGCTCAGGTTCGGAGCACTCCCGGGCAAAACTCCAGACAGGCTCTGTACCCATCCACGTCCCCACCCGAGAGGTAAAGTGTGAAGATACTCCATAGCACGCAGTTGAGCATACGCGGTAACAAACACCACTCTATTGAAGAGCTCAGCAATCATGGTGGAGAATACATCCCATACAGAGGACGCCGTTGTTGCACCAAGACGGCCTAGAAGCGTAAACATCACATAGCTGCCACCCGCCAGTATAGCCGTCAGAAGAGGCAAGCGACTATGGGACGATCCGATTAACTTACCCAGTGGTCCATATTTCTGCGAAGTTAGCGTCAAGAAAGTAATTGTAAATAATACCACGTGACCTCGGATTCCTCTTACAGTGCCAAAATAGATGCACGCCAGAAGAAACACAAAAGCAAGAATCTTGTCAGGTATTCGCTTCAAGACCAGGACACGAGAATACAGAAGATAAAACACTAAAGGGAGCAGCACTATAATGAATTGGCTTGTATATCCTGGTGCTACGTAGCGTTCTGGATGTCTGAGTGTCCAGGTTCTCAATGTGCCGTATACTATAGCTGTCTCGGCACGACTGCCAGTAGCCAAGTAAGTGTCCAGCAATGCTAGCGGCATATTGTACCCAATAGCCGATACGAAAACCTGCCCCACAATGCATGCAATGATGCCCATCAGAATGACCAGCCACAAGTATACCCCGCCATGCAGGTCAAAGACGGCAGGCCTGTCCATGTAAGACTTGAATTCTCGCCGGGGTTCAAAACTTAAAACCCGATTAGCAGTTGCGCAACCCGCAACAAGTAAAACCGTTCCCACAAGCATAGACAGCATCCTGGTGGGGTCGAACTCCCGCCCAAAAACATCAGCGAGCAAGACTGTACCAATGAACACCGGAATCTGCCCCAGTATGAACAGGTTCATGGCTGTCGGAAAATTGATTCGGCGGTTGATGGCCAGGTAATAGAAAACCACCAAATACGTGTACGCGAGGAGGTGCGCGGTCTTGAAGAGCATCTCAGTCATTTCGGTAAAATGTCCAATTTCGGCACGGCAGAAAACTCAAACCGAAAAGAGGCAGGAAGGTCCAAGGTTTGCTCAAACACAGCTACTTTCGCAGGGCATTTGATCCCGTACCGGGGATATACATATGAATCCACAACTTGCCATCCTCCTTTGGCGTCAGAAGCAAGCACATAGACATTGTCACTGGTTGAGCACCTCACGTAGATGCCTTCTGCCGTTTGCTCGACCATACAATCTGGGTCGAAATGGAAATAGACGGCTATTGTATGCCGACCTTGCCCCATGAAAGCATCAAGAACAATCACCCGCCTGCTTTTTCTTTTGAACCTGATCGTCCGTCTATGAATTACCGGGCTGGACAGACGCCGAAAGCCATAGTGCTCTCCAACAAATTCATCTTGGTTCTCATCGCTTGTCCAGGTGATCAATCGTCCAGGCGTGTTACCTGCTGAGATAAAACCAAGCTCGCTAATCTCCGCCATCTCAGCCTTGTCTACAGTCGCGGTGTTGTGGGCGCGTGTGCTAATCACCGAAACGCGATCAGTTTTATCAGCAGTATAACTTGCACAACCCGTATCGGAAACGAGATTATCCCCATTAAGCACAAGCTCAAAGCTCAGCATGTCATTATGCCCATGCCCACCCCGTCCACGAAGTCCTGTGTCCCCGCAGTCAACGATGAGGTAATCTCTCTCTTGCTTCATTACAAAAAACCCACCGTCCCGGAATGAGATAGATCCTCTTGGCTGTTTCTCAGCCAGCTTCTCGAAGGTATTCCAGCCTCCTATTCCCAATAGCCAGGCAGATTCCTCCCAAAATCGAGAGGCAAGATGCTTGAAATCGCCTCGACGGAAGATCACAGCGCCGGTCGAGAGGAGGTAACGATGATCATTAATGTGCTGATTTCCTAACACATGAAGGCGACCATCATCTCCATCGCCGAGCAGTGGGCACAAGCCGTCAGGCTTTGTATAAGCCCCAACGAACTCTACCATCTTTTCGAGACGTTGCATTGTAGTCGGCGCAAGGCTGAGGCCATTTCTTTTGAGAAGAATAGCTACGGACATGAACAGCTCGGTGACTAACCTGTGATAGGGGATCGATCCTTCATGGCTAACGCCATCTGGATGAACCTGATGCTGCATCTCTGTGTCTAGCCTTGGTAGAGCATAGTCAAGCCACCTCTTCGATTCGGGGTACTCGGGCAGGAACAGCCCCAGGTACACAAGCCCGATCAAGTCTGCGAGATAGTGATTACCGCGAACATCGCTGTATTCTAGATTTCGGAAAATAAAACGACCATGTAAGATCAATAGGCGTAGATACCCCCAGAGAAAATCATCATCCAAATCATCAGCCGGCAGGAACAACATCAGCGCCCAAATTAGGTTGACCGAACGAATAGCGGCTTCCATCGCACAGGCCCAGTTAATGCTGTATGCCACGGGGTTATTCTTTTGCCAGTCTGCTACGAGTTCTTTGAATTTCAGAGCATACTTTCTATCTCCCGTCGCTCGGTACGCCTTTCCCAGGTCAACGAGGAAGTGAAGTCGGTTCAACTCCCAGACGATCCGTACATCGGAAGGTCTTTCCAGATCAAGAAGGTCATAGTCGAAGGCATACTCCTTGCCCCAACGCAATCCAGAGCGATAGTCTTTCGACCAATCAATGCACTCACCAAGGTAAGTCTCCCCAACTGCAAGAATGGGTATTCTGTGCTGACAGATCCGATCTGCCTTGTCCACCAGTTGCGAAACGTAGTCTGATTCACAGTTGCTCAAACGGTTTAGTATTTCAGGTAGCTCTTCCTGATCAAAGAAGAACCGAAAGCTATTCCTTGTACGGAGATAATCGCGCAGCAACATGCTCGAATCGAGCGGAAAGAAACGACGAATTCTCTCACGGGAGACACTTTTTGGCTCCAGGCGGTAGGTATACTTGCGCACCCGCTTGTTGCAAATATCGCGGGCTTTCCATATGAGATAGGATATTGAGCGGTCGCGTGCCCTCTGAGCCAATTCAACAAATGGGGTAATGCGTCTATTTAGGCGGCACAGTTTAGTGATCATCATTTTGCAAGGTCGGCATTAATAACCATGGGCCCAAGTGTACTGCCTCACAGCGTTACCGAACCAGCCCACACAGCCGGCAACGGCAAATTCTGAATTACAAAGCGATGTTTGCCTGAAGCCGTCAACTCGATACTGTCCACATACTCGAAACTTATCTCCCAGCTATGGCTGATCGCTCTCATCATATCCCCCTTGAATTCTCGCTCATCTGCGGCCGTCCACCCAGCCACTACCATGAGGCGAATGCTTATCGCTCCCGGTCGATCCTGGATGATCTGCATACGCTGGATCTTGTCAAATGCCCGGTAATGTTGGCCAAAGATAAACGCAGTTAATGGAACTAGCCTACCATCAGGCGCGACAATATACTCTTGCATGCGGCCCTCTACGCGTTCCAACAGGGGATAGCGGCGTCCGCACACACAGGTGCCAGGCCCGGCGATGCCGATATCGCCCGTGCAATAGCGGATGAGAGGCATGGCCCAATTGTTGAACCCTGTAGCTACTATCTCTCCTCGTACGCCTGGAGTCCACTCCAGTGGCCTTCTTTCCTCATCTACCAACTCAGTATAGCCATACTCGCTGTAGACATGATAGAGATTGCTCAGTTCACACTCACCCGCTAAACAAGCGGCCTCACTGTGCCCATACCAACTGTAGACCCGGCACTGGAATGCCTCCTCAAATAGCGCTCGCTGCGCGGCGTATAGGTTCTCCGACCCAGCAAGAATCACTTTGAGACTATCTAGAGGAGGTTCAAGATGTCGCTTCATGTAGTTAGCAAGGATCGTGAGCGACGATGGATAAGCCTGAATGCTAGAAGGGCGGAACTTGCGAAGTGCTCTCAAGTACTCCGGTGCTGTGCGATCGTTAAGCTTGAAACTGGATAGAAAGAGACGTTGATCCACTGGATCATAGTAGGCGATACCCTGCTCCACTGTCCGCCCGCGCAGTAGAGCCGTGCGATCACCGTATTCAAATCCGACCCATCGCCATTGTCGCTGCATGAAGGCCCGTTCAAGAGCCACCGTGCGCCTCTGCTCCAAGAAGAACTCAAACGGCTGGCCCGTACTGCCCCCGGTATTGACAGGTATGAGCCGGCTACGATACGGTGCCGCAACTAGGTCGCACTTATGCTGTTTCACTTGCTCTTTGGTGAGCAAGGGGACCTTCCACATGTCTTGAAGGGACCGGATATCGGACGGGGACACGCCAACCTCATCCCACGTACGGTGATAGTATGGCACGTTGTCATAGGCATGCCGGAGTAAGGCACTGATCTGCCTCCACTGGTAAGCACGCAGTTCCTGTTCGCTCCACCACTGGCTTTGTTCCAGAAACTCACTGGCCTGAACAAATGTAGAGCCATAACGCAACCTGCTGGGTAGCTTCGAGTAAGCCCATCCGACGATATTCCTGAACCATTGTGGACTCTCTTGGTAAAGCCTACTGAACGGATGCAAGCGGTCTTGTAGCGCTATCATTATACACTCTCTCGTCAACAGTCCATCGATTGACAGCAGATGCTTTCGACCTCTGCATCGGACCCGAGGTTTGGTAAGTCAGACCAGATATGAATTCCCAAAGTCCAGCGATAGGGATCTTGTATCATGCCTTCCTGAAGGACCTTCTGAACCTTCGCCCTATGACCGCCGCATAGCACCTCAGGCAAAACGGTGATAGGAGCCAGATGACAGCTTGCAGCAGATGCTTAATGCCATATCTTCTCACCCTGATAATGAAGCTCTTCATGTTACCTGAGAGGTATTCTTCGGCAATCTGCTCGAACCACCAACCCCATGTAAGTGTGCCACTGCTTATAGGCTCAGATAAGCTTCTTACAAAGCTCGATATCTCTTCTTTGGCTTCTCCAGATACTCCAGGTGAAAAGTACTGGTCTATTACAACAGGGATAATGTAATAGTTTTCTAATCCTTCCTTACTGAGCTCTGAACAAAGAATCATTGAATTATTCGTTTTAGTATAGGATATCTCAGGATTGAACTGAAAATTACCCAGGGAATAAGCGATCAAGCCATGCTTATAGCGGTCTATTCCCTGAATCACATGGGGATGATGCCCCAAGATAATGGTTGCTCCGGTGTCAATCAACCTGTGAGCTAGATCTATCTGCTTTGGGGAAGGGTAAAAAACATTCTCAGTCCCCCAGTGGAGAGAAATGATTACAGAATCACATTGTCTCTTTAGGGATTCAATATCTCCTGCAATATCTGACAGGTTCAGTTCATTTATCCATACGCGCTTTTCCGGTAGGCTGAATCTGCCTTGGGTATAGCCGAGGAATCCTAGTCTTATTCCGTGCTTCTCCAGTATTGCGTAGCTTTGCTCAGATTTGTCGTTCGCACCGATAAAACTCAGCCCTTCTTTGCGCAGAGTCCCTAGAGTATCATGAAAGCCTTCTGAGCCCAAATCCATTATATGATTATTGGCTATATTGAGAATATCAAAGCCAACATCCTTTAGGTACTTCACCTTTTTGGGAGATGAATCCAGGACAACGGCTTTCTCTGCTTTCTTCCTTTGATTTGACAAAACGGTCTCCAGGTTGCCAAAGAGAATATCCTTGCTCTCGAAAATACCCCTCACATTCTCGAAGGGATGTCCGCCACTCGGCGTTTGCAGAGATATATCACCGACGGCCATCAACTTTAACATACTCATGGGAGCAATATCCTGGCTTTTATGGTTCCTAAACTCAATTGCATTGCCCGTGATGAAGTGAGAGAAAACAGGCCGGAAATCAGCTGAGGGTGCAGTCGCCCTGGAAATGGAGCGCCTTGCTAGGCCAAGAGGTCAGTGTAAAGATCTCTCAACGTATCTTTGGCCTGTTCACCGTGCATCCGTGACGACAATTCCAACGATCCTTGCCTCATCCCATACCATAATTCATTATCTTCCCATATTCGTTCTATAATCTGCGCGCAGCTCTTAGGTATAGGCTGATAGGTTAGACCAGCACCAGCCGACACGGCCAATTCCACCATGTTGTCTAATCCGTCTTCCAGCAATACTGGCAAGCCCAGGCTTAAGTACGAGAAGAACTTATTGGTTGAGGCGATCGCATTAATGCCCGTCCTTAGCGGATCGTCCCACCCCGGCACCATCCCAATTGCTCCGCTAGCCAAAGACCCACGGACGTCGGAGTCTGACTTATAGGGTCCTTTGAAACACACCCGCTGTCCTAATCCGAATTGTTGAATCCGCTCACGCAATTCTTCAGCAAAGTCTCTGTCTATTATTGCACCCCAGATGTGCATCTGAGCGTCCGGATAACGCGACGAGATCTCACGAACCACCTCCAAGAGAAACCCGATATTCCTGATTCGCATCACATGCCCCATCCAGATGAGACGATGTGCGTTCTCCTTGCTGAGGTCAGAGCTACCCATATTCTCATGGGGTCGAATATTTTGGACACATACACCCCTTGGTATGCGCAAGATCCGCCTAGCGTAGTTTAGCTGTCCAGGTGAGATGCCAACCACCACATCAACTGCTCTAGCCCAATGCTTGCAGATTACCTCTGCAAAGGGAAGGAACACACGATACAACGCTCGTTGATTATTGACACGTGTTGCTACCTCATACGGAAGCCAATCATGATAGTCCCAAATGATCTTTGGGCGGTGATCTCGATTAAGCCTGTGTAGCATCCAGGCGATCTCGAGCCCGAGAGTTGCCGAGTCATGGATATGAACAACGTCGGTCTTCAAGTCACTAAGCAGAGACCCGACTTGCTTTACCCAGACTCTGCGATTGCAATAACCCCGTCCTTTGCGCAAGGGAAGTGGTAGCAACTGGACTGTGTGAGATCCTGCTGACTGTAGCCGCCCACTTAGGGTGACTAAGTCAGCTGCCATCCCTGCCGAATTGGGGTCATAGTAGTAAAGAGCCGTTCCAAATTCGGCAGCAATTTCCACTGTACGCAAAACTCGTTCGTCAAAAGGAACGTGTTTTGGAGCAAGGATTGTGATTAAGGGTCGACTGTCTCTCGTTATCACATTCATGGCACCGTTACGTTGAACTTCTGCACCCAGTAACAAAAGTTGAAGATGCGCCAGAGGGTTGCGGTAGACTGATTGCGTTCGTTAAGTGCCTTGTCGTACAGAGACAAAACAGCAGCAGGCTTGGGCAAACCATTGGTGTCCATCATACCCCGTTCTAATTCATGTCGAAATTGCTCTCGCAAGGTGTCTTTTATCCAGATTTGCTCAGGCGTCACAAAGCCCATCTTATCCACCCGCTGGAGAACAGTATCTGGTACAAGACCGGTCATAGCCCGACGCAGGACGCACTTGGAAATCGCTCCACTAATCTTGTACTCATCTGGGAGATTGTAGACAAAGCTGACCAAACGGTAATCGAGAAACGGCACGCGCGCCTCAACGGAATGGGCCATCGAGTTACGATCTTCCCAGCGCAGGAGGCGGGGCAGGTTGGTCCGTGTGAGTTGGTCGCGAGAGAATCGTTTCAGCAGGGTTGTACCAGCGTTCGTTTCAGCCAGACGGGGATCACCCGGGATAACCCCCAGTGTTTCAAGTCTGGATCTGTTCAGCCACCTAGGCACCAGCGGCTTTCCGAAAGCTGCACGTATCGGTGTGCGAATGGAACCTGGCAAAATAACATTCGCCAGCCTAAGCACGCTAAGAGGCCAAGAATATCCTCGCACTCTTCTGTAGGCACTCATCTCTTGCAACACTTTGTTCCACTGTCCACTGAACAAGACGCTTGCTAGATGTACACCATGATAACCGGTATTATATCCGGCCAACTGCTCGTCCGCGCCCTGGCCATCCAGCATCACCTTCAAGCCAAGGGTGGCAGCAAGCTTCAAGACTTCCCACTGAGCATAGACGCTCGTTGATTCGAAGGGCTCATCCTGGTGCCAGATCAGGGAGTCCAGGGTTTGCCAGAGTCCCTCTGCACCTGGGAATGTGTAATGTGCATCCGTTTGGGTGGCCTTGACCACTTCATGGATAAAGCGGCGTTCATCATATTGATCAATGTCAAAACAGGATGAAACGGTATGTTGGAGATCTTCAGCATTCTCCTTCTTCAGTAGCATATTGACAGTACATACGATGGAAGAGGAATCAATACCACCGGACAGACAGGAGCCAACTGGAACATCGGCTCGCAAACGCAAGCGAACCGAGTCCATCAATAGGTCCTTCAGTTCTCCAGCGGCCCCCTCCAAGGTGATATCAGTAATGGGTTCCTCTGGTAGGTCCCACCAACGCTCAACAGGCAACCGCCGATGCGTTGAAGGTTGATCCAGGGGAAGAAGCACTCTCTCGCCACCTCGAAGCTGATAAACTCCTTCGAACAACGTTTCATCCGTGTGATCGGTGAGCGACTGGGCCAGGTAGTCATAGGCTCTTTGTGGATTCAGAACAGGACGAAAGCCTGACAAAACACTGAAGGCCTTGATCTCAGAAGCAAATGCCAACATCTTGCCCGGATCACACCAGTAGTACAAGGGCTTGATGCCGAAGCGGTCCCGGCTTGCAAACAATTGACCACGGTCTAGATCAACGATTAACAATGCCCACATGCCGTTAAATCGTTGCAGGCAGTCGGGACCCCATTGCTGGTATGCGGCAAGAACCACTTCGGTGTCTGTCCTGGTGTGGAATTCGTACCCGTATCCAGCCAGCTCGGCGCGTAATCCCAGATAGTTGTATATTTCGCCATTGAGGACAATCCAGAAACGTTCGTTGGAATTGGCCATTGGCTGATGGCCGGCGGGCGATAGATCAAGTATCGAAAGGCGGCGGAAGGCAAGCGCTAAGTCAAAGTCTTCGCTGGAGGATTGATCAAGGATAGATAAATCGAGTCGGCTATCTGTACCTTTGCCACCACACTGTGTAACGCACTTGCTTCGAATGTTAACCAGCAGGTAACCCTCATCGTCTGGGCCACGGTGACGCAAATGGGACGCCGCCTGCTGCAATAATGCAAGTTGCATGGGCCTGCCGTCGAAGCACCAAATGCCAAAGATACCAGACATGCTCTGTTTTACACCTCGTAACTAGCTGACGTCAGTAGGACGTCTAAGTCGATGATTCACTCCCGCAAAACTCATCAGCCTGTTGAAGTCTTTGTTTGTCGGTACTAAATAGGACTGCCAGGAGACACCCCACCGCCGAACAATGAGGATCATTGTTACAATGGCTGAAAAGAGATAGGCAGCAACCGAAGCCCATGCTGCTCCGGAAACACCAAAGTGTGGGATCAAAGCCAGATTAGCAAGAACATTAATCAGCAGCGATCCCAAGTTGATCATGCCTAGGAACTCCGGGCGCCCAGCGCTCACGAATGCATACCCAGTGATACTAGCATGCCCAAGAGCAAGAGTGCCCAATAATAGTATATTGAAGGGAAGCACAGCTTGGCTGTACTGCTCCGAATAAACGACTCGCACAAGAGGAGATGCAACAAGCATGCTAAGCACTATGGGACCTGCCATTAGCCAAAACGCTGCCCTGGTTGCCAGGGCGAGAGTTTTGCTGCGTCGATCCTTGGTCATTCCCGACAAGGGGCCGAAGATTATCAGACCAATTGAGTCGGGAAACACTCTGTACGCTTCCGCTAATGAACTGGCTACTGCATACACGCCAACCGCTGCTGGATCCAGCATATTCACCATGATGAAACGGTCTATCCGCTGTAGTAGTGTCCATACCAAGTTATTGGGAATTGTTCGTATACCAAACCTGATCAACTCCTTCATCGCGGATAAGGTATGCGGCACCATATGACTCAATAGTGTTGGTTTTGCTTCACTATCAGGCTTTGGCACGTCTCGTAGGATCCACCATGCTGACCATGCACATACAACAAGGTTAGCAGTCACGAACGCTGCTAGCGCTATCGTAATATTAAGGCTTATTGACGAAAGCGCAGCAACAGAGATAACAACTATGAACACAGTCACAGAACGAAAGGTTTCTCCCAGACTGAATGCTGTTGTATGTCCAAATCCGAGTGTCAGATAACTAGTTACGCGTGCGACCAACTGAGAGACAGCCAAGGCACAGGTCAACACGATCCAGTCGGTTCTTAACTGCGACATGCCGAGTGTGTATCTGAACCAGATCAGCCAGATTGCTATTGCAACCACCATGACAGCAGATAGAAGTGTAACCAGCAAAATGTTTGCTGCGACTATCGCAGGTCGAGGCAATTCACTATAATGGTTGGGTATGTGAACATTGGCCGCTGGAATGCCGCAATCACTGATGACCAGAAGCAATGAAGGTGTCAAAACTAACATCGCGAATATCCCACGATCAGACGGTCCAAGAGCCCGTGCAATTACAGCTCCGTACACAAATGATAAGGCCATCTGAACAACTCGTGAGATAATGTTCAGGATTGAATCTCGCGTCATTATCAGCTTTCTGCCGATCCAACACGGCGGCACTTTGCAATCAACATCCGACCCCATCTACCTAGCAATGGAATCCGCTGAAAACAGGGATCTAGCACAACGAAGATGCTATTTAAGACCTTCTGTAGATGATTTGGTAGGCGCCATATGCCAGGGGGCGCAAAATAGTAACAAAGTGCAGTCTCAATTTCGAATTGACGTCGCAGAATTCGCCGAAACTCTGACATGCTAACAAACTCATTGTATGCGATACCCTGAATCCTTTGTAGACGCCTGGCCCAAGGGTACCACAGACTGTTGCGATTATATGTCTCTATGATCGCAATTCCCCCGATCTTACATGTCCGATGGATCTCGCCCAGGATAGTCATTGTGTTCTGATAGTTCTGAAGCAAGGCCAGACATAAAACCAGATCAAACGTTGAATCCGCAAATGGGAGCTTATGAACGGTACCTTGCAAGAGCGACAAATTAGACCTACTATCAAGCGGAAGAAAATGATCTCGATGAAATGACACAGTTTTAACTGCATGTACTGAGAAATCAATGGCAAACACCCGAAAATCCCCTAAAGCGAGCTTTAGAGATGCCCATCCATTGCCAGCACCGACGTCTAGAACAGCTATTCTCTCGGAACCAACTGGGATAAGCGATGACAAATACCTACTTCGCAACAGAGGATAGTCGAGACCGGGTTCCAGAATGAGAGGAACCTGCTCACCAAGTTCAAAGTTGAGCAAGCGTTCAACCCAATTCGTGCCGGCATTTCTTGCATACAAACGATCGTAATACCGCTTTAGCGACTGTTCCAAACCATTGTCCATGATTTTGATACCCATCTTCCACCGAGCAATTAGCTACAACTTCAACAAAGAAACAACGCATAACCCTGCTAGCCGAAAGAGACTAGCCTTCGACACTAGCTTGCTAAGTACTGATGGTGGAAGGAGGATTTCTTGCAAGGCTATTGGCAAACGATTGAAATAACGGGAATAGATGATTCGCGGTTGATAGATCATGTTAAGTGCTTCTATAGCAAAACCCGGTATGTTAGTTATATCCCTTAGATCCTTGTGATTAAGGTAGCGGAAAACCCGACAGTTTCGAGCGCTGCAATATGGAGAATTCACGGTAAGCGCAGAAAACACAAATCTTCCTCTCTCCTGTGTGACTCGCCTAACTTCATCGACGAAAGCCCAAAGGTCAAAGAACTTCCAGTCTAAAGGCCCGATGCAAATGACACAATCGAAACTCCGCGCTGCAAATGGTAGAACAGGCCTTCTAGGGTCTACAATCGCATTGCCTACGATCAGCCCGTTCAGTAAAGTATGAGCTTTCTCAGCAGCCTGCAATCCAAAATCCACGCGGTAGAGATCAACATGCCGGGATAGTCGCTGCAAGACCGTCACCTCGCTTGCAGCATCTAGGATTGTCTGGCTTTGCGATACCAATTCTACAGCAGCATCCCGCTCCAAGTCCATGACATACCGGTGCGCAGGGTAAAGAGTTGCTTCCTCTTGATGTACCCATCGCACCAATATCGACTCGAAATCCATCATCATTTCTTCTCTGCATCGATCTGATCGAGTGCGATTTCAAGTAGGAGAGCGTCCAAGAAGAATTTTGCGGCCCAGTTAGGAAAGGCAAGCGGCTCATACAAACCATATACCGGCAATGAGCCCTTAATCCCACCCAGTATGCCTTCATCTTCACAATCAAGATACTGTATCCTTTTCAGAAAGTTCAGAGCCTGTGATGCAGAACGAAGGAAGGCATGATCTGGCTGCACCATATATATCTGCAACCAGGCTTTTGCCACTTGGGCTAGGCCGGTCAGGCATACAAAACTATATTGAGCTCTCCATTGGTGATTATAAGCAGCTAGCAGAGCCCCGTCTGGTTTTTGTAGGGAATGCAATACTTCACCCAGTTTGACTGCGGCATCAATTGTTCTACCGTCATTTAACAATACCCCGCAATTGATAAGGCCTTCAAATACATAAGCAATCGTGTGCAATGATGACGCTCTCTCGCCTGTGTAAAAAAAATTGTTTTCAAACCATCCATTAGGAAGTTGCTGCTGCAATGTCCACCTAATGTTAGCCAAAGCTGCATCGCGGTAACTGGGTTGATCAGTGCATTGCCATAGCTGGAGCAATACCCAAGCCGTGCGTACGTTGAAAGTCTGCACAGGCGTATTAGTAATAGGGGACAGTTCCCGGCGCCATGCCCCATCCTCATCCTGCATCTGTAGCAGCCAGTCCGCGGCACGCAATGCCGACAGTAGATGTGATCGGTGCCCGAATTCCTGGTAAGCAGCCACCAGACCTTGAAGAATCTGGCCAGTATTGAACACAGAAGGTGACGGCTCAATATCGACTGTGCCACCGGGGAACGCCCCAGAACTCAATTGCAGTGTAACCAGCCATTCTGCCATCTCCTTTGCACGCTTGAGGCAATCACGACGGCCTAGGACATGAGCACATTCGATAAAAGTAGGGACAGTATAGCCAGTGGTCTCAGGATATGAAGATGCCCAACCACTCGTGAGGTGATAGCGTGCCGAAATACCACCCCCCCTACCCCGATCCTGAGCTGTACAAATCCAACGAATAGTAGCATCAATATGGGCTTCCGTCCCAACAGAGCTGTTGTCAGAGTTGCGTCCAAGCAAGTCAACCCAGATGTAAGGCAGAGAGCGGCGAGATAGATTCCCCTTCGCAATTAATATGGCAAGCGATCTCAAGTCTCTATAGAACATCCTATCATCTATTATTTGTGTTTGCTAATCAGCTTGGAATACATCCAGAGAAGCCTATCCTTATCATGCTGCCAGTGATAGATACTCTCTGCGGCATCCTGACCCTGCAAGCCCATTTTTCTTCCCAAATCAGGATTTTGCAGCAATCGAAGAGCGGCTTTAGCTAGGGCTTGAGGTGTTTCATCACAAGTAACCCAACCACAACCTACAGACTCCACGATTCGCTTTAAAGGCACTACGGGGGTGACAACAACTGGCTTGCCGAAACTCATATATTGAAACAGTTTGTGTGGAATCGTCGTATTTGTATGATCACATATCTTGTGAGGGACAAAGCATACGGTAGAACCTCGTATATAGGAAACAACATCTGTAAAGGGAACCCGCCCAGTGAAAACAACATGATCACAAACGCCAAGCATTTTGACTAGCTTTCGCAGAGTTGCCTCAGCTCTTCCTGCTCCAACTAAGAGTAGTAAAGCACTTTGCTCTTCACGTAGGATCATCGGTAGGGCTTCTATGAGAATGTTCAGACCGCGGTTATATTCAAATCCACCAACATAGAGCATTATCGGTCGTCCTACATATTCATCCAAGACCGCGCCGTTAGTAGGGATTTGTGCGAGATTTTGTGGATCCTCTGTGTTGGAGACCACGACTATCTTGCTCTCAGGAATACCTTCACGCAGCAATCGTTGCTTTGACTCCTCGACTACTACTACTATCCGATCTGCTGCTCGGCAGACAAAGCGCTCGATCAAGCGCCAACGCCAAAACTGGAAAGACTGCATGAGTGGTGAAAACCATCCTTCTTGGTCCGGATTCAAAGAAGTGTGGATCATCGCTGGATAATCTTCATGCATGTCAAAGATAAGCGGGACAGAAAACTCTCTCGCCACGAATAAGCCCGTCAAGGCAAAGGGTAGATCATGAACATGAATTGCTTTAATCTCTTGCTTTGCGAGAACACGCCTAATATAGAGATATCGTCTAACATCCAGACCAGCAATTCTGGAAAGCCTATGAGCTATATACTGATCGCTAGTTTGGAATCGTTGCGGAAACCGACAAACCGTTGCATTGCTGTGGAGGACTGATACCGGAGGATCCTTTACCCCACTTTCTGCAAATATTAGTATCTTGTAGCCCTCTTGGCTCAGCGCCTGCGCTTCCTTCTCGACACGGATATCTGGCGGGAACATGTGATATGCCAGAATCATGGCAATATCATTAGGATAAGGTGTTCGCTCGAACATATGAATCTTACAGTCCAGGCTTCCCAATCGCAACAAGGAAAACATTGTCGAAATACACGCGACTTCTCGGAGCTGTATTCAACAAATGCATCCGCCAGGATATTGATCCGGGCAGCGGACCAGTCAGCCCAGCAAAGTGTTGCCACTCTGGAGATAACACCCCTAACGCAGCGTAATTGTAGGGAGCTACATCGTCAACACTGCTGCCCAAACAATATGTCCCCAGATAAGCCCCTGGTCCCGTGCTCTTTATCCACCCAGATTGGAGATACAGCGTGGAAGGAGAAATAGATATATCCGACGACTGATACCTTCCAGACGATACAGCGTCACTGGTTTGAAGCAAAGCCACCCTGGTCAACTTTCCGTTTCTCCAATCTTGGCAGATTGATGGTTGAGAATAGGCCGTTAGAAATCCTGCTGGATCGACTCCATTCAATCCTAGCTCAAAGCCTCCATTTGCGACAAGACTCCGAGCATATTCAATTACTTGGATCCAGCGGTTCCCTGCATGATACCAGGTTCCCCCACTGGACGGAACACCCTCATAGTCAGCAGACGGCAACCAATAGAGCCATATCGCAGTCGGCTCGCCACGGACCAGACGCTCCTCATCCACATCGTAGCCCAAGAGTGTCCAGCCACTGCCAAGCCGGTTGCGATCAGGGTTCAGCAGGTACTGAGGTTCCTGTTTAGCCAACCTATCCACAAGATCAACCAGCCAATGGCTATCAGCACAGTTGCGCAACTCGCAGAAATCAGCTAGTTTCCTAATCCCCATCAGATCATCAGGAACGCGTGTGTGGTAAATCACGTACCATTCGTATGCCTGATCTAGGCATCCTGACTCTTCTTGCACTCGGTAAACACCGCACGCCTGTTCCTGAATTTGCCCCAATCTGAAATACGCCCGGTCGAATTCGGGGTGAGATAATACAAGGCTTTGATAGATAGAAAGCGCCTGGTCCCGCTCATGTCTTTGCGCATAGAGATTACCTAGATACGCCACCCACTCGGGATCGTCCGGTAAGGATGTGACTAGGTTACGCAAGAGTTGCTCAGTAGCGAGGCTATCTGTATGCGAGTATACAACAAACGCTAAAACATATTCCAGCTCATACGTGCTCCAAATGCGCTCAGCCAGCAGTTGAGGGATAACCGAAGCCACATAGCTCAATAAACGATCATCAGTTGAATCAATCCCCTCATGCTGATAGTCCTCAAGCATACGCAAGTATGCCTCTGCGTCGCTGTACTCTCCGTGCGTTTCTGCTTTGAGCTTCAAATGATAGTTTGCGAATAAATCACCAGGCCGTACTTCTAGCACCCTCTGAAGCACAGCGATAAACTCGGTCTCATCACCATCAGCCAAAGCCATATCCGCCTGCTGCAAGTAGTCAAGAGCAATGGCTTCCCGCACCGTTCTTTTAAGTCTCGTGTAGGGTGGAGGCGACTGTTCATACACCTGGAGTAACTCTTGTGTGGTGCCACTCTGGGCCAGCACGGTTAGCAAGTCAAGCTGCAATAACGGATTACTGCCGGCCAATGGTATGAGGGGAAGAAGTACGCCTCTAGCCCTAGATAAGTCGCCGCGTGCCAGCCATGCCCGTCCCACCTCCCAACGTGCCGCATTGCTGCTTAGATCTTGAGACAAAGCATTCCCATAAGCTACAACGGCCTTCTGAAGTGCTTTCTCCTGCTCCGTTGTGCCCTGATCAGTGATGGCAAGTGAAAAGGGATAGACCCCAGGCTGGTCTGCAGCCATTCTGGCATCGAGAAAGGATAGGCTGCCGCAATTAAGCCAGGCTGCCCCCACAATACGTGGGTACAAAGTCAACAGCCATGGAACTATGCAGATCACAGCGAGATATATCCAACGTCTAGACATAGGAAGAAGAACCTCTGATTCGCCTTGTTGAACACGTTTCAAAGAGTATCAGTCCCAGCCGTTTCAGGCCCTGTGCATTGCTCGCTGCGCCATCTCCAGAATCCTGACGACGCGCAGCCCATTGTATCCATCAGTAAGGGGCGGAGTTCCAGTAAGCACACACCGCACAAAGTGCTGGCACTCAACCTTGAGCGGTTCGACAAAGTCTAGTTTTGGGATTAATACGTCACCAGCTCGCAACAATAGTTGGAACTCACCGAAACTCTCATAACGTCCTAGTGACAGTCCATCGTCTGGCTTCTTCATCACACCTCTGTCGTAAACCACAATCTTGGCGTCAGCGCTGATGTCATCGTAAACCACCATCTTCTTACTACCCACGACCGTCATCCTGCGCACTTTATTAGGATCCAGCCAACTGATGTGCACGCTGGCTCCCACGCCGTTAGGAAAGTCCAGGGTGACGAAAACCACATCCTCGATCCCAGGCTGGATGTAAGAGTACCCTCGGGCCAACACCCGCTCCGGCAACGCATCCAGCCAGTAACAGAGGATCGAGAAATCATGCGGGCCGAAGTTCCAGAGGGCATTCAAATCCTGGCGAATGATACCCAGATTCAACCGCTGCGAGTAGATATAGTAGATCTGCCCAAGTTCCCCTGATTGGATATACTCTTTCACCTTACGCACGGCTGCATTGTAGAGGAAAACGTGACCAACCATCAATATCCGGCCGTTCTTCTTGGACAAGCTGATGAGCTCCTGGCACTGAGCGTTGGTCTGGGCCAAGGGTTTCTCCACCAGCACATGCTTGCCTGCCCGGAGCGCAGCGAATGCCAGCTCGAAGTGCGTATGGACCGGTGTGGCGATGATCACTGCATCCACGTCAGGGTCTCTTAGGACAGCATCAAAGTCCGCTTGTCGCTTCGCGGCCGGATACTGCCGTCCCACGTGCTCCAGCCGGTCGGTCCGAATGTCACACAGGGCATATAGGTGTGCATCTGGCAACGCCGCGATGTTGCGTGCCAAATTCGGCCCCCAGTGTCCCAAACCTACTACAGCCACGTTGATCATGCGCTCACAAACTCCTTCACCGCTTCGGCAACGAAAGCCATCTGATTTTCGGTCAATTCAGCATACATAGGTAGAGACAGTACCTCCCCCGCTACCCGCTCAGTGACAGGTAGGTGAACATCGCCATAGCCCTGTTGTAGGTAGGCCGGCTGGCGGTGCAGCGGGAGAGGGTAATGGATACCCGCAGCGATCCCTTTTGCCTTGAGGTGAGCCAGCAAGTCATGTCGTCGGGGCGTGCGGATCACGTAGAGGTGATAGACGTGGCGAACAGTAGGAGCCTCGTAGGGCGTCACCACCTCGCTGTCATTCAGTAGTTCCGTGTAGCGATACGCATGGGCACGCCGCGCCTCCGTCCAGGATTCCAGATGGGGCAACTTCGCGCCCAGGATGGCCGCCTGCAGCGCATCCAGTCGCTCACCCCAGCCCACCTCGTGGTGCTCGTACTTGCTGATACGCCCGTGATCGCGCAGACGCCGCACCTTCGCCAGCAATTCTTCATCGTTGCCCGTAACCATGCCAGCATCGCCATAGGCTCCCAGGTTCTTACCCGGGTAGAAACTGAAGCAGGCCAGATGCCCGATGCTGCCGCAGCGCTGGCCGTTGTACTCCGCTCCATGGGCCTGAGCCGCGTCCTCAATCACCCACAGGCCATGGCGTTGGGCGATGTCCATCAGGGCATCCATATCTGCTGGCTGGCCGTAGAGATGCACTGGGATGACGGCCCTGGTGCGTGGCGAGATAGCATCCTCAACCTGATTGGGGTCGAGGTTGTAGGTGCGAGACTCTATGTCCACAAAGATTGGCCGTGCGCCTGCTTGTGAAATGGCTTCGGCGGTGGCAATGAATGTATGAGCTGTAGTGATCACCTCGTCGCCGGAGCCAACACCGCAGGCTTGCAATGCCAGTAGCAGCCCTGCCGTACCCGAAGCCACACCTACCGCTTCTTTCACACCCACATAGTCCGCAAAATCCTGTTCAAAGTCAGCGACTTCTTTGCCCAGGATAAAACCAGTGTTGTCCAGGACGCGCTGGATAGCTGCATCAATCTCCAACTTGATGCTGGCATATTGAGCTTTCAGATCAACCAATGGAATCTGCATTCAGTGATTCTCTCCTTCTCCGAGAATGGGCAATGATTCTTCATAGGCAGCCAAATCGCCCACATCTTTAATAATGCGGGCGGGATTGCCTACCACGACCTTCCCGTCAGGCACGTCTTGCACCACCACCGCACCGGCGCCAACCAGCGCGTTGCGCCCGATCACCACTCCAGGTAGCAGAGTTGCGTTGGCACCGATCTTGGCGCCAGGCAGCAAATGCGGCCCCTTCAGGTTGGCTTTGGCATCTGAACTGAGAGGATAGAGTGCATTGGTGAACACCACACACGGCCCCACCCAGACCCTATCCTCCAACACTGAGTACTCAGGAATGAAGACATTGGAGTGGATGCGCACACCATTGCCAATCTGTACGTGGTGCTCAATGACGGAGTGTGTGCCAATGCTGACATTGTCACCGATCTCGTTAAGTTCACGGATCATCACACCATGACCAGTCTGGAAATGTGCGCCGATCACATTTCCGGCATAGATGACCGTGTGGGAGCGAATGACAGCGTTCGGACCAATCCGTATTTCCAACTCTCCCGGCTCTCTTCCTCGAGGTGGCACGCCAATGACTACGTACTCACCGATTTGAGCACCATCCGCCAAATACACGTTGGGATAGGCATGATATTGGATGCTCATAGGATTCCTTCCTCGTAGGTGTACCCGGAATCAAACTCTATTTCCAACTCTCGAAGCGGTAATGCTCATTCGTGCGGACTCCACCAAAGACCTCAAGGGTATAGGCCAGTGTTGGCCTGATCTCAGGACATGCGCAAACGCCTCCAAAGCCCTCTTATGTCCTTTATCCACAATCATGCTGCTCCAACCACGGTGTTGACCGCCATAAACCTTCAGACGCCTGAAATCATCTAGCACTAGCGTCTTGCCATCCACATATACCTCGATATACTCCTTGCCCATTTCTGATGCACCCAGAGCTGAATAGAGAAGAGTACAAACCGAGCCATCGGCATAGCTCGCTGTGGCACTTATGTTGTCGCTGCTCAGCACATGTTCTGCACGCGGTGTTAGAGCTTCGATAGTCAATGACTCGATCGGCGTATCCACCAAGAAGTTGAACAAGTCAAACATGTGACACATCTCGCCGACAATGCGCCCACCCCCTTCCTCGCCATGTGCCCAATGCCCTGGTGGCAGGTAGCCTGCGCTGACCCTATAGAGCGCCATCAGCGGGTTCTGGCGCTGGCTTACGATCTCTCTAATACGCTGGGCAGCCGGGGCGAAGCGGCGGTTAAAGCCAACCATCAGCATAGGTTGCAGGTTCAAAGTTTCAGATTGCAGGTGGCCGCCGTCCAGGTCCGCGACGGAGAGGCCGTAGCAAGCCAGAATGCCGTCGAGTTCCTGCTCATTGAGCGCCAAGGGCTTTTCACAATACACGTGTTTCCCAGCGTTTAAGGCAGCGACGGTCTGTTGGGCATGCAAATGGTGGCGGGTGCAGATCAGTACAGCATCAACGTCAGGATCATTCAGCGCATCCTCGTAGTTCGTGCTAGCGTAATCAGCGCCGAACTGTTGTGCAGTAGCCTTGGCATTGCTCCCTGTGGCACTCACGATCGCACGGATGTGATATAGGTCGGATAGTTGCTTCAGATTCGGGAGATGCATGCTTTTGGCAAAGTTGCCGGCCCCGGTCACCGCAATGTTAATCTTGCCGCTTACAGGTTTGGAAGGAAACACCAACTTGGTGGTTAACTTTGCTACTTGTGTCTGTCGGCCATCTAACGGGTAACGCAACAGCACTCCTAAAGGCTTTTGGGCTGCCGTCCGTAGTTCCTCGTATGCTTGTGGCGCTTGGGCAATGTCATACTCGCGCTCCAAGATTGGCCCCACCTGCACCTTGCCTTCTGCCACCAGGCGCAGGTACTCTTGCATGTTGCGGTTCTCGGTCCAGCGCACGTAGGCGTAGGGGTAATCCAGTCCCCGCTCTTCATACCGCTCGTCGTAACGCCCCGGCCCGTAGGAGCACGAAATCAGGAAGTCAATCTCCTTTTGATAGAAAGGCGAACGCTCTAATCCAAGACCCACAGCACCAACCACTACCACCCGCCCTTTCTTGCGGCTGATCTCCATCGCCTGCTGGACAATGGCATCGCTCCGGGACGCGGCCGTGATAATCGTCGCATCAACGCCATGACCATCGGTAAGGTGACGCACCTCGTTGAGCACATCCACTTTGTGGGAGACAAAGGCATGATCGGCCCCTAGTTGTCGGGCTATCGCCACACGCCGTGCGTCCAGATCGAACCCGATCACCCGGCAGCCTGCGGCCTTCAGCAATTGCACCGTGAGTTGTCCTAACAATCCCAGCCCGATCACCGCCACGATTTCGCCCAGGCGAGGGTCAGCCCGCCGCACTCCTTGCATGGCAATGGCACCGAGCGTCACCGAAGCTGCCGCCTTCAAGTCACATCTCTCGGGCACCTTCACCACCAGATTACGCGGCACCAAAACAATCTCGGCGTGATTGGCGATGCCAGCGCCAGCACAGGCCACCCGGTCCCCGGGCTGCATGTCAGTCACACCTTCTCCCACCTGGATGACGATGCCAGAACAGGAATAACCAGTCGGGCTGCCGCTGCCCAGTTGCCCCTGCATTTGGGCGATTGTCTTTTGGATCCCCTGGCGGCGCAGGTGGTTCAGCACCTGCTTCACCTTATCCGGCTGCTCCAGCGCCCGCTTAACCAACGACTTGCCGGACCTTTCCAAACCGCCGATCTCAGTGCCAGCACTGATGAGAGAGTAGGCTACCTCCACCAGCACATGGCCGGGCTCGACCAGCGGTGCCGGCACGTTCTCGACCGTCACTTGTCCGCGTCGGATCAAGACTTGTCTCACTCCGCAACCCCGCTCAAAACAGCCACAATACGTTCTGCCGCCCGTCCATCCCAGAACTCTGGCACCCGCCCTGCTTTGTTGCGGCCATCCAATATCGCCAGCGCCTCGGTTACAATGTGCTTCGGGTCAGAACCCACTATCGTGTTTGTCCCTTGTGTGACCGTCACCGGACGCTCCGTGTTCTTCCGCAGCGTCAGACAGGGCACACCCAAGATCGTCGTCTCCTCCTGGATACCGCCGGAATCGGTCAGCACCAACCGCGCGTTGGCCATCAGGTTCAGGAACTCCAGATAGCCCAACGGCTCCGTCACCCGTAAGTTTGGCATCGCCACCAGCCCTGCGGAATAATCGCTCGATAGGGCCAATCCTGCGGAACAATCCGTATCCCACAGGGCCAGCCTTCCCTCAAAGCCAAACTCCCGTATCCGCTCCACCGTCCGAGGATGGGCAGGGAAGAGGATGGGTAACCGGGCCTGAATCTCGGCCAGCGCGTCCAGAATACCGCTCAGCACCTCCGGCACGTCCACGTTAGACGGGCGGTGCAGTGTCAACAGGGCGTAGGGGCGACGGCTCTGTCCTCGAACAGGTTCTAGCCCGTGCTCTTCTAGAACATTCAGTGCCAGTGCCCGCTCTTTATGGCGGACCAGCGTATCAATCATCACGTTGCCCACGAAGTGGACCTTCTCCTCAGGGATGCCCTCCCGCCGCAGGTTCTCGTTGGCGCTTGGCTCGGTGGTGAAGAGCAGGTCAGCGATGTGGTCGGTCAGCACCCGGTTCAACTCCTCGGGCATAGTGCGGTCGAAGGAGCGCAGGCCTGCCTCTACGTGGGCCACTTTGATGCCCAGCTTTGCTGCCGTCAGTGCACAAGCCACGGTGGAGTTCACGTCCCCCACCACGATGACCCAATCTGGCTTGTGCTCCAGCAGCACCGGCTCAAAGGCCAGCATGATGCGGGCCGTCTGCTGCGCGTGGCTGCTGGAGCCCACGCCCAGGTAGATGTCCGGCTGGGGCAGCTCCAGGTCCTCGAAGAACACCTTCGACATGTTGTCGTCGTAGTGCTGGCCGGTGTGGACCAGGATTTGTTCGAACTCCTGCGGGTACTTTGCCATCTCCCGCATGATGGGAGCGATCTTCATGAAGTTGGGCCGGGCGCCGACGACGTGGATAATCTTCATTACGTCTCCGCCAACATTTCCAGCTTAAACGTCACCGTGCCACCACCAGTGTAGCATTGAGGATCCAGACACTGCACATAGCCCGCCCCACCAGGCCCAAGTCGGCAGGATCAATGCCTCGGCTCAAGGGGACGTAATAAGGTGTCAGTGATTGCAGCGAATGCATGCACAGAAGCTTGTCTGCCTTGAGCTTATAGCCCTCTTCGATTCGAAAGGTATCTCCCTTCCGAAACACTGGACAGCAGCCTTTGATGTCAACTACTTCGATCACTAAGCTCTTTGAAGTCGTTCTGGCCATTGGACTTCCACAGGCACTATCAGTTGAAATTTCCCCTAATTGCGAGAACTTCGGCAAGGTGCTGCTTGCCGCACCCTCTTCAGTAAGCAACCCGAAGGCCCTTGACAGAATACGGAATGTTCAATATGATGAAGATGTATTCACCTCAGTGAAGGATGTGAGTGTGCTGAGAGACGTCTTCGTGTCCACCAATCTGGAGCGGGCATTGGGCTTTCTGGCCGAACACCCGGACCAGAGCTATTTCGTCAAGGAAATCAGCCGCCTGGCCGGCATCAGCTATGGCGGAGCCAGCGAGGCCGTGGCCTACCTTCACGCCCTCGGGCTCGTCACCAGCGAGCAACGGGGCAAGTTGGTTCTCTACGCCGCCAATACCCGTCACCCTCTCATCCGCTAGTATAAAGTCCTCCTCATCCTCGCTGACTTGACTCCCCTTCTTGACGAACTGAAGCCGCTGGCCAGTGAGGCCATCCTTTTCGGGAGCTGCGCTGAAGGCGCGAATACCGCCGAGAGCGACATTGACCTCTACGTCATAACTGGTGACCCGGATGCCATCCACCATGTGATCTGGAGAAGCCCTCTGGCCGAGAAGCTGCGGCCCATCATTAGCACACCCATCGAATCCAGCGAAACCAAACACCAGGATCCTGTCTTCTGTGGGCAACTGATGAGACGCATCGTCCTCTGGAGGAGGTCTGCCCCTGATGAGGGCTGAATTCAGGGCGTGTCCTGAGCTCTGCCTGTCCTGAGCCCCGTCGAAGGGTCGAAGGGCCTGTCCTGAGCCCAGCCTCTCCTGAGCCCCGTCGAAGGGCCGCCGATGCGGTATTGCTTGGAAAGGTTTTCGACTCGAATGGCGATGTCAGTCATACTTCTTCTTTGCCACGAATTACACGAACCCTTCGACTGAGCTCAGGACAGGTTTTCACTGATTCTTTCTTTTTCGTGTTAATTCGTGAAACCTGTCCTGAGCCCTGTCCTGAGCACTTTGTCCCTGGGACACAGCCCTGGGTCCTTGGGCCCCAGGATCAAGGATACCAGGGGCTTGACGAAGGGCTTGGTCGAAGGATTCGTGGCTAAGCTCTGATCCCCCTCCCCGGGCCTTTGAGCCCTAAATTGACCCTCCTACCAGTTTACATTTCGAATTTCGGATTTCACAATTCGCAATTCGTTAGTTTTGACTTTGCCCGATGTTCTGCTATAATTGGATCACCGTGGGACCAAAAGGGGAGAAAAGATGACCATCAACGAAATCATCCAAGACATTCACGGCCTGGAAGCAGAATTAGCCCAACTAGAAAAACGTTATGGCCTGCTTTCGGCCGATTTCTACCATCTCTACAAAGCCGGTGAACTGGAGCAGAGCAGGGACTTCATCCAGTGGGTTGGCTACTACGAGGCCAAACTGGAGCGCGAGGCCCGCTACCGGGAGATGATGTACACTTACCTCCGCGACCTTCGCCAGAAGGCACGGCTCGGGGCCTTGCACCTGACCCCTCAGACTGCCCCCACTGGAGTATAACGCGGTGTCCCTCCCGGATTTCCTGGCCTACGGACAACTTGTCTACTCCCTGCCGGAGACCTATCCCACCATCCAGCGCTCCACTCTGGTACTGGCAACCATCGGCCCTACCCTCGCCAAACTCGAGGGGCGGGTGACCTTCAAGGGCGACGTGATCTTGCATGTGTGGGAACTCGTTGACTTTGACGCCCGACGGATTCTCCACTACAGTTACGAGGTCTATCGGGCTGGCGGAAAGATCCTCTGGTATGACCCCTTCGAGCACCCTCATATGCCTGAACTGGCCAGCACCTACCCCCATCACAAACATGTCCTTCCTGACATCAAGCATAACCGGGTCCCTGCGCCTGGCATCAGTTTTGAGCAGCCCAACCTGCCTGGCTTGATTGAGGAGATCGAGCGCAAGGTCCTACTCTCCTCCTGAAAAGGAACCCTTCCATTCACTTCACCCATAATTCACAATTGCCAGTCCGCAAATGTCTTCTCCATACGCCGGAAGTAGAAAGCGCCACTGATCGGCAGCCCCACGGCCACCAGTGCTGAAACGAGGATGATCGGGCCTGGTGCCGTCTCTGTCCCCAGCAGCGCCCACCGGAAACCCTCGACTACCCCGGCCATCGGATTGATGCCATACAACGTACGCCACGGCTCATCGAGCAGACTGCTGGGATAAGCGATGGGCGTGGCAAACATCCAGTTACCACATCCCCTCCCCACCGCCATCTTCGCCGATTCGTTCTAGTTAGCCACATCCAGTTTAAAAGTGCGTCAGGCTGCCGTCGTGGCGGGCACGGCGCATGGCCATCCGGAACGTATGCACGCTGAGTGGGATCAGCACCAGGCAGAACCCGATCAGAATCAGCAGATCCCCAGCTAGATCGGCCAACGAAGCCCCCTGCAGCAGCACCAGGCGCAGCGCGCGCAGTGCATAAGTGATAGGCAGCAACTGGGCCACCCTTTGCACCCAGTCTGGCAGGATGGTGATCGGATAGTACACCCCGCCCAGCAGGGACGACACCGTGCTGAAGACCCAGACGACGGGGTCGCCGCGCTTGATGACCAGGATGATGCTGGCACTGATGACGCCGATGGCGCTGAAGGCCGCCACCGATACGAGCAGCACTAGCACCGCCGCCATCACGTTGCCCTGCAGCTCTACGCCCAGGAACAGGCTGCCCACCACAAGATAGACCAACACATCGAGGGTCGTCCGGGTGTAGCTCCACAACGACGACCCGAAGGCGATCATCGGCACCCGGGTCGGGGTCATGAGCATGGCCTCCAGCGTGCCGTCACTCTGGGCGCGCCGGATGCCTCCGCTGAACCCGTGTAGCGCGACGCTCAAATAGCGAGAGAAGGCGATCCCGATCAAAAGGAAGGCGAAGTAGTTGCCACCATACTCCTCCAGGTGTGGCGAGGCAGCCGGTCCCAGCAGTCGAGCCATGTAGTAGAACATGAAGACCGAGGTGAAGATGCCCACGAAGAACCACACGAAGGACAGGCGATAGCTAGCCTCGACGCGCAGGTCCCGTTCCAGGAAAGCCAGAAACCTATCCAACGGCGCCACCCCAATCCGCACTCGTAACAAGGGCGAAGACCTCATCCAGAGAGACGGGCTGGCTATGCACCGCCTGGATCGTCCCACCGGCCGTCCACACCCGCTCCAGCACGTGCTGAAGCGCGTCGCTGTGGTCCAGTGTGGTGAAGGTCAGCCGCGTGTCGGCCCCAGCGTGAAGCTGGACCCCAAAATCGGAGGGGAGGCCGTTCAGCGCCTGTTCCGGTTGTGCCAGACCGCGCACCACGATCTCATAGCGCTGCCCGCCGCTGAGCAGCTCCCGCAGCTCGGCCAGGGTGCCACAGGCGCGAACCCGGCCGCGATCCAGGATGGCCACCCGGTCGCACAGCGCGGTGGCCTCATCCAGTCGGTGTGTGGCCAGAAACACAGT
>Ga0209979_1000842_pt1 | contig 37303 bp, 41 predicted proteins | sample AnhtaG_FD_183114 | JGI IMG/M metagenome (GOLD analysis project Ga0209979, IMG submission 183114) | Deep subsurface microbial communities from Anholt, Denmark to uncover new lineages of life (NeLLi) - Anholt_01485 metaG (SPAdes) (version 2) | ecosystem: Environmental > Aquatic > Marine > Oceanic...
GCTCAAAAGTGGGCGCTTTGAAGCTCACATCAATGGCATTGACGCCGAAGATTTTCCACCAGTCCCTGAGGTAAGCGGCGACCTAACCACCACTATCGAAGCAAATGCACTTAGAGAGGGAATTGCGCAGGTCTCCTTCGCCGCTGCTGTCGAGGAATCACGGCCAATGCTGACCGGCGTTCACTGTGAGTTTGAAGGAGACCAGCTTACTTTAGCAGCCGCTGATGGTTTTAGATTGGCGGTCCACAAAATAAACCTGTTCACACCAGTGGAACAGAAAAACACGGCAATTATCCCAGCAAGAACCCTTAACGAGTTAAACCGCCTTCTCACTGATCAAGAAGAGCCAGTAGAAATGGCTATGAACCAGCAGAAAAGCCAGGTTTGCTTCAAGCTTAAAGATGCTCAAATAGTCTCGCAACTCATCCAGGGCTCCTTCCCCAACTATTCCCAGGTTATCCCAGAAAGCTATACCACAAGGGCTGTGATAGATATTAACGATTTTCTGCGAATTACCAAAATATCCTCAGTATTTGCTCGCGATGCCAGCGGCATTGTCCGACTAACCGTCACCCCCGGGAATGAGCTTACTCCTGGAAAGATAACCGCCTCTGCTCAGGCAGAGGAAATAGGAAGCAATGTCAGCGAAGCCGACGCACTTGTTGACGGAGAGGAGGCTAAAATCGCCTTCAATGTGAAGTATCTCAGCGATGTTTTAAATGTCGTCCGTCAAGCTCAGGTCGCCCTGGAAGTCACCACCTCATCAAGCCCCGGCGTCATCCGTCCTATCGGCGTGGACAACTATGTCCACGTAATTATGCCGATGTTTGTTCAATGGTAGAAAGCCCATCCTGTCCGTGAGTGCCAACCTTTCCATTGTCCTTGTGAGCAAAGCGTGGCAATCCCGGGGAAACGAAATTCTAAATCCTAAATCCGAAATACTAAACAATATGAAAAAGCAATCAGTAATCAGCAGTTAGCTGATAGCTGAAGGCTGAAAGCTGATAGCTACTAAATTGGGATTTGTTTAGGATTTAGTGCTTAGTATTTCGGATTTCCCCGCACAGGGGAATGTGCCTCGCAATGATGTAAGAATAGTGAATCCTCTCGCTATATTTCACACCATCTAACTTTTAAATCAGGTCTTGACAAAACCATCTTACCCTTTATAATACATCGGACTGCGATATATCGGACAGCGCTGCACCAAGAAAGGATCCTACCATGAGAAAAGTAGCTGTGATGACTGATACAGTTGCTTCAGTGCCACTGGAAATGCAGAAGGAGTATGGCATAGGAGTAATTCCGTACCATATCATCATGGACGGCAAAGACTACCTGGAAACAGAGATAGATATAAACCAGCTCTATATCCGGCTAAAGGATAAGGAAAATTTACCCACGACCTCTTTCCCCTCTCCAGCGGAGTTCTTACAAGCCTATCAAGAGCTAAGCCAAAATGCCACGGCTATCTTGCATATTTCTATAGCATCGACTCTTAGTGGAGTGTATGAAGCAGCTCTACGGGCTAAGGAAATGGCTCTTGAGAAGCTGCCCCAGACTACTATTGAAGTAATTGATTCAAAAACTCTTGAAGGCTCTCAGCTACTCATTACCCTGGAGGCAGCCAGGGCAGCGGTACAGGGAAAGAATCTCAACGAAGCAATGCAACTCGCCGACAATATGATACCACGAGTAACCGAATTTTCAACCAGAGACACCCTTCTTTATCTCGACAAGGGAGGGCGAATTTGCGAGGCTAAGTCCTGGGCTGAAGCTGAAACTGCAAACAGCTTCAGAGCCATTGTTGAGATAGATGCCTCCACAGGAGGGATAATAAAGCCGGTAGCCAGAGCTAAAACCAAGGCACAGATAATGGATAAGCTGGTTGAGATAACCAGGGAAAGGGTGGGAGATAAGAAATTACGTTTTGTCATAGCCCATGCTAATGTTCCCGACCAAGCAGAACAATTGAAACAGAAGATACTATCCTCGTTTCAGTGTGATGAGTTTTATATGACTGAAGTCTTACCCGCAGCAGCAGTTCACAATGGAGAAGGGCTTATCGAGCTCGGCTTTTGCAGCAGCGACTGACTATATGGATTGTTGAATAATAAGGAGGCCGATTATGAAAAAGATAGCTGTTATGACTGATCGAACAAGCAGCATGGCACAAGAAGTAGCAGAAAAATTTGACATCAAGATGGTACCTTTCCACATCATCATGGATGGCAAAGATTACCTGGACACAGACGTAGATATGGAAGACCTTTATGCCCGAGTAGCTAAAAAGGAAAACTTGCCTACGACCTCTTTCCCTGCTCCAGAGGAGTTCCTGCAAGTCTATCAGGAGCTGAGCCAAAATGCCGAGGCTATCCTTCATATCTCCCTGACACCAGCTTTTAGCGGCGGGTATAACGCAGCTTTAGAGGCTAAAGAAATAGCTCGAAAGGAACTACCCAAAACTACCATTGAGGTGATTGACTCGCAGATCTCTGGATCAGGACTTGCCCTTATTGTCTTAGCGGCAGCCAGGGCAGCAAAACAGGGCAAAAACATAGAGGAGGTTGCGGAGCAAGCCAACTATATAATACAACGAATAAGCTACTTTTCTGCACCAGATACACTTTTCTATTTAGATAAAGGAGGACGCATATGCCAGGCTAAGTCCTGGGCTGAAGCACAACAGGTAAGTAGCTTCAAAGCCCTCATAGAGATTGCAGAAGGAACGATAAAACCGGCGGCAAGAGCCAAAACCAAAACCGAGATACTGGAGAAAATGGTCAGCATAGCTAAGGAAAGGGTGGGGAATAAGAAGATACACGTCGCTATGACTCACAACAAGGCTCCTCAGCAAGCTGAAGAGCTAAGAAAGATGCTGTTATCCCAGTTTCAGTGTGAGGAACTTTATGTTTTTGAAGGCTTGGCAATGACAGTAGTTCATACCGGACAAGGTCTTCTTGACTTTGGCTTTTACGGCAGCGACTGATTAATTAAGCCCACCGATTAGTGATGAAGGAGACTATGATGGGAAAAGTAGCTATTATCACTGACAGTGTAGCTGCAATACCCAGGGAAATTGCGGAAAAGTATGAAATCACAATAGTACCATTCCATGCCATCGTGGATGGTAAGGATTATCCAGATATGGGCGTGGATATGAGGTGGCTCTATAACAGGCTTAAGGAAAAAGATAAGCACCTGCCTACCACCTCTTGCCCCTCCGAAGGAGAATTTTTACAAGCTTACAGCAGATTGGCCCAAAATTTAGAAGCCATCCTGTATATTTCTATGACCTCAGCTTTTAGCAAAGGATATTATGCTGCCGTAGAGGCTAAGGAAATAGCTCGGGAGAAGTTACCTAAAACCAGGATTGAAATTATCGACTCTTACACAGTTGAGGCTGGGGAGATACCCATAGTTATCGCGGCAGCCAAGGCAGCAAAAGAGGACAAAGACCTTGATGAGATTGTCGAATTAGCTAATAAGATAATAACAAAAATGAACAATCTCCAGACATTTGATACTCTTTTCTATCGGTATAAACAAGGTAGGATATTTAAGGCTAAGTCATGGGCTGAAGCTGAATCATCAGCTAGTTTTAAAACTATACTTGAGGTCGATGCCTCTACAGGAGGGATAACAAAGCCCGTAGCCAGAGCTAAAACTAAAAAGCAGATAATGGAGAAAATGGTTGACCTAACTAAAGAAAAAATAGGAGATAAGAATCTCCATGGCGCTATAGTCCATACTAATGTCCCTGAACAAGCTGAGCAGTTGAAAAAAAAGCTTCTCTCGCAATGCCACTGTGAGGAGCTCTATATCGCTGAAGCTTGCGCAGTAACAGCTATTCAAACTGGAGAAGGGTTTATCTCGTTTGGATTTTACGGCAGCGACTGATTAAGCCAACAATAGAGAGCCAAAATTGGAATGCTACTGTATTTTCTCAGCAACCTTGCGGAAGTGGAATCCGTAGACAGCAAGAGTTATGAATAAAGGAAACAGGCGGGGTTTTCTGAGCAAGGTGGAACTGAAAAGCCCCCAGTAATGTCTCCTCCCTTTTTCCTTGACGCCTAAAACCCACATTGATTTGATAAGTGCTTTAATCTCGTAAAAGTGGATCTTACCCTCCGCCGCTTTTCGAGGTTTCTGAGGTTTATATTCTTCCAGAAATGTTTTAATCCGTTCATAATACGGTTTGGCTGAATAAATTGTCTTTACCACATTTTTATAGCCAGTAATGAGAGTCTCCTGATTCATTTTAGGAATGAAGTTCATTGTGCCATCGGTATTGTCACCAGAACCATAAGGCAATAAACGGTTTTCCTTTTTCAGTCGGTGGTATAGCCTTGTGCCTGGAGGAGCGTTTAGCAAACCAACCATTGCAGTAACGATCCCACTCTTTTGAATGAAATTGATTTGACTTTTAAAAATTGAAACCGGGTCACTGTCAAAGCCAACAATAAAGCCGCCCTGTACCTCTAGCCCATAGTTTTGCATCTTCTTAACTGAGGCTACCAAATCACGATTCACATTTTGAAACTTGCTACATTCAACCAGGCTCTCTTCATTTGTGGTTTCAATGCCAACAAATACTGTGTCAAACCCTGCTTTGGTCATCAGTTGCATTAGCTCTTCATCATCGGCAAGATTTATAGATGCCTCCGTAAAGAACCTGAAGGGGTATTTTCCCTTCTGAGACCATTCAACCATCGCTGGGAGCGTTTCCTCCTTTAACTTCCTTTTATTACCGATAAAATTATCATCAACAATAAATATGCTACTCCGCCATCCTTGACCATATAGCGCCTCAAATTCAGCTATTAGCTGACTTTTATCCTTTGTCCGCGGCCTGTGCCCGTTTAAGATGACAATGTCGCAAAATTCACAATTGAACGGACAGCCTCGAGAATACTGGACATTCATTGAAGCATATTTCCCCATGTCAACAAGCTCCCAAAGTGGGACAGGTGTTTTTGTTACCTCGGGATGCTCGCTGGATTCATAAACATGCTGAGCACATCCTTTCTGTAAGTCTTCCAGGAAGAGTGGCAGTGTATCTTCGGCCTCACCAAGCACAAGATGGTCTACATCACCAAGGTTAAGCTGTTCATATCCAGTGGTAAAAAGGGGGCCACCAGCAACTATTTTGGTATGGAGTTCCCCACATTGAGCAATAACTTCCTTCACCGATTTCTGTTGGACAATCATAGCACTGATAAATACATAATCTGCCCATTTAATGTCCTCGTCGGTTAAGGTTGTTATGTTCATATCCACGAGCTTTTTCTGCCATTCTTCAGGAAGCATGGCAGCTACAGTGAGTAATCCCAGAGGAGGAAAAGCCGCCTTTTTCGAAATGAATCTTAAAGCGTACTTAAAACTCCAGAAGGCATCTGGATATTGCGGATAAACAAGAAGTATCTTCAAATTATATTTCCTTCATAATTAAAGGTTAACTGAAGTCTAGGCAACATTAGCAAGTGGGTCCACTATTGTCAATATTCTACGGTACTCCTTCTTTGAGTCGCCGTCTGTCAATCTTCCCTGAGCCAGTCTTGGGTATGCTGTCCACGAACTTGAATTTCTTGGGCAGCTTAAAATCAGCCAGGTTCTGGCGACAAAAACTGCCTATTTCTTCGACACTAGCAACCTGCCCCTCTTTGGTCACCATAAAAGCAGTGGGGACTTGTCCTCCCCACCCATCATTAACCCCTACACAGGCTGCGTCAGCTATGCCAGGATGTCTTAAAAGTACATCCTCGACTTCCCAGGGGGAGATCTTAAGTCCTGACTGGGTCACTATTATGAAGGATTTCTTTTCCACATACTCAAGATAGCCATCTTCATCCATCCTGACCAAATCACCGGTATGAAACCAGCCGTCCTTAAAAACCTGGGCGGTAAGCTCAGGCGCTTTGTAATATTCCTTCATTGCCCAGGGGACGCTCAAAACAGCTTCTCCTGCCTCGCCTTGAGAAACCTCCCTGCCGCTATCATCTATTATCTTGATGTCACAAATCGGTTTACCTACTGTCCCCAGTTTATGGTTAGAAAGAGTGCTCATAGAGACAACGAAAAGTTCCGAAAGACCATACGTTTCACAAAGTGTTAAATTGAATTTATCCTCCAGCATCTTCATAAGGCGAGGAGAGGACTTCGCCCCGGCGGTAGAAGCTACTCTCAATGAACCGAGGTCATAGTTCTTGATAACCTCACCCCTAACCATAGCCAATGCATTATGCATTGCTGGAACACCAAAAACGATGCTCCCTCTCTCTTTCTCTACCGCTTCTAAAATAGCCATGGGGGTAAAATGAGGGATGATCACCACGGTAGCGCCCTTTGTAATAGAGCCAAAAAGAACCTCGCCTAAGCCTAGAAGGTAGAAGAAAGGAACCGGATCTATGACCACATCTTCTCTACTTCGCCGTATGCCTGCGGAAATTATGTTAAGGGGACCCATAAGAGAAGCATGGGTGTGCACTACACCCTTCTGCCTCCCTAACGCGCCAGAGGTGTATATAATAGAAACCTCATGTTCATCTCTTATATCGACAACCGGCGGCGTGGAAGGGCTATTAGCCATCATATTGTTATAGGAATCTCCGTCAGACTCAATAACATGTTTTAGCAGAGGAATATCGGGCAAAACTCGGGAAAGCATTTGGGAAAAGCTTTTCTCGGTAATTAATATCTTGGCATCGGAGTCACGCAATAAAGGGGCAAGTTCAGGTGCCTTGAGCATAGAACCGAGAAGCACAGCTACACCACCAGCCTTAATAATCCCAAAATAATTGATAACCCAATCAGGGTTATGAGACATTAAAATAGCTACATGGTCACCTCTTTCCAATCCCAGCCCTATAAGCACATTAGCTGCCCTGTTAGAACATTCATCCAACTCACCATAAGTAACCCTCTCAGACCCAAGGATGATAGCTTCCTTCTGCGGTATTTCACCAGCAGTTTTCTCCAGCATTTCTTTTAGATTCACATTTATCTCCTCATAGCGTAGCAGCTAAATACTGGTTGCCCTCTTGACAAACTCTTCTCGCCTTATTAGTATATCGCAATGCTATGCTTCATGCATAAGTTATTCCTTCGCTAAAATCTATGATTAACATCCTCTTCAAAGCAAGACAAACATGCAGTTATTAATACCAGCGAATTGGGATTGGAACTTGATAGCGCCTCTAAGCGAGATAAGGGCCGATATCGAGATATACGGTGTTTTACCGACATCAATGTTAGGCAGCGGAGGAGCAGGACCCGATATTCCCCAAGTGACAGCAGAGCAAGCAGAGGAGTATATCAAGCTAGCTCATTCTGCAGGATTAACCTTCAATTACCTTCTAAATGCCCCGAGCATGGGCAATATGGAGTGGGAGGAGGATACTCACGACGAACTGCTTAAACACCTAGAGTGGCTCAGCAATGCCGGAGTAGACCACGTTACCGTAGCCATCCCCTACCTGGCAGAGTTGATAAAGTCTCAGTTTCCCCACCTTAAAGTAGAAGTGTCGACCATAGCTCATGTGAACAGCGTGGCCCGGGCTAAGTTATTTGAGTCTCTGGGAGCTGATTCCATCATTCTCCACAGCAACGTAACCCGGGATTTTAAGTTACTTCAAGCAATTAGGAATGCAGTGAAGTGTGAACTCGGGGTACTGACAAACAGCCTTTGTCTCTACCAGTGTCCCTACGAGTACTATCACAACAATACTTTAGGTCACGCCAGTCAAAACCACAACTCGCTTAATGGCTTCTATATGGACTACTGTGTAACTCACTGCACCCTGGAAAGGTTTCGCGATACGTCTCAATTTATTAAGTCCCGCTGGATAAGACCTGAGGACATACCCATTTATGAGGAAATAGGCATTGATTTCTTTAAGATCGCCGGCAGGGCGATGCCCTCGGAATGGATTATAAATGCCACTCTCGCATATTCATCAGGCCAATGCCAGGGAAACCTGTCTAGTATCTTGTATGTTCCTAATCCCAAAATTGATTATGCTGACCCCGTTTTAGCCAGCACACAAACTGCCAGGATAGTCTCGCCGCCGAAGGTCTATATTGATAACCAGGCTCTAGAAGGTTTTGTTGATTTCTTTAAGAAACAGGATTGCCTATCTGGATGTGATTATTGCAATTATTGCCAGAAAACAGCCGATAAAGTGGTACGGCTTGACGGCGCTGAGACGGGCGAATATGCATCTATGCTCAAAAGTTTCCTGAATGATCTGACCAGCAGCAGGATATTCCTTGCCAAGAAATACTAGACTCCAAGAATTAGAAGGGCTCCCTACCCTCAGCCACTAAAACGTTTCAGAACCAAACAGCAGTTCTCCCCACCCAAACCAAAGCTGTTAGTCAGGCAAGTATCCACTTTTGCCGGGCGAGCTACATTGGGAACATAATCCAGGTCACATTCCGGGTCAGGAGTTTCATAATTTGTCGTTGGATGAATAATCCCTTTGTTCATAACCAGTATCATAGCAATAGTTTCAATGGCACCAGCAGCAATTATAACATGCCCAATCATAGACTTGGTTGAGCTTATGGGGATTTTGTAAGCATTTTCGCCGAAAACTATTTTGATCGCCTTAGTTTCGCAAGCATCATTTAGTTTGGTGCTGGTGCCATGTGCATTGATATAATCAACCTCTTCAGGCTTCACCCCGGCATTATCAAGTGCCATCTTCATAGCATAAGCCTCTGCCTCTGGAGCGGGGGCAGTTTGGTCAAAAGCATCAAAAGACCAGGCAGCACCAGCAACCTCAGCTAATATGGGAGCACCTCTCTTTGAGGCATGTTCGTAAGTCTCCAAAATAACCAACCCTGCCCCTTCACCATAGACAAAACCGTCGCGGTTAGCATCAAATGGACGGGAAGCTTTAAGTGGGTCCGACTCTCGAGATAAGGCACCGAGGATGTCTATGCCAGCTATGCTAATCAGGTCTAAGCTGGAGTCAGCACCACCAGCTATCATAACGTCAGCATATCCCAAGCGTATGAAATTCAACGCCGTTCCTATAGCATCAGCTCCACTGGCACAAAGAGTATTTACACTAGAGTTAGGTCCTTTAGCCCCAAGCATCATTCCTATAACCATGGCTCCCCCACTGGGACTTGCCTTGGTAATGAAAAGAGGGTCAGCTCTTCTCGGTCCTCGCCTACTAATTAATTCATGTTGCTTTACTATATAGTCAGTTCCCACCATAGCGGCAACGCTAACACCAACTCTCTCAGGGCACTCTTGAGTCATATCCAATTTGGCTGAGGCTACCGCTTCATTAGCCGCACCAACAGCAAGTTGAACTGCCCTTGGACTGCGGTCCACTGCCTTCAAATCCATATACTTGGTAGGATCAAATCCTTTCACCTCAGCATCCACTTTCACACGGAAATCAGTGGCATCAAAGCGGGTAATAGGGGCAATCCCAGACTTACCAGCAGCCAATCCTTGCCAAAATTCCTCCACATTCAAACCTATGGGAGTGATAGCTCCCATCCCGGTAACTACAATTTGTGGTGCGTTCATACGTTTACACCTCCGCCAAAAATAAATGGAGCCACAGATGTGCCACCATCAACAATAATCGTTTGGCCCCTTATCATAAAGGCATCTTCACCACATAAAAAAGCTACCATGCTGGCAATATCCTCCGGAGTTACCATCCTTCCCGCTGGTGTTGCCTGTTGCTGGTTAACTGATTCCGGCTGGTCTTTAACATAAAACTTGAGCGCATCCGTTAATACCGCAGAAGCAGCTACAGCATTAACACAGATACCCTTGGGGGCTAATTCCAGCGCTAGATAGCGAGTTAAAGCTTCCAGAGCTGCTTTAGATACTCCCACCGCAGCATAAGTAGGCCAGGCAAGAAATGAACCCAGGCTGGATATACTTACTATTTTGCCACCTCTCCCCTCCATAAGCTTGGCTGCTCGCTGGGCACAAAGCAAAAGAGCTCTAGCGTTTATATTCATAGTCCAATCCCAAGCTTTAACATCTATATCCATTACCGGGCGACCTACACCTGAAGCAGCATTATTAATCAGAATATCCAGATAGCCAAAATCATTACTAATCACATCAAACATCTCGTCTATCTTCGCCGGGTCTCCCACGTTTGCCCTGATAACTTTAGCTTTCACCCCGATGTCCTGCACATCCTTGGCTGTTTGTTCCGCAGTATCACGGTGACGGAAGAAGTTAACGATAACATCGCTGCCTTGAGAAGCAAGCTTCAAAGCAATAGCCCTACCGATCCCTCTGCCACTGCCTGTTACCAGGGCTAACTTGCCTTTCAGGGGTTGCGTCATACTTTCCCTTTCTCCGTTACACAGCGTTCCACATAGTCAATAAAATCACCGAAGTTTTGAAATTGCTCAGCATCTTCATCGGGAATCTCAATATCGTAAGTTTCCTCCGCATTAAGCAATATTTGCACTATATCCAACGAATCGGCATTTATCTCCTTAAAAGTGCCCTCCCTGTGGATAAGACTCTTATCGACATGGACAATACTAGCGACAATATCCTTCAACTGTTCTTCGATGGACATAAGTTACCTCCTCATAATTTATTTTCTGCCTTGACTTTCGCCAATTCGGATTTTAAGTAGCCAACAACATCAGATTGCACACTGTTCTTAGCGCTGGCTATGGCCTGAGCTATGTGGGGAGCTCGACAAGCTCCATGCGTTATCCTGACGACCCCATCAACACCCCATAAAATACCACCACCTGCCTCCTCACCTTCATAAGCTAATTTAGCTATTGGGAAAAGCCTATCAAATGATAATTTAACTATCCTACCGGCCAAAGGGTACTTTCTCAGCTTTCGTTTTATAAAATCCACTGCATAATTCCCCAAACTTTGATAAAACTTGATAAGAACATTGCCCACCAGCCCATCACAGACAACAACATTCGCTCGCCCACTGAGGATATCGCTGCCTTCTACATTGCCAACAAAATTCAATCCACTATTTTTAAGAAGAAGATAAGCTTCACGTATCGTTTCACTTCCCTTTCCTTCTTCTGCACCAGTACTCAGTAAACCCACTGTGGGATTGGCAATATCAAACAACTTTCTAGCATAGATAGAACCAGCAACGGCAAATGATAAGAATTGATATGGTTTACAATCAACGTTGCCCCCAACATCCATCACTATCACATTGGAACCAAAGCCCTTAAAAGGAGCAGCAATTGCCGGACGCTCCAAGCCTTCAATCATGCCCAGATACAATATAGCACTAACGGCTGTAGCTCCCGTAGAACCTGCACTAACTATAGCGTCTGCTTCACCTGTCTTCACCAACTTCGTAGCTATAACTATGGAAGAATTGCGTTTATGACGAATTGCTAAAGCTGGCGATTCACTCTCCTTGATGACTTCACTGGCTTCAACACACCTGATGGGCAAATTATCGGATACCCCACATTTAGCTAATTCCCCTTCCAGTATGCTCAGTGGGCCAGTTAAGATAACCTCCATATCGCCTTTTTGCGCAGCGTAAACTGCTCCTTTAACTATCTCACCAGGGGCATAATCGCCCCCCATACCATCAACGGCTATCCTTACTCTCTTGTTAACTTCAGGCATAAGTTAATCTCCATGATACATCGGTATACTATGCACCCATTGGCTAAAAATAATTACATTGTTACTGTTTGATTGTCAATAGGTGTAACAAGGCGGTATTATATCACATGGCTTGACTGTCATATTAAAAAGGAGGAGATAAAAATGTTAAATGGAGCGCTTGGTTTTCTAGCTTTCTGGTTAGCAGCTTCAGGGATATGCTTATTGCTACCCGGGAGATTAATAGAGAGGTTTGGTTATCCTATAAAAAACCTTTATGCCAGACACGCCCTTGCCGCAGCCTGCCTGGCAATAGCCGCTGGGATTTGTGTTGAGCTGATCTACTATTGCTCAGCTGTTCATCCAAGCATAGTAATCATAGGAATAATTTTGCCACTCTTATGGGCAATTAATACTTTCACCTATGGCCAAAGGTCAAAATTCATGCTGGCGGAGGCGATAATTTTCGTTATAATCGCCATTATTGTCAGTGTAGGTTACTTCCAGGCAATATAAACATACCTTTACTGCGGTTTTTGGTTAATATGCTCTCACCTTTCCTGGGGCTGATTACCCGCTACGAGGGAAGAAAATTTGTAAAGCTCAACGATGTGATCGATGAATCACAAATCGTAGGCATGGGGACGGACAGCGATAACCAGATTTCACTTTATATCCATATCCCATTCTGCAAAAGTCTCTGCCCTTATTGCTGCTTTAATAGATATCTATTTCGCGAAGATGAAGCTAGGAGATACTTTAAGAATCTAAGAACGGAACTCGACCTTTATATTCAAAGGGGATTTAAATTCTCCACATTTTACATCGGCGGTGGAACGCCAACTGTGCTTATGGATGAGCTACTCGGATTTATAAGTTACCTCAAGGAAAAGCTTGAGGTAAAGCAAATCTCCGTGGAAGCCACACCCCGTGAAGTAAATGAAGAAAATGTAAATCTCCTAAAAGAGGCAGGGGTCAACAGGCTATCCATAGGAGTGCAGAGCTTTAATGACAGCTTATTGAAATCCATGGGAAGAGCATTCTGCACTGGAGCAGAAATAAGAGAGAAGATTTCCATCGCTAATGGTAAATTCGATACTCTGAACCTCGACCTTATATTCAACTTCCCCCTTCAATCCATCGAGACATTCGAGGCAGACATAGAGGTCCTTAAAAGCTTAAGAGTAAACCAAGTTACATTTTATCCACTAATGCCATCTCCACATAAGAAGAACGCTTTGGAACGGAGATTTACCCGTGTAGATACATCTAGAGAGAAGGCATTTTATAGTGTCATCTTAAGAGATATTTGTGGCGATAATTATCTCCCCTCAACAGTATGGTGCTTCTCTAAAGGTGAGCGGATAATAGATGAATACGTAGTTAACTTCGATGATTACATCGGCCTAGGAGCAGGCTCAGCAAGTCTCCTCAATGGCAACTTCTACACAAATTCATTCTCGCTGAATAGATATGAGGAACTTCTAACGCAAGGTAACCTGCCTATAATGCGGTGGAGAAAGTTATCAGAGCATGAATTGCTTTATTATTACCTCTTATCAAAGCTATTCGGAATGAAATTAGTCAAAAAGAAATTCCACGAAAGATTTAACGCCAACATAAATCAAAAGCTAAAAAAGGAACTATTGTTCCTCAAGCTCTTCGGGCTGATTCAAGAAAAAGATGGAGAAATAAATGTGACCCGTAAGGGAATGTATCCCACAAGTGTAATGATGAGAGAATTTTTCGCTGCGCTAAATGGCTTAAGGGAATACTGTATCGAGAATCAAATCTAGCTCCAACTTACAAAACCACGGAAAGGATATAGCCAATACCCAAGAGCACTTGAGTTAAGAGAACGACGAGAACATTATCCCGCATGGCTGGTACCAGCTGTTCCACTTTTTCTCGATATTTAATGGCACCCTGAATAGCCCTTACCGCAATGGGGAGTGTTAGTAAAGCTATCAATGAGAAGACCGGCATCAGTCCTGCTACTACAGCGCCGATTATCCACAAATAAACAATTGAAGTGAAAACTGAATAAAGAATGCTAGCCCTCACCTTTCCCATAGTAATGGGCAATGTTTTTCTACCGGCCTTCTTATCAGCTTCTGCATCTGGAAACTCATTTAACAGAAGCAAATTATGCACCAGAATGCCGGACGGAATAGCTGCTACAAGCGCTGGAAAGGTATAGGAAGCAGTTTGAATAAAATAAAAACCCAGGATAGGCAAGGTCCCCAACCCCAACCCGGTAACCCACTCGGACCATCCCAATCTGGTCAGGAAAGGCGTGTAGAGCAGAATACATATTGCACCTATTAAAATCACCGGCAGCAGAAGCCAGCCGACGGTAACCACAAAATAAATGCCTATTGGCACAGCCAGTAAGAAAGAAATCATCCCAAGCCACAAAACATGTCTTGGATTAAGAAGCCTCGCCGGGAGGATGCCACTGCCTCCGCTAAATGGCGTCTTTGTTGTCTCCAAATCTATTCCACTTTTGTAATCAAAGTACTCATTAAGCACATTTACGCTGATGTGACATAAAAGCAATCCGAGGCAAGCCAGAAAAACATAACCAAGATGAACAGCTCCGTCATACCAGGCTATGGAAGTGCCTAAGAACGCCAGTACAACGGAAAGAAGCAAGAATGAAGGTCTCGTCTCCAGAAACCACGTTTTCAGATTCATCCAAGACCTCTGCTTCCATAATTACTCATCAGGTAATTATATACCATCTACTATTATCGTACTGCCTACTATCAAAGCCAAAGATTCAGGACAATTGAATTACTCACTATCCACGCATATAATTGACCAGATGCACACAAGCAACATTGAGATTCGAGACCTCCTTATCTCCTGGCTTGTCCTTGGCTTTTGTTTCACTTTGGTTCTGTTCCACTCCCTCAGTCTTCCAGGCTTCATTATAGCCCTTATCGGCCTTGGGGTTGGATTTATATGCCACGAGCTTTCCCATAAATTTGTAGCTCAGAAGCTCGGATTTCGAGCTGAGTTCAGACTGTGGCAAACCGGGCTTATCATCGCCTTAATTTGTGCCTTCATCAGCATGTTCAGCCCGATAGGGTTTCTCTTTGCCGCCCCGGGAGCTGTCTATATCCTATCTTATACCTCCAGAAGGGAAAGCGGCTTAATCAGCCTAGCTGGTCCATCAGCTAACATCGTCCTGGCTCTTATATTCTATGCCATCGCCAGCTATGGCAGCGGACTCGTAGAGGCCATTGGCTATTATGGAATGCTTATCAATCTATGGTTAGCAGTATTCAACCTCCTGCCCTTTCCACCACTCGATGGAAGCAAAATCTTTGCCTGGAATATCCCTGTCTGGGGAGGGATACTAGCGGTTAGCGGCCTGCTGTTGGTTCTATTCATGTTAGGAGCAATCTAAAGTGCGTATAGACCAAATTTGGTTAAAAAGCGGTGAACTTAAACTTGCTGGTGAGGTTTACTTTCCACCGGGCAATAAAGTTTGCCCTGCCTTATGCATCTGCCACGGCATTCCCAACGTTCCCTACAATCCCGCTGAGAGGGGTTATGCCATATTGGCACAAAGGTTTTGCGCTGCTGGCTTTATTACCCTAATCTTTAACCTCCGGGGGACGGGAAGAAGCGAAGGAAATTTCGATTTGCTCGGCTGGAGTGAAGACTTAACCGCTGCCCTTGATTTCCTTCATAGCCTCAAGCAGGTAGATAAAACACACCTTTGTCTTCTTGGCTTTAGTGGTGGGGCTGGCGTGTGTGTTTATGCTGCCGCTCATGATGCCAGAGTATCAGTGCTAGCAACCTGTGCCTGTCCTGCTGATTTTAGCTTTGTTGAAGACAGGACAAATATTTCAGGTCATATCGAGCGCCTCCGTAAGATCGGAGCCATTAGAGACAAGGATTTTCCTCCTTCAATAGAAAAGTGGCGACAAGGCTTCGAAACCATCTTGCCGATTCGCTGGATAGACAAAATTTCACCTCGCCCACTGCTGTTAGTTCACGGAGATGCCGATGAAATGGTTCCCGTGGAACAGGCACATAAACTCTACCGAAAAGCCAAGGAGCCTAAAGACATAGCCATAATTCCTGGTGCTAAACATAAATTACGTCTTGAAGAAGCTGCCATAACCACTGTCCTGGATTGGCTCAAAGCTAAATGTTTGGAAAAGTAGCTTCCTTAATTCAGAACCAATCTGCTACAAGGAATACATAGTTGAGTAATTCCACTGAACTATATGAAGGCTTATGGGAAATAATAACCAAAGATTCCGTTTTCTTCATAGGGTGGTTTCGTGAAGCCCACGGCATCGCTTTCGCCAAAGAAGTAGCCTCACATAATATAATCGACAAAGGAGCCAGGCTTGTTGATATCGCATGCGGCAACAGTGCATATCCCAGGGCGCTTTCCAGAATCTGTGGCATTACTTTCATTGGCATCGACTTTTCTCGTACCGCACTCCACGAATCAAAGAGATTGCTTCGCTTTGCTCGCAATGACAAAGAGGGGGAAAACCTCTGCTCAGGGTTGATTCAAGGCGAGGCATCACAGCTACCTTTGGCAGCATCAAAATTTGATATTGTTCTCTCTACTCACACACTGGAGCACCTCCACAGAGATAAACAGACCCTCGAGGAGTTTGCCAGAATACTGAAAAAGGGTGGCTATCTTCGACTGGAAGTTCCCAACTCTAAGAAACAGATGTCGCCTTTATTCAGACGTTTAGAGAGACGTTTGGACAAACTGGGGCATCTACGAGAATACCACCCCTCTGACTTAACGAAGCTATTGTCACAGTGTCACTTTAGTGTCTGCCAAATATATTACAGCGATTTCTTCCTTTTCTGGTTTTTGTCCTCCATAGAGGAATATCTACGACCGGTCGTCAGACTATTCAAGCTCGACAAAGCAATGCTTAAGCTGATGCCTGGGAACGGCAAATCTTCGCATGCCCTGGCATCTGCATTAAGCCGGCTAATCCTGCTGGAAAACAAGCTGCTGAGGAAAAATTCCCGAGGAATGAATATTTGTTGTATAGCACAACGCGTGGAGTAAATTAGCCCCGCTACGTCTTTAACCTTCGCCGCCCAACCTCGCTCCGACAAACTCCTTCAGTATTGCTCTCTCCATTTTGCCCGTTGTTGCCCTGGGAAGAGACACTGCAAACATCACATGCTTTGGTATTTTATACCCTGGAAGGCTTTGGCTACAGTAGTCGATTACATCCCGCGCAGTTAACTCACCCCCTTTCACCACCTCGATAATAGCAGCTACTGCCTCGCCTAACTCATCATCAGGAATGCCGACAACACCAACATCCCTCACTTTGGGATGCGACTTGATGACCTCCTTCACCTCCCCACTATAGACCTTCTCCCCACCTGTGTCTATGAGCTCTTCGCCCACTTCCCCTACTAGATGGAACTGCCACCCTTCATCAACATATCCATCGTCTCCAGTAAAGAAATACCTTTGACCATCTATGAGCCTGAAATCGCTTTTGGTCCGGCCAGGGCGCTTCCAGTATCCTAGACACACATAACCCCCGGCAATGAACTCTCCTATCTCACCCGACCCAGGTTTAACCTCATTACCTGTCTCAGGATCGATAACCTTGCAAGGAGCCTGCAGAGAATATACTCCCCCCTTTGCCGGAAGCATAGCTCCAGCACCGGATATCTCTTCATCGGCCGATGTAGCGATTATACTGTAAGCAATGCTGACCTCTGCACATCCATAGGCATTTACTACTACGACCTGAGGCATGTATTTGTGAAGTTCTCTTAAGATACGGGGTGCCAACCTTACCCCTAAAGAGGTTATACACATCAAGGAAGACAGGTCATGTGTTCTACCTTCCTTCTTCGCCTCCTGTAATTCCTCTAAAATAGGCATCGCATGAGTATCACCGGCTATCAATATTGCGTTGACCCTTTCTTTTTCTATCGTTTCCAGGAGCTCCGTCGGGCTGAAAGGATAAGTAGTGCGAAGGAAAACAGTACAGGTTCCATATGCTACTATCTGACCAAGAGTCTGGTTATAAGCTGAGCCAAGGAATAACGGACACACAGGAAGAAACTTAAATCCCTCGCTTGACACACGCCTGCTTAGCTTGATCAACAATCTACCTCCAACGAACTTCCCGGCCAGCTTGGCTAGTGCCATCCTGGAAATTCCAAGACTAAAAAGGCGGCGTGTTAAAGGATGTAACGCCTTATGCTTTGGCAGTGGAAATATGGTATTAGCCAGAGCGAAAACCTTCTCCTCATTTATCCTCGCTATTATGGGGAGAAAACCATTATAGATAAGCTTCTCCACCCCCCTAACCTTTGTTTCGCCATCCCATACCTTGCCCTTGGGATACGCTGTAGGCCCCTCAGTGTACACCAGGGAACAAAAGTCCTCATTCGTTACCTCATAACCCGGCTTTGGCTTTGTAGATGGGTACTTTGCCACTAAATCTTCATAGGCAACTGCCGTCGAAGGAACATGCTGAGGTGACCTGCCTACGCCACAAACTATCAAATGCCTTGAGGAAACCATCCCTTCGGTTACCCTTTCTATGATAGGAGCATACTCATCCTCCACTATCACTGCCGCGGCATCGGCATCCTCGATTACATAGCTTAATTCCTCAAGTGGGCGTTTGGGGTCTAAGTCAAAGGGAACAGCGCCAATCCTCGATGTGGCAAAGTAGGATACCATCCATTCTATGGAATTAAAGCCAGCAATTCCTACCCGCTCCTCCTTCCTAATTCCTAAGTCCACAAGGGCATTAGCGAACCTGTTCACCTCTTCATCGAATTGCTTCCAGGTAAGCCTTCTGTCTCCTTGAACGAAAGCCAGCTTGTTGGGGACAGTCTTAACTATCCTTTCCAGCCTTCCCCCCCAAGTATTGTCGGATTTCTTTCCACCAGGATATTTCCTGCGATAGTTAAAAAAATAGTCCTGGCTTATCTCACTTCCTCCCAGAATCTCCTTTTTTATTTCCACTTCAGCTCAACCTTCTTTATTTCGCTACCCTTGAACAACCAAACTTATCAAACTTATATTACGCTTGCAACCAACTAGCTAAAGACTCAAGATTTCAAGCGGCAATTTTCACTAACGAGGCAATAAGCCAGCCGAGAATGCCGCAGACAGGAAAAGTCAAAATCCAGGCCAACACGATATTTCTGGCTATCCCCCATCGCACTGCCGAAAGACGTCTTGTAGCGCCCACCCCCATAATTGCAGAGCTTATACAATGTGTGGTGCTCACCGGGATGCCAAGACGTGAGGCGATTTCAATAACGGTGGCTGCTGAGGCATTGGCAGCAAATCCCTGGGCGGGGCGCAAAGTAGTCATCTTCAATCCCAATGTCTCGATAACACGCCTCCCACCAAGAGCAGTGCCAAGGCTAATTGAAGCTGCAGAAACTACAACCACCCAGAAAGGGATCTGAAACTCACCACTTCCATAATATGTCATCAAGGCCATGCAAATTAAGGCAATAGGCATCTGTCCATCGTTCTTGCCATGACTGTAAGCCAGGAAGGCTGCCGAAAGAATCTGCAAGTTGCCAAAGACACCTCGCATTCTTTCCGGCGCAGCTTTTCGGAAGAGCCACATTATGGCTACCATCACCCAGAAACCAGCGACAAGGCCGAGTAGAGGAGCGATAGCAACCGCAGAAATTATCTTGATTAGAACCCCCCAAACAACGGCTCCGCTGCCACAGGTGGCAATGCCAGCCCCCACTAACCCCGCCACCAACCCATGGGTCAAACTTATGGGCATGCCATAGCGTGTTGCCACAATAGCCCAGATAATAATTGCCCCGGTCCCGGCAAGCAAGATGTTCATATCCAGGAATTCGGGGCTAACAATCCCTTTACCGATGGTTATAGCCACTGCCGTGCCCGTGGCTGCCCCGAGGAAATTAAAACAGGCTGCCATAATTACGGCAAATCGAGGGGAAAGAGTCCGAGTACCGATTACGGTAGAAATAGCATTAGCGGCATCATTAAAGCCATTGGCAATGCCGAAGCCAATGGCTGCAGCAATTACCCCGATTAACAGAGCAAGGTGCTCAGGCATACTTCAATACTATGCCCTCAAGAACATCGGCTACATCCTCCCCCCGATCAGTGGCATCTTCCATATGCTGGTAAAGTTCACGCCACTTAATTATCTCAGTTGCATCTTTGCCACTATCAAACAACTCAGCCATGGCAGCATGATGCACATCATCAGCCTCGTTCTCCAGTCTGTTCATTTCCACGCATTGCTCTAGAATCCGGCTAAACTGGTCACGGTGACGCAAACAAGGCAATACATCGTTCAACGTATAGGCCATCTTGGCTATGATTGAGGCTAGCTGCCGAGCTCTTTCCGTAGGTTGGGTAATGCGGTAAAGAAAGGCCGTTCTGCTAGCAGCCTCCATAAAGTCCATTATGCTATCCATCGTATGGGCGAGCAGAACGATATCCTCTCTATCTATGGGAGTGACAAAAGTACAATTCACCCTCCGTATTATCTCGTGAGTTATAGTATCGCCCTGGTGTTCCAAATCCTTGAGTTGCCTCGCCTTCGCCTCAACATCTTCATAATTGTTAAACAGGTCAACCAGTTTTTCCGCTGCAGTGACTAAATTAGCAGTGTCCTGTTCAAAAAGGTCATAAAACTTGGTATCTCTGGGCGTTATTAGAAACTTAGCCAAAATACACCTCCTGTCACAAAATTAAGAATCAACGGTCAAAACAACAATTATCAAAATGACGACTAAGAATGCAAAGTTTTCTAATCTTCACTCCGTATTTTTGCAATTCCATTTTTGTTTTTTGCATGTTACTTGAATCTCCTCACCTCGAAGCGATAGAGATTAACTGGCTCATCATGCGCTATCCCCGCTTTAGAACGGCAAATCGCGATTTGCTCCTCTACGCTATCCACACCCTCTAAATCAGGCAATAAAAGCCCTCGCCCAAATCCGCTTTCTACAATAACCCCGTATTTTTTGGCATCAAGCTGGCTTTTATCCTTAACGGGCTCAGGTCGGGTAAGGATATCAACATTGAATTCTAAATCATCCAGCTCAGAAACTGAGATTGGCGGAAAACGAGGGTCCCTGGTAGCCGAGCTGATGGCGTTAGCCATAATTTCCTCAGCAACATTATTGCTAACCGGCTCAAAAGTGCCGATGCACCCTCTCAGTTCACCATGCTTATGAATAGAAACAAAAACTCCTGCCCGCTCTTTCATTTCGGGGGTTAACTCCTCAGGCAAGCTGGGCACCTCGCCCTCACGAACATAGCTCTCCACGGTATCCTTAGCCAGCTTTACTACAGGATGAAGCTCCTCTTCTATAATTACCTCCATCACCTTCGTAGTTGCCTGATTCATCAGGCTTAGCCCAATAAATTGGGCAACTACATTTTCATCTCCGTTCTGAAATTAAGCTCAGCGCCACAAAACTTACATTTAGAGCCATCAAGCCCAACAATACTGGTGTCATAGCCAATCCGGCGAACATTCATCTTGCCACAGGAGTAACACACAGTATTCTCATATTCGTGTCCAGCAACGTTTCCAAGATAAACAAACCTTAACCCTGTTTCCTTACCAATTCTATAAGCCTTTTCCAGGGTAGATACCGGAGTAGGTGGCAGATAATCCAAATTACGCATGGGATAAAAGCGAGTCACATGCCATGGAGTGAGCTCCCCCAGATTATCCCGTATCCAGGTAGCGATGCCGCGAAGCTGCTCATCGTCATCGTTCATTGTAGGAATGATATTGGTTACCACCTCAACATGCATATCCCACTTCTCCTTAGCTCGTTTAGTAACATCGAGAATGCCCTGCCAATGGGACACTTTAGCTAGTTTGCGGTAGAAACCATCGCTAAACCCTTTAACATCAACCCTCCAGGCATCAAGGTAGGGTCCTATAGTATCCAGAGCCTCTGGGGTAAGATAACCATTGGTGACATAAACGGTGTATAAACCGCTTTGCTTAGCGAGCTTAGCAGAATCTAAAGTATATTCAAACCATACCGCTGGCTCATTGTAGGTCCAGGCAATCCCTTCACAGCCATATTCCCTGGTTGACTCTATTTCCTTCTCGGGGGACAGATAACGCGAGGTCGCTGGAATACCAACGCAGGAAATCTCCCAGTTCTGGCAATGCTGACAATGAAAGTTACACCCCCAGGTGCCCAGGGAGAAGGCAAAACTGCCGGGAAAGAAATGAAACAAAGGCTTCTTTTCAATGTGGTCGGAAGCTACCGAGGACACTTCACCATAATTGAGAGTATACAGAACGCCATCGCGATTGAGCCGCATACGACACATACCCATCTTACCGGGATTAATAACACACCTGCGCTGACAAACATTACACTTCACCCTACCACCAGGGAGCTTCTCATAAAGCATCGCCTCCTTTTCCATCACCAGCCCTGGATATTATATCATCCTGACCCAGCTTGATGTAATCGTTTCCCCCACCGATAGCTCTAGGATATAATTCAGCAGAATGGTCGTTATTGGAATAACCGGCAACATCGGCAGCGGCAAAAGCACAGTATGCCGATTCCTGGCTGAGCTTGGCGCTGCAGTCATTGATGCCGACGAAGCAGCTCAGGAAACCTACAAACCGCATAGCCAGGCCTGGCAGGAGATAATCGACACTTTTGGCACGGAAGTGTTGCAACCCAACGGGGAAATCAACCGTGTTAAATTGGCACAGTTGGTTTTCTCCAGCCCGGAAGCGCTGGCACAATTAAACGAGATAGTGCACCCCAAGGCGTATCAACTGGTAAAGGAAAAGATTGAAAGTTATCGCCGCCTGGGAACAAAAGCGGTAGCTCTAGAAGCCACCTTGCTGATCGAGGCTACCTGGACGACGTTGGTAGATGAAGTATGGCTGGTAATAGCTTCACCGGAGATAGCACTTCAAAGGCTTACCAGACACCCGGGAGCTGACAGGGACCAAATTTTAGCGCGGCTCAAATCGCAGACACCCGCCGAAGACAAAGCAAAACACGCTGATGAAATAATCCATAATGAGGGGGATTTCACCAGACTACGGGAAAAGATAACCGAGCTATGGAACAAACTTGACTAGGGGGAACTTTGCCCGAATTACCCGAGGTAGAAACAATCAAAAACGAGCTTTCACCCTGGGTGGTTGGGCAACGTTTCAACCAGGTCAGCGTTCTTGACAGCCGATTAATATACCAGCTGCCGGTGCCAGAATTCTGCCGCAGATTAACAGGACAAGCAATAGAAACCATTAGCCGCCGTGGGAAATATCTCATTTTTCAGCTATCAAGTGCCCAATACCTGGTTATGCATCTTAGAATGAGCGGAGCGTTATTATTAAACCCAGACAAAATTGACCCTTATGCCAGAGCGAGTTTCACCTTCTCCAACGGCACCCATCTTGTCCTCAATGACCAGAGACGACTGGGAATAGTGTGGCTAGTGGAAAACATTGAGCCTGTCGTTGGCAAGCTGGGACCTGAGCCTCTAGAGGACAATTTCACCGCTGCTGTTTTGTCACAAAGGTTAAGCAAACATCATATCCCTATCAAGGTAGCTCTCATCGACCAGAGTCTCATCGCTGGAATCGGCAATATGTATGCCGACGAAATCCTCTTTGCCGCTCGAATGCACCCTCTGAGGACTACAGACAGCCTATCCACCGAGGAAACTCAACATATACATAATTCTATTCGGAGAATCCTCCGCTCAGCTATCGCCAGGAAAGGAGCCAGCACGGATACTTATGTCCGCCCTGGCGGTCAGCTAGGCACAGCCCATTTTGATTTCAAGGTCGCTCACAGGAAAGGCATGCCCTGCCCTGTCTGTGGTGCTTCCGTTGAGCGTATTTCCCTGCGGAACCGCGGCACCTACTTCTGCCCCAACTGCCAGCCCCTCTGACAACCCGGATGCCCCCTTTACCACCTTGGCCATGAACCCTCCTTCCCTGTCATTCTGAGTCTTCCCTTTGTCATTCTGAGTCTTCCCTTTGTCATTGCCAGCCTTTTTTTACCTGTCATTGCGGTGAGCTGAAACCCCGAGCGCAGCGAAGGGGCCAAGGCGTGGCAATCCCATGAAAAGCAAAACTCTAAATCCTAAATCCGAAATACTAAACAATATCAAATGACCAAAATCCCAATGACCAAAACAGTTTTGAATTTAGATATTAGAATTTGTTTAGGGTTTAGAGCTTAGAATTTAGGATTTCCCTGCAGGGTGTCATTGCGAGCCCTTCGCTCCTTGCCATTCTGACCCTGAACGAAGTGAAGGGGAAGAATCTCGCGCCGCTCAGGACAGGCTCCGCGAAGCAATCTCAGGAAAAGCAAAACTCTAAATCCTAAATCCGAAATACTAAACAACATCAAATGACCAAAATCCCAAAGACCAAAACGGTTTTGAGCTTTGAATTTAGATATTGGAATTTGTTTAGGATTTAGTGCTTCGAGTTTAGGATTTAACTTGGAGATTGCTTCGGCACTCTATGCCTCGCAATGCCAGGAGGAGCTCGCCTTTACACCACTAAGTATCCCTTGTTAGAATAGCATTCAAGAATCGCTCGTAAAGAACCATAGTTCAAAACATGTCATCTGCTCTTTGCAGAATACAAATGGCAAAATTAGAACATATATAATAATAAAAGAAAGTATTAAGAAGGAAAGGAGAAAGAGATGGGAACTAAGGGAAGAAAAAATGTGAAAAAAACCAAGAAGCCCAAGGAAAAGAAGAAATAGGGAAACTAAAAATAGATTAAGTGCGAAGGACAGATGCGGATTTGAGGAAGTCCTCTTTTCAGGAGTAGCCTTGTTAGCTTTGAAAGTGACGGCAGCTGGATTTGAACCAGCGACCTCTACTCTTGTGTCAGCCACCGGACTACACCTAGCATGCTGTGCCTTAATCTCGCCTTAAGTCACTGTACGGTAAATATCAGTAGCAAAGCAGTGCCTGAGCATATGCGGCCTGATCCTCGGCAAGCCAGGCTTTTTGGACAGACGGCATTGCGCCTTACATTAGATATTTAGTGTTAATATGGATATGTTCAGAGCTGCTGCAAAGGTCACCCAAAGGATATAGGGAATAAGAAGTCCTCCTGCTACAGTGGATATTTTGAAGAACCTCAGGATGGTGAATAATATTGCAATCCAGAGTAATACAATCACAACGGCGCCACCAACAGGTGATTTAGCTCCAAAAAAGATCGCCGACCACAAGACATTCAGAACAAGTTGAACCAGGAATGTGATTAGTGCAGCTTTCACATTTTCAATACCCAATCCTTTGCGCCAGACTAGAAAGACTGCAACTCCCATCAGGACATATAGGGTGACCCACGCTGGAGCAAACAACCAGTTTGGCGGAGTGAAGGATGGTTTTGCCAGGGTCTCGTACCATGTTGGAATAGCAGGCATAGTGAAAATAGAACCGATAAGACCGGCACACTGGCAGGCCACAATGCTTATTACTAATTTGAGAATATTCCTTGACCTTTCACTGTCCATAACTCACCTCCTTAAAAGCTGCGCATAAAGGCTGCCCCAGGATGAGAAACTCGCCTGCTTATGGCGAGGTCTTCCCCGCTGCCTGCTCTAAAGTCTGTGCCAAAAACTTTTCCCTGCCAGGAAGTTCCCAGGGCTCTCAGTGCCAAAATACAAATAGCGAAACCCGGAATTACTAAAGCGGCTCCTGTAATCTCAGGGGCATTGATTTTCTTATTCTTGCGCAGGTTAAGAGTTATTCCTCTCCCTTCAACCATTATAACACGAGACCTTCGTTCACCCTGGCAGCATTCCGTGTAGTCTGAGTGGCCGAATATTGCCGGGCATATCGGTTCAATTCCTGATTTGTCAAAGCCCCCTTTTGCCACAGAGTGGGATTTTCCCCTATAATGGTTACGCAAATGCTGCTAATAAAGGAAATCCTGCTATCCATCTATTAACGGACGAGAAATGAAAGTGGTAGCAATTGTTGGTATGGCAGGCGCGGGCAAATCAGAGGTAGCCAGAGTATTTGAGAAGAGCGGCTTTAGGAGAGTGAGGTTTGGAGATATCACGGAAGAAGAAATCAGGAACAGGGGACTTGAACTGAACGAGAAAAACGAACGTACCATCAGGGAGGAATTGAGAAAAGAACACGGGATGTCGGCATATGCCAAATTGAACCTGCCCAGGATTGACGCCTCGCTGAAATCGTCAAACGTCGTGGTGGACGGACTCTACTCGTGGGAAGAGTATACTTTATTGAAGGACCGCTATGGCGAGAAGTTCAGCACAGTTGCTGTCTGGTCGTCGCAGGCTACCAGGCATGCGAGACTTAGAAACAGGCCAAGACGACCTTTGACGGTTGAGGAAGCAGCCAATCGAGATAAAGCGGAGATAGAGAATACCAACAAGGGTGGGCCAATCGCCATGGCTGACTTTGCCATAGTAAACGAAGCTTCCTTGAAGGAGCTGGAAAAGGAGACGGAGCGAGTTCTATCCGCTTTGAAATGAAAAAAGTAACCAGGCCGGACATCGATGAATATTTCCTCAAGATAGCTACTGTGGCAGCAGAACGGTCAACCTGTCGGCGACGCCATATCGGCGCTGTGGCAGTGAGGGACAAGCATATATTAGCCACCGGCTATAACGGTGCTCCCTCCGGGGTCAAAGATTGCCTTGAACTTGGCTGCCTCAGGGATGAGATGAATATCGAATCCGGGACCAGGCAGGAAATATGCCGAGGAATTCACGCCGAACAAAACGTAATCATACAAGCATCGCTTCATGGCGTTAACCTCGCAGACGCCACGGTCTATGCCACGCATTCACCATGCATACTGTGCGCCAAGATGCTGGTGAATGCCAGAATAAAGCGCTTCGTAACCTTCAGCAGCTATGCCGATGACTCTTTCAAAGACCTGTTCAAAGAAGCCGGAATAGAGTTTGAGTTGCATGAAAAACCACCTTCCCGGATAACCTACCTGCCCTGAAACAGGACCAGGCCAACTCTAACAAATAATCAAACAGAAATCCACCTTATGTGGTCAGATTACGGCAATGAGGCATTGATATCACTTCCTGTTCAGTTTCTTGCCGAATATCTTCAAAAAGCTAGTGTTGTAAGGAAGGGGCCCTATGCATTTTGCCGACGAGGGGATTATAATAGTAGAAAGGTATGGAGTTTTGGAAAGTGCTTTGTCCTCTGAGCCGGTGAGCTCTTTGGGTGCTTGTAGTTGTTCGCTAACGAGAAACGGAGAGGGCGATAAGACATGGCTGAGCGCGGGCCTGTTTTAGTAGTTGCAGCCGCAATTGTCCGTGATGCTGAAATTCTGCTGGCGAAGCGGTACCAACCTGAACTCCCTGAGGCCCATCTAAAATGGGAGTTGCCGGGTGGCAAAGTGAAGATCGAGGAAAGTCCTCATGATGCCCTGATAAGAGAGATCCACGAGGAACTGGGAGCCGAAATAAGAATCATCCGACTGCTGCCCCATGTGCAAAGCAATATTTATCACCTCCAGAAAGGCATCATTCACTCAGTGGTACTGGCCTTTGAGGGTGTAATTGTCAGGGGAGGTACAAAACCTCATGTTGCCGAGAAAGCGGTGCGCGAAGTGGTCTGGGTCCACAGGGGCGAATTAAGCGGGTATGATCTCTTGCCTGGCACCGAACAGTTCGTGAGGTGCCTGGATGAGCCCGACCGGGCATCATATAGTGCTAGGAACATTTACATTCGGCTAGAGCGAAGAGGGCCAGCTGGTCAGCCGATCCACTATTGGGAGCTCCGTTGCATTTACGACTTATGGCAGAGTTTCAATCTGGTTGAACGCCATGGTAATCTAGTGAGGCACTCGACCCAGTATAAGGTTCATAGCAACATTCAGCAAGCGGACTTGATCGAAAAACTAATGGAGCGAATTCGGTCGTTAGCCACTCATGGCTACTTCATTGCTCGCTCCAACGACCCGAGATTCGCTGCGGGCACAAGTTTAACATAGAAGGAGGTAAATGAAATGGCAGAACCTACTGTTGAGTTGTTAGCTTATAGCCCTGATCCTGAAAGAGTTGTGGCGGTGGCAGCAAGACGCAGCTATAGCAGACATCCCGCGAAGGAGTTATGGGATGAACTGGGTGATGAAGAAGTATCGGAGCTACTATACCGCGTCATTAGGCAGAGACACTTATCCGTGCTAGAGCACGTTCATTTCACTTTTGCTGTAGAGGGCGTTTCAAGAGCACTCTCACATCAACTAGTGCGACATCGAATTGCATCTTATACGCAACAAAGTCAGCAACGAGCCAGTGAACAACATTTTGAATTTGTGGTGCCTCCTGAAATCGAAGATGATCCTGTGCTTGTTCGAGAGTTTCAAGAGACCATGAACAATCTTGGAACGGCTTATCAGAGAATGTTGGATAAAGGGGTGAAAAAGGGACTAGCGAGGTATGTTCTTCCTAATGCGTGCACAACCAAGCTAATCATGACCATGAATGCACGCAGTTTGTTCAATCTAATATCTCAGAGGATCTGTGGTGTTGAGGAATGGGAATTCAGAACTGTAGCTACGAAGATTCACGAAGTTCTGATGACAGTTGCTCCAAATATCTTCAAATATGCTGGGCCACCATGCGTCACAGAGTTGGTTTGCTACGAGGGCGAAAATGGAGAGAGATGCGGACGCTACAGAATGATTCCAGGGGCAGTACTGCGTAATGGATTCCGGAAGACTACAGGGGATGAGCTACTGAAACATTCGAAGACATGTTAGACGCTAGGTTGCTTGTGTAGTTTGCTGCCACACTTTGTGAAGAACTGCACGAAGGGTTTAACCAATGCCAGACAGTTTTAGGATTAGTTTAGACACGGCCGCAGATGTGACCTTGGACGATTGGATTCATGATATTCGTATTGTATGGGCGCGGCCAGATGCTAATCGCTCAGTGTATGACGCTTTGCTACATACCATAAACCATGCGAGCAAGCTTGGGGAGCAGGTCAGAAGGGGAGAATTCAGCAATGTGCTGAATGAACTGGGTGATACGGTCATGTGGTTTCTTACTTTTGTAGGGAAGCTACAGCAACCGGTTACGACCCGACCCAAAAGCAGTCGTGAAGAGCGTTTATTTCATATGCCTCTCCAGCTAACAGAAATAGTTTGGGACAAGTATCCGTATGTGTGCCATGTCTGTTTTTCGCGATTGTATAAGGAGGGCAGGCAGAACGAGTCGTGGAAGCGCAAATGCGACTGTCTGTTAACACCGCATCTAGTAGAAAACAGAAGCGATGAGGAGAAGTCCAAGACAGCTACAGCACTCCAGGAATTTGCTGCCCAGCATATAGATGATCAGGTTTCTAAGTTACAGGAGTGGCAGGCGATGTTTGATTTTATTTACGAGCCAAATTATGAAAATCTTTCTCTCGAATCTATTGCATTCCATTTGCTGGAGGAAGTTGGAGAGGTGTCAGATGCTTTGCTTCGATTATATACGTATAATTTGAAGAAGACTCCCAAGCCAGAGGCCGTCTACTTAGAAAGACTACGTAATCTGCAAGGTGAAGTCGCAGACGTGATCTCCTGGACCTTTGCAGTTTGCCTCAAGATCAAACGGATGTACGAGATATACGACAAACTACCGAAACAGGTTCGTCGTGAATCTTTCGGAGTGAGTTTCCCTGAAATATCTCCACAGATTAGCTTGGCCAATGTGCTCTGGCATCAATATGGCCATCCAGACAACAAGAGCTTGTATTGTCCTACATGTGGCAATCGAATCTGTAACTGCAAGCATCAGTTTGCTAGGAGCAGCCAAAAGGTAGATACTCTTCTTAGGGTTAGAGAGGAAACGATTGTCTCAAAAGAGTCCTTTCAAGATCGAGGTAATGTGAAATCTTTTGCAGAATAGCTTATATGCAAAACAATGGGAAACTATCTTGCCATCAGTGGAAGTATCGCATGCGGCAAAACTACCCTATGTAAGGCACTAGCCCGGAGCCTTGGATTTCACGCTTTTTGTGAAGAAGCCGCCCAAAACCCGTTCCTGAGCTCTTTCTACGATAGCTATCCCAGTATTCACAAGCATGCGTTTCACTCTCAAATGTGGTTTCTTTGCTATAAACATGTCCAGCTTCAACAAATTAGGAAACTCAGTAAACCCGCGGTGGTAGAACGTTGCCTAGAGGAAAATTTATTGTTCGCTCGGTTATTACTCGGAGCTGAAGAATACAAGATTTACATGGACTATTACAATCTCATAGCTTCGTCAGCGCATCACCCGCTATTCAGCCTGTACCTCACCCTTCCATTAGAAGAACAATTACATCGTATACAAAAGCGCGGGATGTTGTACGAACAACGCATAGACCGTGAGTATCTTACAAAGCTCAACGCTATGTATGAACATTGGGTGTCCAGTGGTACACGAATTCGTATTTTGCGAATTCAGAATACCCAGCTTCAACTTGAAGCAATTCAAGATATAGTACGCCAAGAAATGAGCAGCTACCCTCAAGTTACTTTAGGATAACTTTGCACCTGCCTTAACTTATCTGCCTGAAACAGCAGCAAGCCTGTTCAGATGGGTTTCTCAAACCGATTTCATCCCCAAATCAGCCTCAAATAAAATAAGAAATGTACCAGGTATGTCGTGGATAGCAAGACTAAGCCAGCCTGCATTGCGCAAATTTATGAAGAACAAAACAGGGGGAGGGCAGAAAAAGCCCTCCCCTTGTCCGATTTTTAGCCGTCAGGATTCAGGGGGATAGGTGGTGGTGAAGTCGCCGCTGGCAGTAACCGTCAGACCATATTCGTTCTCGGCTGTCACTTCGATATCGAAGGTATCGCCACAGCCTACCTCTTCATCAACAGCATTCTGGTACAGCACTTTAGATATGGGCCCTGAATCATCCCACACTTCTTCATTCACTACCAGAACTACGCTGGTGACGGGATAATCGCCTCCGGTGAGGTCCTCCGCTCCAAAGGAAATGGTCAGCATGCAACTACATAACGTATCGGATATGCAGTTGGCATCAGCCTCAACGAAAGCGTATAGTACTTCCTCGGGCGGAGCAGCCACACTGACAATTGCTGCATCTTCGTCAGAAACGACCACACTATAATCATAGGCGCAGTGAGCTTCAGCGAAGACTATGTTAATGTTTTCACCCGGATACTCAGCGATGGCACCATATTCAATGGCTATGCTTTCTCCAGGTGCCAGCGGCCCTATGTCTTCCAGGTCCCAACGAAGCTGTAGCCCACCAAATGGCCCCTCTGTAATCCGGTCGGGTGGTCTGCGTTCGTGTTCCCCGCCGTTGTAGTAGATAACCGCATCATTTCCGTAGTCCAGGCAAGATGGCAGAATGTCCACCATCTCCAGCTCGATGATATCGGTACATTCTCCATCGTTTTCAATCTCTAATCTGAACGTGACCTCCTGGTCCAGGTCAACGTCGATTTCATCCACCCAGCCTCCGAATGGCTCGTACCGCACCCGTTTATCTACGTCTATACCGGGCTTGCAGGGACACTTACATTCACACCATTGATTGTCGTTCCATGGCTTCTGAGGCTTTTTCCCTTGTTTTGCCAGGTTCTGGTTGTTTTCATTGACCTTCTGTGTGGCCGACTCATCTGCTTCCATGGGGTCCACGCCATCAGGCGGTGTGGAGTTATCAGCCTTGGGGTCTCTTAAGTCCTCGGCAAGACCTGCGGTATAGACGCCTCCTCCGCCATAAGTTGCCCAGGACTCAGTGTCAGTTGATGTGCCTATTACTGCCCTTCCCTGACCGGTTACACCAGAGACGTTGAAGTTTCCGGAAAAGCATGATTCCAGTATCACGGAAACGTGGCAGCAGCAGCCGGCTTTGTTGCAGTCCTCGTCAGGACACGCAGGTATCTTGTTCAAGAAGTCTTCCAGGCTATTGTCTTTGCCATCCTTGTTAGCTCCATCTGTGGGGTTCATTACCTGCTGCGTATATCCACTACTGCTCTTTAGAGCAATGCCCCCGGACTCCTTGCCATGTCCGCATATATATATCAGAACGTAATCTCCGCACTTTACCTTACCTGCCAGATTGTCAAACGCCTTGCCTATGTTTTCCAGGGAAGTCTTACTGTCCCCTGCTTTATCAGGAGCAAGACTGGCAACTGGTGTGTAGCCCTGTTCACCGGCAACTCCTGACATAGTGTCAACGGACTCCTGTACGATGGGCGTTCCCTTAGCCAGGTCTTTATAGTTGTCCCCGCCACTAATAGTGATGATGTAGTAGTTTATGTCGTAGCCGCAGGGGCCTTTGCTGGGACCTGGTGGTTGTCCCCCACCTCCCGGTGGTTTGCCATCGCCACCCGGTGGTTTTTCCGGCATCGGTGGCCACCGTGGGACAAAGCCAGGCTGTGGAGGCATATCCATGAGAAAAACGAAGTGGTCCTCAATTTCACCGTACTGGAATCGTCCACTTCCATCCCAGCCACCCACGTTAGCGAACAGAGCTTCATCAACCTTAGCTCTTGACAGCAACACCCTCATCCATACTGGTGAGGGACGCACAGCCTGGTTCCCCCACGAGAATGCTGGAGTGATTATTGTTTCGGAGGAACCAGGGGCAACATTCACTTCCAGGTTAACCATCACCCACTCTACTCCATAGGAACCAGTGCTCCAGTTTCCGTTCTGGTCAAAATCGATTAAAACATTTGCATATCGTGTTATATCTGGAGCGCCCGAACTAACTGTAACGGTAAAAGCTAGATTGGTATCGCTGCCATCCAGGATGACGTACATTCTTTCATCACTGTCTGAGTCCACTAAATTGGGCACTCCATCCGGGTCATTAGGGTCAGTTGCATCTACCTCAGCACTAACATTCAGTCCCAGTGTCTCCTCGCCGGTGTTGAGGGTATGCCCTCCGGGGCGACCGAATTTGCTGTTAGTGGTGTTATATAGCGTGGGGAAGCGGCCTGGCACCCCATAGTAGGCGTCCTGCCCATCCGGGGCGTCTCCGTAATCACCCGAGGGGGCTGTGCTTGCAATGGCCGAAATGGGCACAGGACTATCTAAGATGGAATAGAGCTCAATGAGATACCCTCTACCCAGATTCTGGGTGTCCCACATGGACACATTATTTATCAGGGGTGGCCACATTTCATTAGCAACGTCATAGTCTCCAGTCCTGGCGTCTATGAAAACATACCTGGTGTCATGGGCGAAAAATGCCTCCGGCGCATCGTCTATAAAGACGAACCAGGTATTGGCGTCTATGGTATATTGTCCACTGCCTTCTGAGCTAACAACATCGCCTTGTTGGAGCGGCTGAGACAACATAGCGGCAGAAATCCTTGCGTATGAAGAGGCAGGTGGTATTATTTCACTCACTAATATCCTGATAGCCTCGTCCTTTCCGATTTCTGTGGGGGGGCAGCCGCATCCAACCAGTGGAATAACGATTAGCGACGCAATCAGGAGATAGGAAACTATTTTTTTGCTCATAGTTGTCATTTCACACCTCCCCAATTTTATTTATCGGACTTCGTTTCTTCCCTATCTCAATTGCAGCCCGGACTGGTGACAAATGTCCGCTGCCAGCTAAAGCTATATAACATGCATGGTCAGGTGGTTTGCTTTAGATAAATTATATAACTTATATCATATGGTGCAATACCCTATGTGTCATTCAAGCTGACTACAATAGAGCTGTGAAATGTGAATCAAACCGATTCTGCAACACTCACCATAACTTGGACAACTCCACCTTTGCCTGATGAGTAGTTGAGCTGAGTGGATTTGGAGAGGGCTGCCGCAGTGTTTGTGTCGTCTGCGTCGTAGTTGTACAATATGGACAAATGTTCAGCAAAAGTCTCCAAGGATTATCACAAGTTTACCGCGTGGCTATTAGTGGGGTAATGGGATAAAATAAAAAATGAAAGCAGGTAGAATTGAAAAAAGTCATGAACCATAAAGGAAAGCTCATTGTTCTAATTGCTTGTATTGTTCTTACCACTATACTGCTCGTGGGCTGCGGCAGTTCAGCGCAGGAGCATCTCAACAAAGGCAACGCTTACTGTGACCAAGGAGAGTTTGATGAAGCCATTGAAGAGTTTACCGAGGCGATTGAGCTTGACCCTGAACTTGCCGTAGCTTACAGCAACCGAGGATTGGCTTATTATGCAATAGGCGAATATGACAAGGCCATGGCTGATTATAATAAAGCGATTGAGCTTGACCCAGAACTTGCCACGGCTTACGGCAATCGAGGATTGGCTTATTATGAAAAAGGTGAATATGACAAGGCCATACCTTATTTTAATAAAACGATTGAGCTTGACCCGCAGTGTGCCCTACCTTACAACAATCGAGGATTGGCTTATTATGCAATAGGCGAATATGACAAGGCCATGGCTGATTATGATAAAGCGATTGAGCTTGACCCTGCATATGCCAAAGCTTATTACCATCGAGGATGGGCTTATTGTGCAATAGGCGAATATGACAAGGCCATAGCTGATTTTAATAAAGCGATTGAGCTTGACCCGGAACTTGATGTGGCTTATGTTGGTCGTGGCTTTGCTTACATGCAGCTAGGAGAAAAAGAGAAGGCAATAAGCGACTTTGAGAAATGCATTGAGGTATCAAAGGACCCCGCCCTCATTCAGCAAGCGCGGGATATATTAGATGGGCTGAGGGAATGATTTTTTCAATAAGTATGCGAACTCCACCTTTGCCTGAGCACAGGTAAAATGGTGACGAGCAAATAGGAAGTAAATAATGACTCATAAACAACCACAATGCCCACAATGTGGCAGTATGAATATCTTATACACTGAGCCGGCTAGAGGGACTAAAATAGGGATTAAAGGCTGGTGGTGCAAGAAGTGCGGCTGCAAATTTAAAATAGAAACTGGCAAAACCAGAATAATTTAAAAAAGGGAAGGCCACTACTTTCCCGTTTGAAAAAGCCCTTAAAAAAACAGTATACATCGTGCTTAGTAAAGCCCCAATCCTCCGGTAAAGCTTCAACTATCCTCAAACTTAGCATGTTTTCTATGTGAGGTTATCTAAATGAAACTCCAACTAACTGGGAAGCAAGCCATAGTCCTGGAAGCTATCAAAAGTGAAATGTCTTCAGGAAAATCCTTCAAAGAGGCGACCGACAGTATGACGCAGGGGGGCACGAAAAATATAATGTTTACTAGTAATATCGAAGAATTAGTTGCTTCTATTTTTCTAAAATCTTTTTAAGATTTTCTCCCTCTTCCTTCACATGTTTTTTATCAACCTCAATTACTTCATCCATATGTTTTTTAGCGATTAAGCGATAAAATCCTATACATCTTATATAACCAACGGCAGTAAAAACAGAGTTCGAACCTTTAGGTTCAATTAGCCATTCAAAACCAGGAGACACCAACGACATAGGAAAAGGAAATTTAAAGAAAATTTTTCTATTTGGAACAGCTTCACTAATGGTTCCCTTAAGCTTTCTTAACTTCCCATTCAAATATTCTTCACCATACCATTTAGAACCCGTTTCCATTGGTTTTCCCTCAGTCCATTTGAACAGAACATGTTCTTCGGGATGCCAAGCTTTATAATTCTTTTCAAGGTTGTAGAAAAAATCCCAAATCTTTTCGGGCGTTGTTTTTATTTCAATTGAATCTTTCAATACTAATTGTTTGAAAAATTTCATTTTTACTCTTTTATAAATTATATTGTTTTGTTTATATGAGCTCCCACCACATTATAACAACCTACTGCCTGGCAATACCTGTTCGTCATCATCAGTGTAGTATGTCCCAGTAACCTCTGCAACATTAAGTTATCTCCACCATTCTTTAACCGTAGGACTTCAACCTATCCTTAACCTTAGCTGACCTGGTGCGGCGTTCCACCGTTTGAACGCTCTTTTCCGTATATTTGGCTCTGTTGTATAATACCCAGGACGACAAGTGTCTGCAGGCAGTTTATACAAGGTTTGGCAGTCTAAAAGGAGGTATCATGGACAGGTCAGTTTCATTATCGGTTGGTGACAAGCATAGACTTGCATTTAGTAAAGGTGTAATTTATTACGCGGGTATGCCATCTGAAAAAGTGTTTTCTATCGCTCAAAGGAAATGGGAATTTCCGTATCAGGCTTTCGCTTGGAATCTGTTTTCCCCTATAGGGCAGAGTAAAATAAGAATAGAAGGAGTCAATATTATAGTAGACCATGTTACTCCGGACGAAATTAGATTACGGGTGTAACGGCAATTCAATAAGCAATAGGGATTTTGGAGATATGTCTATGAGAGAAGTTCTAAAACTAGGTAGCTTCATTCTAATTTTTATCGGCACGCTTGGTCTTTTACTCAATGAGCTTATGTTCGATTGGGGCAGAACCGCTACCATTATATTCGCTGCCATAAATCTCGTGGGACTTGTTACTTTAGTTTCTACTAATTGGATTATAAAAAACAAGAAATAGATAGACAGCAGACTGTGTTTAGAGTCTACAATTTGAAAAGAAGTGGTATGCTATGGTCTAGTAGATTATCTTGTAAAAGGAGGAAAACATGACAGAGGGAAGAAAACGTTGGTACCACTGCATGAAGGGCGACCACGGCTCCCCGGCAAGCGCAGTATGCGCTATTTGGTTCATCGGCTGGCTATTTACAATCGGTTACGCCAGTCTGGTTTGGTGGAAGATTTTGCTTGCCATAATAATCTGGCCGTACTTTCTAGGCTCGGCACTGATCTGACCAGTTAAAAGAGCGTACTCTAATTCCGTACTCCGCCTCTCTGCAGTGCTTCATAGCCTTGATCTGTTAGTGGTGGTATAGTGCAGTTAACGATAGGGAGGTAGTTATGGAAGAACCACAAAACGTTAAAGATTTAAAAATGCAAATTGTCACAGAGATTAGTAATTTATCTAGGTTACTTGGACAGATTCCGAGTGACGATAGCACGGTACAGGAAGCCAGAGACTCATTCCTTAAATTATCTATCCTAATTGACCAAGCATTGGATCTCAAATTATGTTAAATTCTAGACTTGTCACGTAGTGCCAATCTCCAAGAACTCCTCATAGGAGAAGACATCGCTTTTGGCATTGTTACAGGGATAGCACGCTATAAAACCGGCAAATGGTGAATACACTCCTATCTACGAGTTAACCTGCAACAACAGAATACAGCTTCAAGCTATCCTCAAACTTAGCATGTCTTCTACTTGAAGTGGAAGTGGCACGTGGTGAACGGTCTGACTAGGGGTTGCAGAGTCGGCAGTTAAGTAGTTGCCCCCTTGGTTGGTACCTAGTCAATATTTGAAGCTCGCCAAAGCTTGTGGAACACACCTTAACATATAGGTCCGTCCACTTTCGTCCATTTACAGGAGTGCCTGTAACTGTACGGCAAGTTGCTCGATGAAGTTTCAGGTATCTAGGGTAAGGCTCACGGTCACAATTCACAACAAAGCCTCTCGGATGGCTAGTGACCCACTCCAAATAGCCCTCATCGTCGTCCCTAAATATCTGTACCATCACAAATAATTATAGCACAACCGAAGTGGTGAAACGAATTTTTCACACGATATTCCTAATCATTTAAGATGCAGATTTCATAAACTTTTTGGCACTCGGTGAATTGTACTCAAAGTTTCTTAGGTTCTATACTAGATTTTGTTATCCAGTAGACTTATCATTAAGATATTGCAGGGAAAGTCATCAAA
>Ga0209979_1000843_pt1 | contig 37284 bp, 36 predicted proteins | sample AnhtaG_FD_183114 | JGI IMG/M metagenome (GOLD analysis project Ga0209979, IMG submission 183114) | Deep subsurface microbial communities from Anholt, Denmark to uncover new lineages of life (NeLLi) - Anholt_01485 metaG (SPAdes) (version 2) | ecosystem: Environmental > Aquatic > Marine > Oceanic...
GCCCGCAGGCCATCCCTGTCAAGCCCTAAAACGCTAAAAGCTGGCAGGCCGTGCGCTGGGGTCGGGAGCGTGCGGGTTTTTCATATAGTATAGGAATCCGTCTTCGGCGCCGACCAGCAGGTCCGGCACGCCGTTCTTATCCCAATCCACCACCGTCGGGCTGGTTGTATGTCCCGCGAGGATGCGCTCATCGACCCTGCCCATATCCTCAAAAACATACTCATTCTTGCTTCTGGACACGTTGTGGAAAAAATTGATATTTCGGCTGTTGACCAGCAGGTCGAGCTTGCCGTCACGGTCCCAGTCCGCAAAACACAGTTTTCGTCGCCCGCTGCCGCCCGCGTTTCTTTTGTTAAGTCGCAGCACCTCGCCCACCTCGCTTTTGAAAATGCGTTTGCCGGCTAACAGCACAAGCCTGCCGTCTTTCTTAACCCGCTCGAAAAACGCCAGGTAACCTTCGTGGTCCAGCATCACCAGGTCGTTTAGGCCATCCTTGTTGAGGTCTATAACCACCGGCGTGGTTCGCCACTGTGTCACGAGCTGCTTAGCCTTCGGCTGCCACCAGGTCCACGCCGGCTTGGGAGCTTTGCCGGGCCACTCAACCTCAATAGGCCCCGCCGCGGCAAGTTTTGGTTCTTGACGCGTGCCTATATTGCGATACCACACAACCTTGCCCCATATCGAGTTAACGATAATGTCGGCTAACCCGTCGTTGTCCCAGTCCGCCACACTCAACGTTGTATAGCCCCACTTGGCTTCACACGGCCCCTGAATCGAGCCATTGTAACCGGCCTCGATACGAATGACCTTGCCGTCCGCCTTGAGATACCTCAGCTCCGCCCACTTCGGTGGATCGCCACCGTCCAGATTTTCAATAAAGCCGATGTAGCCGGCCGTGTTCCCGCAAATCAGGTCCTCATCTCCGTCACCGTCCCAGTCAAAACTATAAGGCGTCACCAACGCGCCGAATTTCACATCTTCCGCCTGCTGACGGAAAAAGACCGCCGGCAGAAACTGCGGCATTCCATCGACCGACTTGCCGGTATTTTCTACCAAAGCAACGCGCCCATCTTCCTGGCCCACAACCAGGTCAACGTCTCCGTCCCTGTCCCAATCCAGCGCCACCGGCACAATCATACACAGGTCCATCTTAAGCATCTGGCCTTTGTAGCTTAGGTAACGACCCGCCGCATATTTCGGCTCGGTGCGTGTCCCTATATTCTCAAAATAAGTAAACTTATCAACGAACTCGCCGCAGATAATATCCAGGTCCCCATCACAGTCGAAGTCCTCAAAGTTGGGCGAAGGCATTCCGTACACATCCACCGGCTTGCCATCAGCCTTGACCATCTCAGGCTCAGCATAGACAGGCTTCTGCGTAGTCCCATTATTGCGAATCAGGTACACGTACCCGTGCAGTGGACCTCTCGTCCATCTGCCTTCACTATCGAACGCATTGTCCCAGCCGTATTCCGTCCAGTCGCCCACACCGACGACCAGGTCCAGGTCGCCGTCGCCCTCATAATCACAATACTTCCACTGGTTCGCCCGCGTGCGTCCCTTTGCGTTATGAATCTTACTCTTTGGATAAATCTCGATGGTTTTCTCGAACTCCTCGTCGGTATTGCGAAAATGAACAAGCTCCTTGGCGGGTATCAGCACCCGCGCTTTGCCGTCCACACGCGAGACTTGAATTTTTCCATATCCTTTACCGATTCTTACCGCCGGCTTGAATGTCGGCATCTTGACGTCACCGCTGGCATTTTCAAAAAAGTATGTGCCATTGTATGGTTTGTCCGAGCAGGAAACGACCAGGTCATAGTCACCGTCGCCATCGTAATCCATCGGCAGAGGCCACGCCCAAAGCCCAACACCCAAATCAACGACCAGCCCCGGATTGTTATACTTTACCCGCTCCAGCCCCCGCGTCCCGAAGCCCGGCCCGGAGTATAAAGGTTTGTCGCTGAGCCCTTTTTGGCGGAAGTTTCGTATTCGATGAAATGTAAGGTAATTCGCATCGTGAGAACGCGGCGTCTGCCAGCCCCACGCCGTGCGGGAAACAAAGATGATATCATCACCCTCGATAAGCCAGTCAATATACTGCCAGCCGAACTTGTTGTTCTGTCGCGTCAGGTGCTCACCCTGCCTGAAACTAAGTGCAATGTACCGCACCTCCCATTTACGCAAATCCTGCGAACACGTCAGGGCCAGAGTGTTCCTGTGGTCCTGAGGCGGCTCCTCCAGAGGACCCGGGTCGGTGATAATATTCACCAGGCTCCAGTATTTACCTGTCACCTTGTCATAACGAATCGTGAACTTCTTCGCTCCACCAGGAAAGTCGATCATATCTTCGATTGGGTCAAAGCTCATCTCTCTGCCGTCGTCGGAAATATGCATCATGGCCGCCCTTGCCGCCGGCTTCTGAGTGCGAAGCATATTCACGAGCTTGCCCTCAGGAGTCACCACCACGTTTCCCTCCAGCCATTTAAATATATTAGCCCGTTTGTCAACTACGAGCTTATTGCTCATCTGCCAGTTCTTGGCATTCAGCAGGTCGGCCTCCACCGGTGCCGACATGACAAGCGCGTCCCATTTATAGCGCCCTCTATTGACCTCGAAGGCCCGCCAGATTCGCCCCTTGTGAACCACCACAGGGACAGGGGCACAATGAAAATTGCCTTTGGCCAACAGGCCGGTGCTTTCACCTTTGGGGTTTGTCCACGTTTTTCCGCCGTCGGTTGAGCGTCGGATGACAATGTTGCCATGCTTTCTGCTGGTCCCGATAATGTAAAGTGCATCCTGGTGAACAAAAAGGGTAGACCAGTATTGCCCCGCAAGTTGCGCTAACAGTTTCCATGCCCGGCCTGAATCGGCGGACTCAAATATATATGTCCCCTTGCCTCCGGGCCCATCGCCGAAAACATCATGTGACGCCACATAATGCCCGTTAGGCAGAATAGCTACGCTGGGCGAACCCACATAATCCTTTAACCGGGAGGGGAGGTAGTCGATAACCACCCCCGGCGGCTCCGACCTCACGGCTTTTTCCATCCGGGCAGCCTGCGAAAACGCTATCGCTTCTGTCAAAAACCACAATGCAAGTACTGCCAAAATACCCTTACCAATCACAGTAATTCTTCTCGCAGTGGGGGTGCACATCGTTTTCTCCTTAAAAGTTTTGAGAAATTATCTTTGTCCATATACGCACCATCGCAGATAGAAGAACCGTTCTCATACCTTGCTTCTTCTGAAGTTCAGCGCCCACAACACGCTTGGTCGTTACTTGACTTTATCAGGGTCCCAGATAGTTGCCGCTATGTACTGCTCCGGAATATCCTCTGTTGTATAGTAGTAGATGGTGACAAGTTTGCCGTCCGGCCTTACAACCGTTTGGCAATACCCGATGTCCCACGTGCGCCCGTCATCACGCAAGTGAAGCTCATCTCCCCACGTCTTTCCATTATCGCTGCTGATTCTTGCCCGGGTCCCTTGCGGGCTTGAGCGGTAACTATAGGTCACTACTATTCGTCCGTCATCAAGCCGAACCATACTCGGAGGATTTCCATTGCTTCTGCCCGTGCTCGCGGGCTTACTCAGAAGCTCCCAGCTTTTCCCGTTGTCCTTGGAAACACAAACCTCGATGAACCCCAGCCCTTCCTCTTTCCGCCGGATGGCCGAGATAAGTTGCTTTGCAGAAATTCGAACCGTTGAAGGCATAATCGAAAATCCTTCCGGTTCCGGTCCTATCCACGATACGAACTTAATAGTCTTTCCCGCATCGGTTGTCCGGGCGCAAAACGGCCGGCCCTCTTTCCCATTTGTCTTCGAAGCCGTCAGGAAAATCAAACAGTCGTTCCTGTTATTGACGATATAATCCGTTCGGGCCATTATCTCTTGTTGGCCCAAGTCAGGCAGCTTGTAAGGACCCTGCCAGCTCTTGCAGCGATCGTAGGAAACGTGGAATCTCGAACCTCGGCACGTCATCGCAAAATCCGGATGTGTAAAATTAATTCCTCCAGGACACGCAACCGATTCTTTTTTGGAGTTCAAGCCCTTCGGCTCCTCCAGGCTCCAAGTCTCGCCCCCATCCAGGCTCCTCGCTAAAACTCTGGACCTCGGCTTGTCACGGTCGATAGAGTGACCCCTCTCACTCGCCTTGTAATATCCAAGATGAAAGCCAACCACAATTTCATTACCCCAATTCCATATGCCATTATTGGCAGGCCAGCCGCAAAACTTACCCTCCTCCTTGTAAACGATAACCTGCTTGATGGCCACATCACTGTCTGCTTTCGCTGTAGTGCCTCTTTGCGCCACCTTCGAACAGCCAGCAGCGCCTCCAACAATGCACAACGCCACAACACTCAAAATAATTTTTCCGCTCATACCTGTACCTTTCCGGGTGCGCCAATACATTATGTTATAGTCTTAGCAGAAAAATCTGCTTATACGATTTCTTGCCGTTAGGAACGACCCTGTTGAACGCAATCGTATGCCCGTCATACGACCACACCGGACACATCGGCGGCTCCTCGGTCCGCGCCGTCATCCGCCTCGCTTTGCCAAAAGAAGCTCCCTTTCTGACATCGCATACATAGATACTGTTATCGCACACATAGCAAATCTCCTCTCCGTTCGGATTCCACCGAACCGTGCTCTGTATCGACGAGTTATGATGTGTCACCTGTACCGGCTCCCCGCCCAATGGTGATACGAAGAAGACCTGCGTGATACCATTATCATCTTTCGCAAGATAGCTGATGCGACTGCCGTCCGGCGAACTCCGAACCCAATGCCTCGGCTCCGTCACCACCCCCGCATATTTCCTGTTCTCCGTGTAGGTCAGCCGACGCTGAACCGTCCCCTTCGGCGGCATCGGCATCGTCGTCTCCGTCCCTTCTAATGACCCGTCATCGCCGGCAATGTCAATCCTCTCCGGAATATCCACCACAAAAACTTCCACAAGCTCCCGTCCTTGCTTATCACGCACCTTCCCAAGAAACGCCCTCGCTCTCTGCCGGCTCCCATCCCGCTTACGGTAACCCTTTGTTCCAACCCACGCGTCACTGAAAGCTCGGCTGATTTCATCCGAACCCGGCTTAGGATTCGGCACCACCTTAACAACCAGCGCCGAGAACCATATCCCATCGTTGTTTTCACCTTCCGGGTCGTGGTCAACCTTGACCGGCCGAAGAGCGGCAGACACCCCAACCGTCCGCAAATTCACACGCTCACCCGTCCGCTTCTCAATGTCGGCCATAATTGCATCGTTATATGTAAGACCAATCCATTTGCCGTCCGCGCTCCATTCATGACGGTGCGTCCCCCCTCTCAACGCCCCGGGTGTAAACGGCGGTGTCACGTCACGCGCATCCAAAAAAACAGGCTCACCCCGCTGCGCCTCATCCACCACCACCCCCGTACGCCGCCAATACCAGTAGGTCCTCTCCGCGTTGCAGTTCAAAAGCCCGTGCATGCAAATCACCTTATTTTCCACAGGGTTGTAACTTGCCGCTCCTACCCCCGGACCGTATTCAGTCTGATTTGGGGTTTCATACAAAACCACAATCTCCCCCGTCTTCACATTCACCTTCTCAATATTCGAGTTCGCTCCCACTTCCATAAGAGGGTGTCCCTGCACAGCATGACGCGTATCATAAACCAGCCATTCGTCGTCCGGCGAAAAATTATCGTTGTTATCAAGATAATGGTTCCTCGGGTCAAACGTAAGCTGAACTTCCCTTATTTTTTGCTCGGTTATCATCTTCGCAGACCAGCAGCCGCACGCTGAAATCGTTATTGCCAGTACCAGAAGTATTTTTTCTTTCACAAAAAACCTCCTTACATAACTCAAATCCTGCTCTTCATTCATCGCAACATTATACTCAGACCTCCCCCATTTCCCGAACGAATTCTTTGTCCTGCGCTGTCATTCCCGCGAAGGCGGGAATCCACGCTTTTGAACCTCCGCCGCACGATTCCACAGGCAGAGCAAATTGCTTTTTACCTATAAATATGACCTGCACCCCGGAGTCCTCACCGAAAACAAACCCCCTTGGTTTGTAGAAAAATTCACAATTTTTTGCATCCCAGGCCTCTCTCATTCGTCTTTATAGTAGAGACCGGTTTAAATAGGCCCCTAAGGGCAACAATCGAGGAAAAACCCGAAAAATGCCAAAGGCAATCCTTCTAAATCTTGTTGTTTTATTGGCTGCATCGGCGCTGGCGCTGGGAGAAACTCGTCTGGTTCCATCAGACCAGTATCCCACGATCCAGGCCGCCGTTGACGCCTGCGTCGACGGCGATACCGTTATCGTAGCCCCCGGCACTTATACCGGCCCCGGCAACCGAGACATTGACTTCCTCGGAAAAGCCATCACCGTCCGCAGCACCGACCGCAACGATCTCAATGTTGTCGCTTCAACTATTATAGATTGCAACAATTATGGTCGGGGTTTCTATTTTTATAATGCCGAAGACTCAAATTCAATTCTCGCCGGCTTCACAATAACCAACGGATACGCTTCGACCGGCGGCGCAGTCTTCTGTCGAGCGAGCAGTCCAACGATTGCTAACTGCATTATCACAGGTAATTCGGCCAAATACTACGGCGGCGGGATTTTCTGCGGAAATAGCAGTGCCACCATTGCCAACTGCATCATATCCAACAACATTCGTGGGGGGATTTATTGCATAGAAGGCCACCCAACCATAACCAACTGCACCATATCCCAAAATTACGACGGAGCTGGAATCGAGGTCAGGCTCGGCAACCTTACAGCATCCGACTGCACTATCATCGCCAACACAGGAAGTCAGGATGGTGGCGGAATGTGCTGTGATGGATATAAACATGGTGGCACCTTCACAATCAGCAACTGTATTATCGCGGACAACGCCACCGGAGCACGTGGAGGGGGTATCGGCTTCGAACGTGCAGACAATGTGAGCCTTACGAATTGCACCATCACCAACAACTTCTCTTGGGCAGGAGGCGGTGTATATTGCGGCGACGCCAGTCCAAACATCATCAACTGTACGATTACGGATAACGAGGCAGGGGAGGGCGCCGGGATATATTGTCGCCGGAGCAACCCATCAATTAATAACTCTACCGTGGCACGTAATTGGGGATGGTGGTACGGCGGCGGAATATACTGTTATATCTCAAGCGCAACCATTACGAACTCCATTGTTTGGGGCAACGAAGGACGTCACGGCCCACAACTGTATTTGGCGGAAGGCGGCAAGGCCGCCTTGGGCTACACTGATGTGCAGGGCGGCTGGGAAGGCCAAGGCAACATCGATGCTGACCCATGCTTTGTTCGGCCCGGCTACTGGGATGCCAACGGCACGCCCGATTATCCATTCGATGATTTTTGGGTCCCAGGTGATGACTACCACTTGCTGGCGGGCTCGCCCTGCATAAACGCTGGTGATCCGAATTATCCGCACGACCTGAATGAGACGGATATTGACGGCCAGCCTCGCGTATGGGATGGCCGAGTCGATATGGGTGCTGACGAGTTTGTCCCACCCATCCAGTGCTCAATGAAATTTACCCCACAGGCAATAAATCTCTCCAGCAAAGGCAAATGGCTCAAGGCCCACCTTATCCTGCCCGAAGGATTTGCCGTCGACGACGTGGATACCGATACCCCTGCTATGCTTCAGCCGCTTGCCATCGAGTCACACCACATCAATGTCTTTATCAATGATGATGGCTTGGTTCAGGTCCAGGCGGTTTTTGACCGCGCTGCTTTCTGCAGTTACGGCTCGTTCGACGGAACTGTCACTGTCGAAGCCTTCCTTAGTACCCGCCAGCCTCTACGTGGCACCGACACAATCAGGATAATCAACAAAAGTTTCGAGTGCCTTGCCCTTTTCGCCTCTCACTGGCTCCAGGCCGACTGCGCTGCCCCTGATTGGTGCGGCGGCTTCGACCTTGACCGGGATTCTGTAGTTAATTTCGTAGATTTTGCTCTTTTCGACAGATGTTGCATTGAAATCATTACGCAATGAGCCCCCGCGCTTGTGACCAAAATTCCACAGCGGCCGATATTTGGCTGGCTTTTGGCCCGCCCAAATGCTATAATCACAACAGTTCGATAACCAACTGTTTTTACGTAGTAGTCAGGAGGAAGGTCGAAAAAACGAAAAAGATAATACCTCTAAATCTTGTTCTCCTGCTGATTATAACCCCCTCAGCAGCCGCTCTCGTTCCGAACGCGTACGTTCCCGATGAGATAATCATAAAATTCCGCGCGCCCGTTGCGAACACCCTCGAACAGCAATTGCAGCGCAATGGCTCATCCGGCCGGTTAACCTTGTCGCCGGACTTGGATGCGCTCAATGCAAAATACAAAGTCACGGACGTTAAGCCCCTTCTTAAAAACTTTCGAAAGAACCGCCAACAGCTAAAAGCGCTGCAGGCAAAAAGTAAGTCGCTTCTGACTGAGAAACAAAGGCACATTCTCGCAAGACTAAAGCGGGCCCCGAAAAACGCGAAGGTGCCCGACCTGGCCGGGATATACAAAATTCAGCTTGACCTTGAACCTGACCAATCGCTTCACGAAGTCCTTGAGGCCTATCAGCGTAATCCTGATGTCGAATATGCCGAGCTCAATTACATCGTCTCGATATGCACAGAGCCTAACGACCCGCTCTATCCGATTCAGTGGCCCTTGCATAATATAGGCCAGATGTACCCCGAAAGTGGCAAATACAATCATCCGCCGGGGACACCAGATGCCGATATTGATGCTCCCGCGGCCTGGGACATTCATACCGGAAGCTCCGATGTAATAGTTGCTGTTATTGACACCGGTGTTGACTACAACCACCGTGACCTGGCTGCCAACATCTGGACCGATGCAAACGGCCGCCCCGGCTATGACTTCCTCAATGATGACAATGACCCCATGGACGACAACGGCCACGGCACACATTGCGCCGGAATTATTGCTGCTCAGGGTGATAACGACCTTGACATAGTCGGCGTCTGTTGGAATGCACGCATAATGGCCGTCAAGTTCCTCGGCGCCAATGGAACCGGCGGCATGGCCGACGCAATTCAGGCCGTTTATTATGCCGTCCAAAACGGCGCTGACGTCATATCCAACAGTTGGGCCGGCTTCAGTTTCAGTCATTTCAAAGCCCTCGAAGAGGCCTTTGAGTACGCTCACAGTCAAGGCGTCGTCTCCGTTGCTGCAGCAGGAAACAACGCTTCCACGGAGCTTCTCTTGCCCGCTTTTTTCGACCACGTAATTTCCGTCGCCGCAACCGATTCCGACGACCAAAAAGCAATTCTCTCCAATTACGGAAGTAAGGTCGATATAGCTGCACCGGGAGTTGACATATTGTCATTAAGGGCAGCAGGAACTTCCAAGGGCACAACCTACAACGCATACACAACAATCCTCTCCGGAACTTCTATGGCCTGCCCGCACGTCGCAGGCGCCTTTGCCCTGCTTTTCTCTTTTTCTCCCGACATTGACATCGACCAGGCTGCCGACATCATTCTGCAGACCACCGACCACCTTTCAGGTGACGTCTGCGCTTCAGGAAGGCTGAACCTTTACAGAGCAATACTGGCCGTAGCCGACTTTTATGCAGGAAAAATCAGTTTTGACAGTGACATCTATTCGTGCTCTGATACCATTGAGCTTTTCCTCAGCGATTTGAGCCTTGCCGGCAACGTTGCGCAGGATGTTAACGTAATCACAAGCGGCGGCGATTTAGAAACCGTCACGCTGACCGAAGTAAATTCCCCATCAGGGACTTTCACCGGGACAATTTCCACCGACTCCGGCGACCCCATTATCCAGGACGGTACGTTGCAGTTAGCTCACCGCCAATTTATCGTCGCAACCTACCAGGACAAGGACGATGGTACCGGCAATCCCGCAACCGCCACCGATACCGCCCGCACTGATTGCCGGGCTCCGGTGGTTTTTAATGTTCAGATTGATGTACCCGGTCCTGAACCCACAGTTACCTTTGATACAAATGAGCCGACGACGGCCTCCGTGTTGGTGGCCCTGGCCTGCGGCCAGCCGCATATTATCGAGCGTACCGACTCCAGGTTCGCAACCAGCCATACCATAGAATTGACTGGCGTTTCTCCATATACCGAATACTTTTTCGCAATTCTCGCCCTCGATATCGTCGCAAACCAGGAAATTGACGACAACGCCGGCCGCTGCTACGCATTCACCACCACAGGGCCTTGTCATATGTATGTCCCTGCCCAGTACTCCACCATCCAGCACGCAATCAACGAAGCCTGGGACGGCAGCGTCGTCTGGGTTGCTGATGGCACTTATACCGGCGAAGGAAACCGCGATATAGACTTTATGGCAAGGGCCATCACCGTAACAAGTGAGAACGGCCCAGACAACTGCATCATTGATTGCCGGGGCTCAATAACCGAGCCTCATTATGGCTTCGGTTTCTACAGGGCGGAAGACGAGGCATCCGTTCTGGCAGGCTTTACCATCACCAATGGATATGTCACTGCCTATTCCTATGGCGGCGCAATCGCCTGTGGCCAGAGCAGCCCCACAATTACCAATTGCATTATGACCGCCAACACAGCAGTATACGGCGGCGCTATCCAGTGCCGGGATAGCAGCCCCATTGTTACAAATTGCATCCTGAGCGCAAACAGGGCCGGAAGAGGCGGCGCAATCGCCTGCCGAAAGGGAGCCCCCATAATCATCAGCTCCACCTTTAGCGACAACTACGCCGACTCCGCCGCTGGTGCAATTTACTGCTGGCGAAGCACCGAGACCATCAAAAACTGCATCATCTGGAACAATTCTGCTCCCCAGGACCCCCAATTGCGTGCTGGTCCCAGTCCTGCTTACAGTTGTATCCAGAGCTGGACCGGCGCCGGCGAAGGAAACATCGATGCTGACCCCTGTTTTGTTTCACCCGGCTGTTGGACCGATGCTAACGACCCCAACGTACCTGCTGAGCCGAATGACCCTAACGCCGTCTGGATTCACGGCGACTATCATCTCCTGCCCGCTTCACCCTGCATCGACGCTGCCGACCCAAATTATCCTTACGACCCTAACCAGACCGATATTGACGACCAGCCTCGATTATTCGACGGGCGACTCGATATGGGTGCCGATGAGTTTATCCCACTGATGCAAGTACCAATGAAACTCACCCCGCAATCACTCAATCCTGCCAGCGAAGGCAACTGGCTCAAAGCCCACTTTGTTTTGCCCCAAGGCTTTACCGTTGACCACGTCGATACTAATACGCCGGCTCTGGTTGAGTTCCGCATCGAATCGCAGTATATGAACGTTTTTATCAATGAAGATGGCCTGGTTGAGATTGTGGCTGCTTTTGACCGCGCTGACTTCTGTAATGCTTTCCCATATTATGGCCCTGCTGAGCTGACCGTTGTAGGTTTGCTCACCACCGGCCAGTACTTTGCCGGCACACATACAATTAAGATAGTCAATAACACTCTCAAGTACCTGGCAGATTTGGCATCTCATTGGCTCCGGACCGACTGCCGCCCCCCTCACTGGTGCGACGACCTCGACCTTGACCAGAACTCTGTAGTCAATTTAGTCGATTTTGCCCTGCTTGATACCTGCTGCATTGAAGTCATTACAAAATGAGCTGCTCGGAACGCACGACCGAATCGCCGACTGCAGGCACACCACTTCCAGCCTTTTTTTGTTGGTTGTGGGCTGCAAGTAGCGGTTTTTCAGCCATAATCGAAGCATCCCCGCCAGCGCTGTTTTTCTCTTGCTTTTTTTACAGCAAGAGCATAAAATTCATATTGTCCTTGGATATCCTGCCAAGGTCCGAAATGCGAGGAGACAAATGTGGTTCAACAAAACCCGTTCCAGCGGATTTCAGCAAGCCGATATCGGTGCGCACGAGCTGCGCCGTTGAAATAACACAAAAGTGAACGGTCTTTGAAAGGGCAGAAAAATGAAGAAGATGAGAACAAGTCTGTTTTTTGTGGTAATGTTGGCAGTTTTGGGGCTGTGTGGGTCTGCGCCAGGTTTTAGCGGAGCAGGTTCGGGAACGGAGTCGGATCCCTACATAATTACAAATATCCAGCAGCTTCAGGAGATGAATGACGATTTGGGCGCCTGTTATGCGTTGGGCAATGACATAGACGCTTCACAGACACAGATCTGGAACGGAGGCGCAGGATTTGAGCCGGTTGGAAACCAAACAGACTGGTTCACAGGCAAATTTGATGGGCGAAGACGTACGATAACGCAGCTCTATTTAAACAGACCTTCAGAGGATTTTGTGGCTTTGTTCTCGCTGATCGCCGAAGGTGCGGAAATCAAAGAGGTCGGTGTGGTTAGCGCTAATGTGACCGGATACAGCGATGTCGGCACTTTGGTGGGCCACAGCAGTGGTTCGGCAATTTACCAATGCTACTCAAGTGGCAACGTCCGAGGGATGGAGTCGGGCGGCATAAACAGCAGAGTGGGAGGGCTGGTGGGCCGAAGCAGCGCCGGCAGCTCAATCCTGAGATGTTATTCAACGGCGGATGTTGTCAGTGGGGCATGGCAAGTGGGCGGCCTGTCGGGCTACAACGGTCACGGCTCGGTAATTATCGACTGCTACGCGACCGGCAATGTAACGGGCAATCACAAGGTGGGCGGCCTTGTTGGAGATAATTGTTATCCGGAGGGCGGGTACGTTAAGAGGTGCTACTCGGTCGGTAAAGTAACCGGTGGGGGCGGGGGGTTGATTGGTTACAACTTCAACGGCGGTGTCACATACGACAGTTACTGGGACGTTGAAACCTCCGGTCGAAGCTCAAGCAAAGGCGGAACAGGCAAGAATACTGCGGACATGATGCGAGAGGCGACTTTTGTGGACTGGGACTTTGTTGACGTCTGGGATATTGTGGAAAACGAAACCTACCCTTTCTTGCGAGTATTCAGTCCCGTCCTTGAAGTCGCCGTCGACATCAAGCCCGGCAGTTGTCGCAATCCGCTCAATCTGGCAAGTAACGGCGTACTCCCTGTAGCCATCCTGGGCACTGAAGACTTTGACGTAAACACTATTGACATAGCTTCGATTCGCTTAGCTGACGTTGCCCCAATCCGCAGCGCCTTCGAGGACGTAGCGGCGCCACCGGCAGACGCAAACGAGTGCGGTTGCAGCGAAGCAGGGCCGGACGGCTACACCGACCTTACCCTCAAGTTCGAAACTCAGCAGCTCACCGAAGCACTTGTGGTCACGGACGATGACCTGGTTCGCGGCGATGTGTTGATCTTGACCCTTACCGGTGTATCATCCGACGGGACAGCTATAGAGGGCGGTGATTGCGTGGTTGTTGTCGGCAAAGTACCGATATCGACAACGGCTAAGAGGTCGGACATCAATAAAGATGGCAGGGTTGACATGCTCGATTTTGTCAGCATATCAGAGAATTGGCTGGAACGGACCTTGTAGAGTATTAGTCTGCTCGTTGACCATTGGTTAAAGTCTTATCGGGCAGGACAGTATCTGAAAAGTTTATGTGGGAATAATAGTTTTTTTTGAAAGGGTAGACAAATGAAGAAGATCAGAGCAAAAGTATTTCTTGTGGCGGCGTTGGGAGTTTTTGCGATCTGTGGGGCTGCAATTGGTTTCAGTGGGGCAGGTTCGGGAACGCAGTCGGATCCCTTCGTAATTACAAATATCCAGCAGCTTCAGGAGATGAACGACGATCTGGGTGCGTGCTATGAATTGGATAACGATATCGACGCATCCGCTACGCAGACCTGGAACAGCGGTGAGGGATTTGTGCCGGTCGGAACGCATGCGAACAGGTTCAAGGGCACATTTGACGGCCGGGGCTTTAGCATCCACGGTTTGCGGATAGACAGGATTGACGGGGTCAACCAGGGCTTGTTTGGTAAGGTGCATGGCGCACTGATCAAGAACGTGAACTTGATAGACGCGAGCCTGAGGTGCACGTACGCAGGTGGATGTTTAGTGGGGTCAGCAGTTTCAGAATCGGTAATCATCGGCTGTTCGGTAACGGGGACGGTGACGCTAAAGGGCGGGTCAGCCGACTCAAAGTCGGGTGGTCTTATTGGAGGTGTTGGTGAGGGCAGCCGGGTGGAGCAGTGTTTTTCGGGTGTGGACGTCAATGCGGACCGCAGAAAACAGGTAGGTAGTTTGATGGGGTATCTACGGGGAAGAGGCTATTCGCCAAAGAGCCTTCTTACGAATTCATACTCGTACGGTACGGTAACGGGAAATGGAAGTAAACAGGGCAATCTGCTCGGCGACGCTGACGGCTCTCGTGTAGACAGGTGTTATTCCTGCGGTTATGGAAAAGCTCTAATTGGGTATAACTATGCGGGACCTGTGATTACGAACTGCTACTGGGATAAGGACAAGGGGGCCTCTTCAAGTTCTTATGGTGGCAAGCCCAGAACTACCGCACAAATGATGCAGCAGGCCACTTTTGTAAACTGGGACTTTGTTGAGGTTTGGGACATTGTGGAAAATGAAACATATCCTTTTCTAAGAGTCTTTACCACGCCGGTTGTTGAAGTGGCCGTAGACATCAAGCCCGGTAGTTGTCGCAATCCGCTCAATCTGGCAAGTCACGGCGTGCTGCCCGTCGCTATTCTGGGTACTGAAGACTTTGACGTAAACACTATTGACATAGCTTCTATTCGCTTAGCCGACGTTGCCCCAATCCGCAGTGGCTTTGAGGACGTAGCGGCACCGGCGGCAGACGGGAACGAGTGCGGTTGCAGCGAAGCAGGGCCGGACGGCTACACCGACCTTACCCTCAAGTTCAACACTCAGCAGCTCGTCGAAGCACTTGCTGTCACGGCCGATGACCTGGTTCGCGGCGATGTGTTGATCTTGACCCTTACCGGTGTATCATCCGACGGAACGAGAATAGAGGGAGCAGACTGCGTCTCTATCGTTGGCAAAGTACCGAAATCCACAGCCGCCAAAAGGTCCGACATCAACGCTGACGGCAGGGTTAACATGCTCGATTTTGTCAGCATAGCAGAGAATTGGCTGCAATCCACGTTCTAAGCGATTAATCTGCTGATATGACAACGATTTCATTTGCTACCAAAGGGCTGTGAGCACAACGCTCCCAGCCCATTCTTTTTTCCATCCCTCTGCAAAACCCTCTTCTGCGCGCAGCCGATGAGTCTATTGAGAAGACTCTCCTTCTCATCATCCCTGCGCACGGCTGCCAATCCCCGCGCACCCAATCTCACAAACTGCTACTATCCACACAAACTGCTGCCAACAATCCAAACTCCTACTAACAACACAAGCTGCTGCTATTGACTAAGTGACAATGCAAGGTACCTTACATTGCCACCTACCGCCAACCCCTTTTACCCGTAAACTTTGCCTTACGCAATACTATAGCTCTCCTATGGAGTCCTTACGGACTGCCACAGGTATACGCAATACGAAATACGAGATACGAATTTTATACCCCTACCCATTGTCAAGACAGAAAACAGGCATATTTAAGGTGGATTTATCACCGTCTGTTAAGGCCGTTGGCACGGAGGGAGCCCGGGCTGCTTTGGCCGCTGTATTTGACTTTTATAACGCCTTCTTCGCCGGGTTTGTACTCAGTCTTAGATAGGCTGGGAACTGTACAGCCGCAGGTCGATCTGATTTTTCCTATTTTTAACAGGGCCTGCCCCGTATTCTTGAATTTAAACTCACACTCGCCTTTTTCTCTAACACCAAGCTCGCCGAAATTATGAACCGTTTTTTCGAGGCTAATTCCTGGCGAAGGCTTTTTGATTTGCGATTTACGATTGTCGATTGTCGATTTTGAGTCCTTAGCCACGGGTTTCGAATCTTGATTTGCTTTGGCGGGCAATACAGCTTTTTGGTCTGCATTTGGCGCAATGGCAGATTGCTGCTGGCAGCCGGTGGGCAGCGAAAGAATAAAACTCACTAAAACAAATGTAAGAACCAACCGACTTCTTTTCATAAGGGTTGTTTCATTGGCATCTGAGTCTATCTTTCTTATCCTTCTTCCGAGGGCATCGCAGGTAAATTCGCCTCACGCACATGGCAACTGCCGCAGGCATCGTATTCGTAGCGCTCAAGCACCTGGTAGATACTACTCCATTCTACATCCGAGAAGCCAAACGCACCAAGTAACCAGATAGGAAGCTATGCAGTAAGAAAATAATCGAAAATGCTATAGCGAGTATTGCGACTCGTTTCCCACGTAACGTCTCTTTACTGCGTTTGATTATTAGTAAGGCGGTGACACCCGTGACAATAGATAGTGTCTCTGTCAGCGAAATAAACACAAGGGTTTGTATAACAGGGACGGGCTCCTGCCAAACAACTAAAACCAGCAAGGGTAATAGAGCCAAGCAAAGCGAAAACGTCGCCAGCCAGCAGATCTTGGTCTCCGTGTGATTCTTACCATTTGTGCTCATGGTTTTCTACCCTCGCCTTCTAATTCAGGTCGGTGTCACAAGACCATGCATTCCAGTCTGGAATTTTCCTTGCTTCAGTCTCCTTGTGATCTCTGCCTCGCTGATACTTAAAGTCACTACTCGGCTTCTATCGCAAAAATATGAACCGCTTGCGCCCTTGTCCTAAGTCCGCTGTCTGGTCAAGTCCAATACCCAACGTATAGGCAACATTTTTCTTTTGCCGTCTCTCTGAATGAATAGCAGTCCCTAATCCCAAAGATATATAGCGAACCGTCCCACTGTGTACAAACAGCCCTGATACATGCTTTAATATCTGCGCAACTAACACATTTACAACATTGTCCTTTCTTAGGACCAGCCTCCAACCTCCCATGCCAGTACTTAACGACGGTGCGCCCGGTTGCACCGGCAGCACCGTTGAAAGGACACTGACCTGTGAATGCACCGCCCGCCGAAGCGGGTCCGAAATCAGTGTCCCACCCATCAACGTACAAACCAAAGTGAGGAATAGGAAGCCACCAAACCAAGGGCCCCCTCGAATACTGCTCTACTCCTGCACATGTTTCTAGTGTTGTTCCAAGAGCGTCAGAGTAACCTATGGGATCAGATGTTGCGTACTCGTACAGATTCATTCCATCTTTGTATTGCTCGATTGGAGCAAATTCACTTAGCTCTTCTGGGTATGGTGTAATTCCAAATGAGGCTTGGGTTAGCCCTCTGTCGTATTGCTGCTTCACATCAAATCCGCTTTGCTCTTTTAAGTGTGGCATAATGCCCAGCGGGTCTTGTGTGAGCCATCGGCCGGTGTAGTAGTCGTAGTAGCGGTTTCTGTTGTATTGGATTTTCAAAGAGCTGTTGTTAAGTATATCAACTCTCCGGCCGGTAAACAAGTACGGATTGCCATAATCGCTCTTTCCGTCCGGGTCAGGGGCGAAATTCGGCTCCAGGACGTAGAAGTTGCCGTAGGCATCATATTCGTAGCGTTCCTTAACATTGCCGCTCATGTCGACCAGGGCCACGGGGCTGTACAGGTGGTCGTGAACGAAGAAATTGTTGCCGCCGGAAACATCATACATGTACAGGACCTCGTCTATGTAGTTGCCATAGATATACAAGCGCTTGGGGATGCCGGAACCATTGTATTCAACTAACACCTGCCAGTCCTTGCCATGATAGTAACGCACCGTATTATTAGAATCAACGACATCCTTCTTCTCGATCCTTCTGCCCAGCGCATGGTAGCGTGCCATTTGTTCACCTCCGATTCCTACCCTCGGCAGACCATCCTGGAGCAATTCCCATTATACGCCGCCGTCTTCTTGAGTCAAGCGCATCTCCCAAAAGTTTTCGACTCAAAATCCCACATACACTTTCCGCCGTCAACTGCTCACAGCTCACGAGCGACGCGCGCTCCGCCCGCGCATTTGCCCCATTTCCCTCCTAATGAACGACCAACTACCAACTATGAACTGCGAATTGTGCCTTTCGCACAATTCGCGCGGGGGGGTATGAAAAAGGGGTACAAAAACGGTACGTTTTTGTTAATTTTTGCGAATTTCCCGTTCATTTTTGTAAATTTCTGTCAATTTCTGCGCATTTTTGCGCACTTGTTGACGAAAACTTGCGTGTTTGCTTCGAAAACCTGCGCGTTTGACTGATTTCTTGACAAAAAACCTGCACGAATGCTTCGAAAACCTGCGCATTTGACGCGAAGTTCTTGACAAAACTTGGGCACTTGATCGCCAAATGCGCCCACTAAAAACCGCTCTTCAGCCTTCCCTGCAGACGTTCGAACTCCCCGGCTTTCATATGGTAGCTATGCTCCTTGTCGGGATATTGTCCTGCCTGCACTTGCTTGGCGTAATCAGTAAACGCATCAATCGTAGCCTTACCCAAATTGCCGTAACTCTTTGCAAACTTTGGACTTGCCCCTTGCGTCAGCCCCAGAATATCGTGCACAATCAGTATCTGCCCGTCGCAGCCGGGCCCTGAGCCACAGCCGATTACCGGCACCTCGCTGCCTTTCGTGATTATCTCAGCTACTTCAGCGGCTGCTCCTTCAATCAGCAGCGAGCTGGCGCCTGCCTGGATCATTTGCTCAGCAACCGCTATCAGCTCCAGCGCCATCTCCGCAGTTGTGGCCTCAGCCTTGAATCGCCCCACCTTGCTGATGGTCTGCGGCCTTATGCCGATATGCGCCATAACAGCCATACCGGCATCGCTAACTGCTTTGATAACATCGAGATACGCCTTACTTGCTTCGATTTTTATTATCTGGGCACCGGCTTCAGTAACGAATCGGCCGGCGTTTTTCACCGCCTCATTTACCCCCACCTGATACGATAGAAACGGCATATCCGCAACCAGGCACACATTCGGAGCGCCTCGCCGCACCGCGGCGGTTATGGTAACCATAAAGTCCATCGTCGCCGGCAGCGTCGAATCGAAGCCCAGCACGACCTGGGCAGCCGAATCGCCCACCAATATCATCTGTACATCGGTCTGCGAGAGCAGTTTCGCTGTGGTATAGTCATAGCAACTTACCGCAACAATCTTGTGATTTTGGCACTTGGCCACAGCTAAATCAGCAATCGTGATTTTGGCATCCATATCCATATTTCCAAAAAAGAACTAAAACAAATAACAGCTTTTTAGTTAAGATATGAAAACAAAATTGGTTTATCAAGCGTAAATTAACTCAGTTTTTTGGCCAAATTTGGCGTTTTTTCGACCATAATGAAAAAAAAATGAAATTTTTGCGATTAAAAGCTTGATTGCTGCTGAAAAAAGTTTAGTTTCTGCCGAAATTTTCTAAAGAAATCTTGGCAACTTTTCGATTTAGATAACTAAAGGGTTATTATTAAATTAGCTTTTCATCACCCTCCTCCGAAGCCAGATTCTGTCGTTATTAGAATCTGGCTTTTTTATTCTTGCCTTTATAAAAACAGGTAATTGCAAGAATACTCCCAGTGTTAAGTTGGGGGATTAACGGGGATAGCGGAGTACTTTAGCGGGGTGATTTTCGAAGCAAATGCGCAGGTTTTTTGTCAAGAAATCGGTCAAATGTGCAGGTTTTCGAAGCAAACACGCAAGTTTTCGTCGGGAAGATCGCAAAAATTGACAAAAATTAACAAAAATTAACAAAAATGCGCACGTTTTTAACAAAAATTAACAAAAATGGACCGTTTTTGGACCACTTTTTCATACCCCCCCGCGCAAATTGCTCGAAATGAACAATTCGCAGTTCATAGTTGGTCGTTCATTGTTCATTGCTCAATACTGGATACCGGATTCTCGATGCTTGATGCTCGATGCTCGATGGCGGATGGGCGAGAACGAGAGTCGGGGACAGGGTGGCGGGAATTGCGGGTTTGGGGGATACATGTGGAGATAGGTGAGTATGCCTTATTTTTGTAATTTTTAAGCTGTTTTTTCCTTGCTTGACAGCGGAGATGGTTTATACTTCTGTTAGGTTTGGTTAAGCGGGACGGAGCCCGGAAAATTCATTCGCCATACCCAAATCAAAGAATTTGGCGCGGCGGTGGCGGTGTGCGGGAGTTTTCACAACCCTTTCAGGACGCTTAGGACGTACTGTCGAGCCCGATTGATTCTTGAGCAGTGTGATTGCTGCTTATTGGATGTGCTTTGAAGAGAGGCGCAACAAGGGCAACTTGTAATAGAGACTCTTTTGCGGCTCGGCTTGGGTGCGGTAATGGTGAGAAAAAGAAAATAGGGTTTTTAAGCCCGTGTTTTTCGTGATAATAGAATAACTCTTTTTTCTTGCTTGATTGTCTTTTGGGCTATACAATCTCAGTAACTTAATTTAGGGGTAAATTTGAAAGGAGACAGAAATGAAGAGCGAAAGAATTACAATCATATTTCTGGTTTTACTTTGTTGTTCGCTTGTTTTGACGGGCTGCAAGGATACTGAGGAAGAAAAAGCTACTGCGGAGACGGCCGAAGTAAAAGCCGCTGCCGAAGCAAAAGCTGCCGCCGAAGCAAAAGCTGCCGCTGAAAAAGCCGCTGCTGAAAAAGCTGCTGCGGAGGCGGCCGAAGTAAAAGCCTCTGCCGAAGCAAAAGCCGCCGCTGAAAAAGCTGCTGCGGAGGCGGCCGAAGTAAAAGCTGCTGCCGAAGCAAAAGCTGCCGCCGAAGCAAAAGCTGCCGCTGAAAAAGCCGCTGCTGAAAAAGCTGCTGCGGAGGCGGCCGAAGTAAAAGCCGCTGCCGAAGCAAAAGCTGCCGCTGAAGCCGAAAAGGCAGAAGCTCAAAATCCCTAACAATCGACCGGCTAACCGAAGACCTCGACAGAGATGCAATTGTCAATTTCATCGATTTTGCGATTTTTGCAGATAAGTGGCTTTGGGAAGAATAGTGTTAGAGTTATCTCGAACACAAACCTTAACCCCGCCGAGTACCTGCTGGGAGTAAGCTAACCATCCACGCTTTTACTTCTCACCTTCGGTACGGTGATGCTGAGAAGAAAAAGATAGAGTTTGTTTTGTGTGAATAATTTGGTAAAATTACTGAAAACCGATATGATTTTAAGGAGTTTATTATGTGCGATGAGAAAAACAAATGCCAACAGCCAGAAAAGCTGGAAGAAAAGCCGGAAGAATGTTCGCCTGAACAGGTAGAGGAGTGCCACGGCGAAGCCGAAGAACATCCCTGTACGGAGGAGACTGAAAAGAAAGAACAGTAGTAGGGCCGGACAAGGCCTAATGACCGGGAAAGATGCTGAAATGTCAGGCAGGAGGCCGTGTAAGGTGTGTAGGCCGTAACGCAGACTGTTTTTTTTTTTGATTGACCTGGGCAATGAAAATGTCCATTATGGTAATGGCCGTCTGGCGGGTGTGGCAGGCGGCTAATTGGCCCCTGCGTTTTCTCACCACCACAAAGAGATACGCAGGGGCTCTTTTAATGAACGGCCACCAACAGCCGGTCGTAGAATATTATGGAAGGGATTCCCCGCGGGCCGAGGGTGGCACCAACGCTACCTTTTCCTCCTCCTCGGCCCGCTTTTTATATGCTTTTAGCGTGCTTAAAGTAAGGTTTTTTTACTGCGCCCCCTGAGAAATCAGCAGAAAGTCCGGTGTCCTCAAGACGCGGCCAAGGCGGTGCGGCAGCTTTGGTAGTAATAGCTGTCCACGTGGTCTGGCCGGGCGCCCAGTCTGCGGCCGAAGTCAAGATAAGCAGGGCTTAGGTGGCGGACTACTTATCCTCTTCATTGCCAATGGCGTAGCCGACGCCGCCGCCAATGGCACCGCCAACGACAGCTCCTCCGACGCCGCCGGTTACACCGCCAATAACTGCGCCGCCGGTAGCACCGATAGCAGCATAAGTCTGAGCATTGTTTGCACAGCCGGCAGTAAACGTCAGGCTGAGGCTCAGGGCAGCCAGAAGAAAGATTATGAACGCGCATCTTGCCATTTTGGATCTCCCATTTCAATGATGTTCCAATCAGCTTTACTCTCAGGCAAATGTGCCATACTGTGTTATCGTCCACCTTCTTGGCTAATCTTTAACCGAGACTTGGGGTTATGAGGATATGCAGGGCAGGGTTTTGGGCAGGTCATTTTTTTTGTTGACCAGGCTGGGACAAACAGCTACAATACGTTGTGATGATCCTCCTAAAAAAGGCCTGTGCTTTTCCCTCCTACAAAGAGCCGCACAGGCCTTTTATTTCGCCGAAGGTCTGCCTTTCTTTGTGGCTTGCGAACGCGGCTCTTAGTCCGAGAAGACGCTCGTCATAGAGTCCATCGCGAGCTTTCTTGCTTTGATTTGCAGCCTGCAAAAAAGTAGTAATGCAGTACATCTAAACGTCCGAAATAAAGAAAGCTCAACTTGCCCGCTCGTCCATAAATTACCAGGGACCAGGCAGGTAGCATTGTAACTGTGCAAAGTTTACATGGGAATTGTTAGAAGGAAGGTTGCGTTATGAGTGAGGAAAAGAAATGTTTAAGATGTGGCGGCAGCAATTGTGAACCTGGTACTATCCAATCCAGCGGAAGAGTCAGTTTTCATGCCAGGAACGCCAAATTCATGACAACCAAAACAGGTGCTATTCCTGTTAATGCCAACATCTGTGTTGATTGCGGGTGCGTAGAATTGGTTGGAGATGCGGATAAAGCAAAGTCGCTCATAAAAGCATCTTAGCCGCAAGCACACTTGCCAGGCGGCTTGATTATTCCATCACAGGAAAGTTATAGGGAATAGACCGAACCCGCTGCGCTCTTACTTCTCGTTTTGGGCTCATCTTTTATTTTTAGGTCAGGCTTGCCTGAAAGAATGCGGTGTATTTCGATTTTGGTCGCCCATCTGTGAGTATCAAGCTGATTATATACTGAGGGCCTGGACCTGTTCGTTCGGTTTGTGTGAACGAAGCCTTTCATTTTGCACCGCCTTTCTTTACACAGTCTCAGGACAAATTCGACCATCGCGAAGACTGGTCTCCACTCACTAAAGGCAGTCATGTCAAGGGAGGTAACAGGGATTCTCGGCGTGGCGATGTTGAGGACCCCACGTGAAACCCCGATGACCCGGGACGAAGCGCGTGGGGCTAAATAACCCGGGCAATATAATACTACAGTGCCATATAGCAAGAAGCTGGATTGATAACTTTTTGTTGCGCAGACAGTTATATTAAGTGAGGCAAATTCGAAATCCGAATATCGAAGCTCGAAACAAATACGAAATTCAAATTACCAAAATCTAAAGCAACGACGGCAGCCAAATCAACGTTCTTGTTTTGAGAATTTGGATTTTGAACATTTGATATTGTTTCGGATTTCGTGCTTCGGATTTTAACAGGAAAACCAGATTTTACAGTACCAAGTGGCGCTGTAGTAATAATTTCGGGAGTAAATATGAGAACCCTCCACTTCGCTTCGCTTCGGTTGGGATGACAGGGCGGGAAAGCCGGCGGTCAAGTTAACTGGACTGCGGGAATAGCCGATATAGCGAATGGCCGGAGTATGGTTTTAAAGCGACCTGCGGGTGTTGTGGATTTGGAGATGAGAAGTTAGTAGTTGTATACTCAGAGGAGTTAACTATGAAGCTCAAGATGTTATCTGTGTACGAGGAGTTTGTTAACTTTATTCGCAATCAGGCCGCTAAGATTGAAAACCACGTCAAATTGGGTGATTTACTGCTAACTTTTAAGCTATTAAACACGGTTCGCCTTTCATCTGAAAGCAAGCTGACATATGCTTATTTATTTTTTCACAGGCGTGATGTGACTGGTTTCAAAATACCGATCTTAAGCGATAGTATCGGGATGAGACCTAAGCTGGTACGCAACGTCCTACAAGAGTTGGAAAGCAAAAAGCATATTAAGTTAATCAGAACAGAGCAAACGGCTGATTTATCCGGGCTGACCTATTACTACGAGATAGTTGACCCGACAAGATACGGGATGCTTGACCTGGAAAAGGAGCAGTTTAAGGAGGAGGGATAAAATGAGACTATTTACAGTGGCCAAATAGGCCTTCAAATTATTGACAAGTACAGCGCTTTTATATGGCCTGTGCGAACATCACCAGGACGGTAATGTGCTCACCTCAATCTGCACGAGGGGCTTATTTTCTGCTCAAGGCTCGTGAATAAACACACAGCGGATGAACCTTAACATGTGTGGCCGGTCTATTGCCGGCGCAGAATGCGGATGATATCACCAGTTGGCCGGTTACTGCTTTTGTTAGTCGGTTTGGGTGTTCATAATGACATTCCGGGGATTACGAAGATTTTGTAAAATGGCTTTGCTTGTGGGATTGTTGTGGGTAAAATGGATTTGACCCCGTTAGAAATTGTGGTAAACGGGAGGCAGCCGTGCGCTAGCCGCCCGGGTGAGGCTAAATAGGTTGAAGAATGCTCTTGATGATTGATTGCCGGGGTGTTTGGCGAGGAGGGGGAAGGAATATCGAATATCGAATGTCAAATATCGAATATCGAATGTCAAATATCGAATATCGAATGTCGAATAAAGAATATCGAATGCCAATAAGGAATTTCGAATGATGAAGTGAGAGGGAGTTTAATAAAAAATCAGAAGGTGAAAATTTGGACAATATTGTCGTGTTGAAATGAAAGGGAAAGAAGATGGCTGTTAAACGAATAACTGTTCATTGTTTGGAGATTGGGGACAAGGCGGGTAGTCTGCAGAAGCTTTTGGCAGGTGCAGCTTCTGCGAATGTTGATTTTGCGTGTTTTGCGGCGTTTTCAGCGGGCGGCGGACTCGGCTGGGTGTATGCAGGTGCCAAGGACCCGGAGGCTCTTAAAGCCTATGCGGAAGAGGCGGGAATTGAGGCGACGGAAGCGGCGGGGTTTGTCGTGAGCAGTGAGGACAAGATAGGGGCGGCAGCGGGTGCTCTAAAAGGGCTTGCGGATGCGGGCATTAGCGGGATCGCAGGCTCGGCGATGGTCTGCGACGGGCAATATCATATGCTGGTTGTGGTGGATGCGGCTGACGGTGATGCGGCGGAGAAGGCGTTAGCGTAGCTCGTATTGCGTCTATCGTATTGCGTATTGCGGGTGTGATGGTGGCAAGGGTGTATTGCGCGCAGGATGACAGGAGGGTTGACGCGGAGAGTGTGCGGGCGTATCATCTGCGGTAAAAGGACTTTAGTTTTGGAGCAGATACGATGGCGAAATCAGAGAGAAGCTGGGAAAAGCGATTGGGCGGTGAGCGTGAGGCGCTGATGGTTGATTTTATGGAGTCACTGTCTGTAGATAAGCGGCTGTATAAATATGATATTGCCGGGTCGATTGCTCATGCGCAAATGTTAGCGGAGCAGAAGCTGATTGGCAGGGATGAGCTCAGGCAGATTAAAGACGGGCTTATCGAAATATCGCGGGAGATCGCGGAAGGGCGGTTCAAATTCGATAAGACCTATGAAGATATTCATATGGCGATTGAGGCGGCGCTGGTGGCGAAGATCGGTGAGGCAGGTGAGAAACTTCATACCGGCAGAAGCCGAAATGACCAGATTGCCTGCGATATTCGGTTGTGGATGCGAGATGAAATAGAGGTTCTGCAGGCGAAGATAAGCGGGGTTCAAAAGGCGTTTGTTAAATTGGCGGGCAAGTACGCGGAAGATGTGATGCCGGGCTATACGCATCTTCAGCGTGCGCAGCCGATTGTTATTGCGGTTTACCTGTTGAGTTTTGTGGAGCAGTTTGAGCGTGACTTTATTCGGCTTAAAAACTGCAGCAGGCTGGTTAACATTTCGCCGTTGGGCTGCGGTGCTGTGGCTGGCTCGACGCTGCCATTGGATAGAAAAAGTACGGCAAAACAACTGGGCTTTTCGGATATCAGCTATAACAGCATTGATGCGGTCGGTGACAGGGACTTTTGCGCGGAGTTTATTTTCGATTGCGCACTTATCGCCACGCACCTGTCGCGCTTGGCGGAGGACTGGATAGTTTATTCGTCCACTGAATTCGGCTTTTTGCGGATTGATGACAGTTATTGCACATCGTCGAGTATGATGCCGCAGAAGCGCAATCCCGATGTGCCGGAGCTGATTCGGGCAAAAACCGCTGGAGTCTATGGTTCATTGATGGCAATGCTGACGATTCTAAAGGGTCAGGCGTCGGGCTATAATCGGGATTTACAGGAGGATAAGATTCATATTTTTGCGGCGAGCGACACGGTCAAGGCTTCGCTGGATATGGCGCAGGCGATTGTCGCACATACAAAGTTTAATACGAAAAAGATTTCGGCCGGGCTCGAAGAAGGATTCCTGGACGCTACCGCGCTGGCTGAGTACCTGGTTGGCAAGGGTGTTGCCTTCCGAAGAGCGCACGGCATTGTCGGGTCGTTGGTGGCTTACTGTGAGAAGCAAGATAAGAAGTTGGCCGAGCTTAGTCTGGATGAGTTGAAGGGGCATTGCGGCTCGATTGAGGCGGATGTGTATGAGAATCTCGGTGCGGTAAAAGTTGCGAGTAAATATGTCACGGAAGGCGCGGCGGGACCCAGGCAGGCAAAAGAACAGATTGCATACTGGAGCGGCGAGCTGGCAGAGCGATGAGCGTGAGCGAAGACGACATAACCGAATGGTTTGGCCGGCAGAGCAAGCTGAGTACGGAAGATTTTCCCGTCGGCATCGGCGATGATATGGCCGAGATTCGGTTGGGGGATGGAAGGTCAATTCTTGTCACCACGGATATTCTGTTAGAGGGTGTGCATTTCGACTTAGGAAAAGCAACTTTAGAGCAGGCCGGGTATAAAGCGATGGCGGTCAGCCTTAGCGATTGTGCGGCGATGGCGACGGTGCCGGTTGCTGCGGTGGTGTCTGTAGCGCTGCCGAAAAGGTTCGGCGAAGAAGAATTAAAACAGCTTCATTCGGGAATTGTCTCGGCTGGTGATAAGTTCAACTGCGAACTTGTGGGCGGCGATATTACGAGGTGGAGAGAGAAAGAACCTTTTGCGATAAGTGTGGCGATGCTCAGCAGAAGGGGGGGCAGCGAACCTGTAAGGCGGTCGGGTGCGAAAGCCGGTGATGTTATCTGCGTTACGGGGGAGCTGGGGGGTTCGGGTTCGGGAAAACATCTGGAGTTTGAGCCGAGGGTCAGAGAGGCGATAAAAATCACTCAGACGGTGACGGTGCATTCGATGATTGATATAAGCGATGGGCTGAGCAGCGATTTGAACCGAATCTGCCGGCAGAGCGGGGTGGGGGCCATTATAGATGCAGAGCAAATTCCGATATCCGACGAAGCTAAGAAAAATGAGGAGCCACTGAGCTCGGCACTAAACGACGGGGAAGATTTTGAATTGCTCTTTACGCTATCTGAAAAAGACTGTGAGAAATTACTTAAACAATGGAATGAACCAGCAGCTATTACACAAATAGGGACAATTACCGACACCGGAAAGATGCGGATAAGAATGCCCGACGGGGAAGTCCGTGAGTTAAAAGCTGGGGGATACGACCACCTCAGGTAATTGATTATTGATTATGGATTTTGATGTTGTATCAAATTCGCCCGGGGATACCATAGAAGTTGGTCGCAAGATAGGCTCACAATTAAGAGGCGGGGAGGTTGTGGCTGTTTGCGGGGCGCTGGGCAGCGGTAAGACGCATCTGATTAAAGGGATAGCGGCGGGAGCGGGAGCCGAAGACAGCCGGCAGGTCAACAGTCCGACGTTTGTTATCGTCAATGAGTATTCGGGGCGGTTTGATATTTACCATATCGATGCCTATCGGCTGAATTCGATTGGCGAGTTTGAGATGCTCGGGTTTGACGATTTCTGTTATCCGCAGTCGGTGGTCCTGATTGAGTGGGCGGACAAAATCGAATCGGCGCTGGAGGGGATAAACTACATTCGTGTAGAACTTCTTACCGCGGGGGAAAAGCAAAGGGACATACACATCCAAAATACGCCTGAATATATGACGTTGTGAAGTTGCGGGGCACAGCATCGGCCGGCAACTTTGAGCTGTCGGTGAGATTATTTTGGCGGTTGGGAATTTGGCGGAGGAGGGTTTATTTTTTATATTTTCCTTGGACACTTGTACAGACGCTCGTGTGTGGCGGTCGGAAGTGTTTTTCGGACGTAGGAGTCTGAAGTTTTGTGGTTGTTCAAGCATCCGAGATGAATTTTTGAAGTATTTCAGGAGCATTTTTGGAGTTTCCTTGCTGTCGGGGGTATCAATAGCCGGCAGATAAAGAAGAGGTACAGTTAAGTCCTGTTTTGATTGAGTCGATAGTCTGAATTGAAAGAGCAATATTGTAGTAGATGTTACGTGTTTTGGGTAAGAAGAAACGAAATTTTTAAGGGGTAAGAAGATGAGAGCGAAAAGTGGTTTTACATTGGTGGAAATTCTGATTGTGGTGGTCATCCTGGGTATCTTGGCAGCTATCGTGATTCCTCAGTTTACTGAGGCAAGTACCGAAGCCAAGGAATCCAGGCTGCTCAGTGACCTGCAGACCGTGCGTTCGCAAATTGAGCTATATAAGATTCAGCACAACGACAATTTGCCGGGTGCCGGGACAGCCAGCTTTGCAGACGCTATGACTAAGTATACCGATGTTGCTGGTGCTCTCGCCGCGGTACAAGCACCTGGCGACGGTGTTTACGGACCCTATCTGCAGAAGATTCCCACAAATCCCTGGAACGACAGTGCCGTCGTTACCGAAGGGGCCGTAAATCCTATTGCGGGAACTGACACAGGCTGGTTCTTCAATACCGTCACAGGCCATTTTCAGGCCGACGATACTCTTGCATGTGCCGATGGTACTCTTCATATAGACTTATAAGGTCTGTATGATTTGTGTTGTTCCACAGGCCGCGAAAAGAGCGAGCTCCGGTTGGAGCAAAACAACGGATAAATAAGGCTGACCAGCTTTAGGCGATAGCCACAAGCTGGTCAGCCTTTTTGAGTGAGGTGGGTGGAGAGTTATGAAATTCAATAGCAGGCTGTCGTGTTTGGAGATTGTGATAATAGCGGTAGTATTGGGCATAGTTGCGAGGACTGTGGGGCCGAAGTTTAGTGAAGCAAGCACGGAAGTGAAGGTTTGCGATTTGGTTGACGGCCTTGAGACTATGCGTGCCCATCTTGATTTGTACCGTGGTCATCATAATGGCAGCCTTCCACCTACGGATTCATTCGCAGGTTTTGAAGCTGCTATAACCACGAGGAGCGGCGAGTATGCTCCGTATGTTAAGAAGATTCCCACTAATCCTTTTAATAAGCTTAACACGGTCCGTTTTGATGGTGAGCCGGCAGGGTTGGACAAGGCCGGATGGAGACTGGATACGAAAACCGGCTTATTTCAAGCTGATAATGATGCCGGGTATGCAGCTTTGTGAAAGGGCCACAAATTCATAAGCGATTAATGGAGCAGCAAGTGAGAACTAATGAGAAAAATCGAAAGGGGTTTTCCTTAGCTGAGGCGATTATGGCAACAGTGGTGTTGGGTATCGCCGCGGCCGGGGTGCTGCTGCCGTTTGCAGGCGGAGCAAGAGTGCGGGCCGAAGGTATGCACAGGACTCTTGGTGCTAAGTTGGCAGGCGATTTGATGGAGGAAATCGTAAAGACGCCGTTCGGGGAGATAGTGGCCGGGTACGACGGTTATGCCGAGGCGCAGGGACAAATAAAGGATTTCGCCGGAGCGGTGTTCAGCGATTCAAATTACGCGAACTTCAGCAGAGATGTAAGCTGCGTGTACGTTTATGTGCCGCAGGAAAACGGGACAGGAGAGGCAAATTTTATTCTGGCGACGGTGCGAGTGTATTACAGCGGTAGTCAAATTGCGGTTATCAACAGGCTCATAAGTAGGTAAAAGTGAGTGGTTAAATGGTGATCAATTGCCAATCTTTTGGTTTGCACGAGCTCCGAGATACGAAGTACGAGAAGGGTCTTACGCTCGTTGAGCTGCTGGTGGCTTTGGTTGTTACAAGCATAATTTTGACTGCGGTGGCTACGTTAGCTTACGCTATGAGTGCGGCAAATGACGCTACGGAGGATAGGGGTGAAAAACAGGCGCAGGTGCGCTGCGCGACACTGCGAATATCGGAGCTGATTCGACAGTGCAAACTTATATGCGGGGCGCCTGGTGATGATTTGGCTGTGTGGCGGGCCGATGATAACGACGACGGGCAAATCAATATAAATGAACTGGTCTATATCGAGAGAGGCCCCGGCAGGGATTACCTGCGGCTTTGTGAGTTTCCTTCGCCGGCTACTTCGTCGATAAACTTGAGCGGCATTGAAACGCTGATGACGGACGGTTACAGCGTGAACTATGTGCCGTTGATACCACAATGCAGTGATGTTGAGTTTTTGTTTGACGCTTTGCCGCCGAACAGCAAATTTGTGAGTATTTCGTTTGGCCTGGTTGAGAACAATGTTGTTCGTCAGTATCAGATAAACGCCGGACTTCGGGGCCGGGCAGGTAATCTGCTGGACGGCAGTGGTGAAATTGTCAGTAGTGATGATGATTAAAGATGAAACGGATTAAAAGGAAAAAACAAGAAGGTGCGGCATTGCTTGTCGTTTTGTTGGTCGTTATGGCGATAACGATTTTATCGCTGGGCTTTTTGGCTCGGAGCGATGTCGAGCTGGCGTGCGGCGCGAATATGGTGCTTCGGACTCAAATGGATTATCTGGCTGAATCAGGTCTTGAGCACGCAAAAGGGCTGATACTCAGTCCACAGGATGTTAGTTCGGAATACTGGACAGGCGGTGTGAGGCAGCAGTTGGTCGCGGGCAGTGCTGATTATTATGATGTTGTAGTTGTTCGTGACGACCCGAATCTTTGTAATTATTTTATAACCTGCGATGCGTATAGAGAAAGGAACGGTGAAGAAATTGGGCGCAGTGGTCTAAAGGCGGAGGTGCGACTTGACCCGAGCATTGCGTTCTGGGCCGGGAAGGGTACGACAGTTTGGCAGCGAATTACAATTAACGGCGATGTGTATTGTAACGGGACATTAACAAACGAAGGCGTAATCAACGGTGATGTGTTTGTCGGTGTTTTGAATGGAAGTATAGCCGGGCAGCAGAAGGCGGTCGGAGATTTGTCGCTGGAGTGGCCTGAGGTTACAGTTGGTGACTTTACTTCGCGTTATTCAGTACAACCCATAGGTTCCAGTCTGTCGGGTGTTACATTTGGACCGTACAACCCTGTGCGAGTGTGTTATAACGGTGCCGGTGATGTGGAGCTGAATGGCAATGTGCAAATCGATGGTATGCTGGTGGTCGAAGGTGATTTAATAATAGGGGGAGCCGGCAATGTTATCACGGCGGCGAAAAACCTGCCGGCACTTTTGACGACTGGCGATCTTATAATAGAAAGCGGCGGGCGTTTAAGTATTGACGGACTTGCCATTGTTGAGGGTAAGGTGCGAGTCAGCGGCGGCGCGGGGGACATCAGCATAGTCGGCGGGCTGTTCAGCGGCGACGGCATAGCAGAAACTGCGACGGACTCGTCGCCAAACAACAACGTCGGTGTGCTGTATAATGGTCCCACGTGGCGACCTTCCGGTGGCCAGATAAACGGGGCTCTTGAGTTCGATGGCGTCAACGATTACGTCCAAACATCCGACGATTCAGACAAGCTCCAGCTTACAGGCGACTATACTCTGGCAGTTTCGGTCAAAGCCGGTGTCACCGAAAAGAATTGGGCGGGTATTCTCTCGAAGTGTAATCCCGGCGGCTCGATAAATCACTGGACGCTTCAGTTTGACAACGTCAGCCCGAAGAAACTTATTATGCATCATCCCATTGGCAGCTGGGATACTGGAATCAGGCTCGGTGACGTAGCGGGCGCGTGGCATCATATAAGAATTGTGCGCAGCGGAGACTGGATGACATCGTATCTCGATGGCACCGAGAAGCATAGCAACACTTGGAGTGAGAATCCCGGCAGTGGTGAGGGACATTTGAACATTGGGACTGACAGGACTGCCTCGTCCGGCTACGTTTACAAAGGTCAGATTGATGATATCCGCATCTACGACCGGGCACCGGACGCGAATGAGATTTATCCTACATCCGGTCTGCTGGGACACTGGAAGCTGGATGAGCAGGGCGGTGGAAATATCAGCATAACCGCATCGCCGTCGAAGGCAGCGATTGTGGTTTGGCCGACGGGTGTTGCAGAGAAGTGGGGACAGGCTGGCGGAGCGTTTTATAGAAGTATCGAAAGAAAATAGAGGCCGCTTATGGGACTTGGTGACCGGGGTGAAAGGCAGGCTGCTTATCGGCCTTTATACACAATAAAAAAGAAAAATCCGAAGTAGTTTGACCATACCAAATACACACCTATCCCTTGTGGGACGTCGAAATAGTTCGGTTGTTATTAGTGCGTCATTTTGACGATTGTACCAGTTTTGTTGACCTTAACTGTAGAAGGTATGAGATTTGACATTTGTATCACTTGAGCTGCGTGTGAAAAACGCGTGGCGGATGAGAAAACCGGACGGTACGAGCGGGTTTGGGCAGGGCTGAGAATAGATACGATGTGACATCCGGTTTTTACCGGTTGACAAGGTCGTAAAGGCGCAAGGGTAAGGGGACGAAAAAAGAAGTAAGGTGGGAGGTTAGTATGTGCCAAAAGAGGTATGAAAGATTGGTGAGAATGGTGAGTCTGCGACATTCGCTGGAGAGGGGTTTTACCCTGGTGGAGATTATTATTGTGGTGGTAATAATCGCCATTGCGGCGATGGTGGTTGTACCATTGGCCAGCTCGGCAGCGAGTATGCAAATCCGGTCGGCGGCGAATGTGATTGCAGCAGACCTCGAGTACGCCAAGAGTATGGCGATAAGCAGAGGACAGAATTTTTCAGTGGTTTTTGATGAGGCAGCAGAGAGTTACAGGATAGAAGACCAGGACGGCGGGGTAATAGCACATCCGGTGAAGAAGGGATTTGATTACGTTGTAGATTTTCGCAACGAGAGGAGATTGAATAAAGTTGATATTGCAGACGTTGATTTTGACGGGACCGACGAGGTTAAATTTGACTATCTGGGCAGTCCGTACAACGGCAGCGGCAACCCGTTGAACAGCGGTGTCGTCAACCTGCAGGCAGGAGGGACGACCGCAAGGGTTAATGTGGAGCCTGTCACAGGGTTTATAACGATTGAGAACTGACAGTTACGACTGGAAATCGCAAATGATAACCTGGAAATTGAAAACGCAAGGCCAGCGGCCGATAGGATTGGACATAGGGCATAATTCTATCAAGATGATCCAGCTGGCAATGAACGGGGGACACATAAGTGTTCTTGCGGCCACTAAGGTTCGCTTTGACCCTGGTATAGACGGTGACGGGGAAGAGAGAAGAGAGTTTGTTGTTTCGGCGATAAAACAAATGCTGGCAGAAGGTAACTTTCGGGGAAGGAATGTTGTGTCGTGTCTGCCAAACGACAGATTGAAAATAACGAGTTTGCGGCTGGCTGAGGCCGGGAGTGAAGGAATCGAGCGGGCTTTGCGGAAGGAAGCTGCGCAGCGTTTCGGGTTGGATGCGGATAAGGACACAATTAACTATATGCTTGCGGGCGACGTTCGTCAGGGTGATGAGATTAAAAATGAGCTGATACTTTTTGCAGCAGATAATGAGTCGATAAGAAACCATATTGAATTGCTCGAGGCCGCTGGGCTCAGGCCTGTGGGCATAGATGCTGTTGCCTGTGCGTTGTTCAGGAGCTTCGAGAGGTCACTGCAGCGTCAGGAGGATAGAGAACACGCAGCGGTTTTCGTGGATGTGGGAAGCCGGTTTACCACGGTGGTGTTCGGGCGCGGGCGAGAGATTAGCTTCATTAAGCAGATAGCGATTGGCGGTGAGGACTTTAATCAGGAGATTGCGGCGAAATTAGGAGTCAGCGCCGACGAAGCAGAAATGCTTCGGGAGAAGCTGAGAGCAGAAAAGACAGCGAGCGTCGGCGGCGGTGCGTCGAGAAGGGCCTGCGGTGAAGGCGCGACGGGACTAGGCAGTGGCGGAGAGCTCGAACAGGAAAGCGAGGGGTCGGAAACGCTCGATGCATCCACACGGCAGGTGATGGTTGATGCGGTCAGTGCGGTGGCTGAGAAGCTTGCGAGAGAAATATCACTGTGCTTTAGATATTATACGGTGACATTCAGAGGCAGGCGAGTGGAGCGGGCGGTCTTCAGCGGAGGAGGGGCATACGAAAAAATTTTACTGAATGTTCTGAAGCGACAATTAGCGGTTGAGATAGAGGTGGCTGAGCCGTTGAGGGGCTTCGATATGATGAACCTGGATTTTGGGAGTGACAGACGAGGGCTGCTTTGTGAGTGGGCGGTGGCCGTAGGTCTTAGTCTCAAAGGTTGTAACGGAGACGCCGAGCGCGGTAACGGGCGCTTGGAGACCGGCGAAGGTATCCGCAAAGCTGATAGTCATGAAAGAAATTGATTTTCTTCCAGAATGGTATAAGAGCGGCAGACGGCGGCAGGTTAGTTATCGCACGCAATATGTCGCTTTGGGCGGCGTGCTCGTGGTGATGGTAGTGTGGAGCATGGTTAGCGCTAATTCGATTTCAAGAGCGACGGCCGGACTTGCCAAGGATGCGGTCAGGCAGGCGGAGGCGGCTGGCGCGGCCCAGGAATTCGTGAGGATAAAAAGCGAAGTGACACAGTTGCAGAAAAAAGCAGAATCCATAAAAGAAATCGATTCCAAAATCGACGTGGCAGGTGTTCTGGCCGAGATGAGCTTTTTGATAGATGAAAAGATGGTGCTGAGGAAAGTCGGATTTTTCGGGGAAAGATTTACAGACGAGCAAGAGGGCAAGCCGAAGCGCGATTCGGCTGTGAGAGCAGCCGGCGGTAATTTTTCCGGTAAAGAAACACGGCCGCTTGGTGACATCAGATTCAGAGTGGTGGTGAGCGGCGTTGCGTCAGATGCGAGCAGCGCGGCAGGTTTGATATGCAAGCTGGAAGATTCGCCATATTTTTGTCAGGTCGTACCATCGTTTTCACGAAACAAAAAGATGAAAGTGGGGACGGGCCTTGCGGGGGAGAATTTCCAGGTAAGTGAGTTTGAGATAAGCTGCTATCTGGCGAACTACAAAGAACTGGTTGTTGATAATTGATTGTTGGCAGTAAGGTCGATTGATGGTATTTCGGGAAAGACAACAAGTATTGATATGCATTGCGGCGGGAGCAGTGATAGGCGGATTTGTGCTGTTTGGTTACCTGCCTTTATGGAAAAGGATGAAGGCTGTGGAGCAGACCAGAGCTGCACAGAGAGCTGTAGTTACTAAAGCATTGGGCGAGAGCAGACAAGTGCCGGCACTTAAAGAGCAATTGCAGAAGCTGAAAAGGGAAGTCGGAAACCACGAGGCAAAGATACCCGGACGTGGAGACCTCGGCCCGTTCATGCACAGAATCGCTGATTTGATGAATGAGCATAATCTCAGCGAGCAGCAGGTTCAGCCCGGCAGGGAAGTCGAGGCAGAAGGCTTGAGCTGTATACCGGTAAGTATGCGGGGTAAAGGAAGATTGAAACAGATATTCGCATTTTTCAACTCGCTGCGGACGCTGGACAGGCTGGTTCGCATTGAGCGGGTAGAGCTGGAAAACGACAGGGATTTGAGCGGGGACGTGAGTATGCGGACAGAGACGGTGATTTACTACAGAGCAGGGGCCGGGCAGGTATAAGAAGCGAGGGTAAGAACAAGATATGGGGCAAAATTTTAGAAATAACGGCAATGCGGTCAACGGGCTTTTAGGTCGATTGGCGGCGGAAAAGAAAAAGACCTTCATAGCGCTGGGTTTGATTGTGGTGATGGGTTTTATGTGGGTCAAAGTGCTTTTGCGAAAAGGGCCCCAGAGCGCCGAAGGGGCAGTGAGCCAGAGACAGGTAAAGTCGGGCACGTCGGAGTCGAATTCGGAATTAAAAATATCTTTCATCGAATTGCCAAAAGTCAAAGGCCGAAATGATGTGCTTACCAGAGACTTTTTTGCTTCAAACGGCTGGGAGGACTTTATTAGAGATAGAGAAGGTACTGAAGAAGTGAGTGTCGTATCAAAAGACGGCAGTGAAGAAGTAATGAAGCGAGTTGCAGAGAAATTAAAACTACAAGCAATATCGTTAGACGTAAACCCACAGGTTTTTATCAATGATAAACTGTTAGCTGTGGGGGACAAATTGCCAATCAGCGACGGAGTTAATGTGTACGAATGTGAAGTAGCCGGAATTGAAGAAAACAGGGTGTTCATAAAATGTGGAGAAGCAGAAATTACGTTGAAACTTTTGCAGACGATTGAAGCAGTTGAGTAGGTAATATCAATATGGCATTTGCAGTCCGTCACAGGACGGGGGCAAAAGAAAGGAGCAAAATTATGTATCTGAAGAAAAATTCAAACAGTGGAATCGGAATTGGAAAAGATTTGTTCGTATGGGGCTTTGTGCTTGCTGCAATGGCGGCGCTTGCGTTTGGTGACGTTGGGCAAAGTGCGGCAGCGGCCCGAGCTAATGAAGGTGTTGGCTCTGTAAGCGGCGGCGAGGTTATTTCTGTGGGCGGGACGATACAGACACTTAGTTTCAAGAAGGATGCAACAATCAAAGAAGCACTTGGCTTTTTGGCAAAGAAGTATCATAAGAATATTGTGCCATCGCCAAACGTTGACGGCATATTGTCGTTTACGAGCTTGTTTGATGTGACCTTCGAAGAAGCTATGGACGCGATCTTAGGCGTGAACTTCAAGTACAAGCAGGTGGGACAACTAATAGAGGTGTACACCAGAGCAGAATACCAGAAGATTAAGGAAGACAAGGACCGGATGGTGTACAAGGTTTTTACGTTGTACTACATCACCTCGGAGGAGGCGAAAAAGCTTATAACTCCGGTGCTTAGCGGCGACGGACGGGTTGAGTTCAGTAGTGCCGCGGAGAATACGATATCCGGCGGCGGCGGCGGCGGCGACAGTATGGCGCTGCACGACGCGGTCGTGGTCTATGATTTTCCGGAACACGTTGCGAAAGCGGAAGAGGTGATAAAGTCGCTTGACATAAGGCCCAAACAGGTGTTGTTGGAGGCCACTATTCTGAGCGCAACTCTGGATGAAGATACGGACTTCGGGATTGATTGGAACCTGCTGAAAGGAGTGGGCTTGACGGGCAGTCTTACGCAGATAAGCGGAGGACTTTCTGGTACTATGATGGAAACTCCAGGATTCGCCACTACTACGGCCGGGGGTCTAAGGGTCGGAATCAGAAGCAGCAACGTAGTGGGTTTCATTCGCGCGTTAGAAAAGATTACCGACGTTACGGTGCTTGCAAATCCGAAGATTCTTGCAGTGAACAAACAAGAAGGGTCGGTGTTAATCGGCAGTAAGCTGGGGTATAAGTCTCAAACGACGCAAACGGATGGTGGTACTACGACTGAGA
>Ga0209979_1000845_pt1 | contig 37232 bp, 30 predicted proteins | sample AnhtaG_FD_183114 | JGI IMG/M metagenome (GOLD analysis project Ga0209979, IMG submission 183114) | Deep subsurface microbial communities from Anholt, Denmark to uncover new lineages of life (NeLLi) - Anholt_01485 metaG (SPAdes) (version 2) | ecosystem: Environmental > Aquatic > Marine > Oceanic...
GAATTCCTTGCCTTGCATGATTGACTCCCCAAATAGAATACAGAGAACACGAAGATTTCATACTGTGTTCTTCTCAGTGCCCTCTGTGCCCTTTGTGGTTCCTTGGTGTTCTACGAGGGATTCCAGGTTAGCGGCCAAACCCATAATTGATGCCGCACAGGACTCACGTAAGTTGCTTCGCTTTCAACGCTTATCACTAACTTCATGCCATTCGTGACTGTCCCTAGTTTTTCCTAGTTTTAAGTTCTATTCTTTCACAAAACAAAGATACCCAAAAAAAATACTTTGTTTATACTCAAATCGGCTATGCCGGTGTCTTATATTGGAAGGATGTCCTTTTGTGGCTGGTTGACCAGAATGCTAGAAGATAAAGTGCTTGTTCGAAGATTTAAGTCAGGTGATGTGGCCGCTCTAGAGCGGATTTATGAAAAGTATAAGAACGAGCTGCTGGCACTTGCTGTCTCCCTAATGAATGACATCACTGCCGCTGAAGATGCAGTACATGACGTTTTCGTTAGCCTCGCTCAATCAGTGGCAAGACCATGCAGGATCAAGAATCTCAAGAAGTATCTGATGACTTCAGTTGCTAATAGAGTGAGGAACCAACAACGATATAAGCAACGCCATCAGACGATTGGTATTGAGAACTCAGATATCCCTATCCGTGATTTAAGCAGACCGGAACGTTGGCTTGTGTTGAACGAAGAGTTGGAGCTATTAGATCATGCATTGGCTCAGATACCATATGAGCAACGAGAAGTGATCACTCTGTATATGCAAGGAAATATGAGCCTAAGAGAAATAGCCAAATTTCAGAATGAATCTTCCAACACGGTTGCTGGTCGATATCGATATGGTATAAAAAAGCTCCGTTCCTTACTAAATGGAGATATTGAGAAATGAGACCGAAAAAAGATATAAAAATCCTTTTCCAAAAAATAGCCGCAGATACCAATCCACGAATGGATAAATTTGTTCTTAAGGACGTATTGCAAACTTACAACAAAACCTTTGATAACAAATCGGCTAATTATCATCCAATTATATGGAGAACAATTATGAAAAATCCAATTACAAAATTAACCGCTACGGCGGTGATAATAATAACTGCTGTGTTTTTAATGACCTTTTTCGAAAAGGCAGCCGCACCGGCTTACGCACTCGAACAGACAATCGAGGCTAATCATACTATAAAGACTGTCCACCTGCGAAAGTTTGAGAAAGGCCAGAGCATCGAAAACAATGAATTTTCAGATTACTGGTTAAAGTATGACAACGCCGGCAAGCTTTCGAACCTTCGCTGTAATGAACACAGTAAGGATGGTGTTAAGTTCACTGTTTGGAACGAGGGAATTAAAAAAACCTGGATACCTGAGAACAATGTTGTGATTATTACAAGGCTTAATAATACGGCCAAAGAGTGGGAAGATTTTGCTAAGGAGTCTGATTACGAACTTCTTTTAAAGTGGTTAAATGACCAAAAGGAAAAAGAAGAAATCGAGCTTAAAATTATTGATGAGCCTGCTGAAGATAGTGATTTCATCTATGTCAAAGCCACCCATTTTGTCCATAAAGAGCGAATAGAGCTGGTTGTTGACCGTAAGACAAAACTTATTAAGAAGCTTTTAGGGTACCATCTCAGAGAACAGGGAGAGGAACTCGGTGATCAAATTGAATTTCTTGCTTATAATCAACTGATTGATCCGTCCATCTTTGAGCTAAGAGAAATTCCCTATAATGCCAAAGTTATCGAAAAGGTAGAAAGGAGTATAATTGTCCCGGGTCTGCGAGTTGGCGACTTTACATTTGGCATGAGCAAAGACGAGGTATTGAAAAAGTGTGGAGAACCGGAATATATTAATTTCGGGGCAGAAGGCTACACCCTCGAAAATCCTCCGGGACAGTATGGTATGCGCTTTAGTGGCGTTTGGGTGGAAATAGTTAATGATAAGGTCAATGGGTTTACTGTGCTAAGCCCTATTTACAAATTCGCCAATGGGCTTGGAGTTGGTGATTCGGTGCAGAAAATCAAACAAGTCTTTGGCAACGAATCCCGTATCGAGGAATTTGACCGGAAAGATATGCTCTACTACAGGGATAAAGGCCTCATGTTTGAAATCGACAAACGCGACAGAACGATCATGGAGATCAATGTTTCGCCCATCGAAAGCTCATCACATATCCCTCCGACAAGTTACATAAACGAGTATGGTATTCTTATTGACAAAGTCGATTATCCATTTGTCAATGATCCAAAAGTTATCGGCGGATGGAAAAGCGTAGATATAGTGCAGGATATTGATGACTTCAATCCCGCTAAGAAAAGCCCGGGAGATACTTTTTCCATCAATCATCTTATTTTTGAAGAAGGTGGTAAAATTCCCCGCAGTAAACTTACATGGACAAAAGGTTTGGTCCTTAGTGATGAAACCGCTAGCGAATATATCATCAGGGAAATCGACGGTTCAGCTTATATGTTCTTCGCGTGGAAAACCGGCAATTATTCCCAACGCCATATGAGACCCGATTATTATGTTCTGAAGAAAGTCTCAGTTGAAAGCTTAAAATACAAGCCATGGTACGGCGAAAAAGCGGAAATCCCTGCGACCAGTTACTTCAACGAGCAGGGTAATATCGTTGACAAAATCGATTACCCCTTCGTAAATGACTCGAAAGTCATAGGAACCTGGAAAACTGTAGATTTTGTCCGTGAGATGGAAGATTTCAAGGACAGCGAGAAACAATGGGAACACGGAGAAAGCCGGCCATATCTCAAAGAGCTTATATTCCTGCCGAATGGCAAAACGACTGAAAATTACAGGACCTGGACAAAAGGGCTTATATTCCATTCAGGTAATAAAACTGCCAGCAAATACACCATCAAAAAGATTAAAGGTTCGACCTTCATGTTCTTTGAATGGAAAAACGATAGTTACACGATTAGCTATATGAAACCAAAGTATTATGTCCTGAAGAAAGTCTCATCATAAATTGGAGGACTCGACCTGTACATGGCCACCCCAATCGGTAAGGCATTCGTGGCGGAGTAAAATAAAATGCTTATCATGTCAGTGCTTATAAAGGCCGGGCCTTTGTGCTCGGCCTTTTACCGTCATTATTTCAAGATGAAGAACAATTATGAAAGGCCGAAAGCAGGCAACAGGTTTTCAACGGATTCGGTTCTATGTTAATAGAGATGCTCTGCAGCGTAGCTGGGTAAGGGTATTGAAAATTTTCATTCAAAATTGGGCCGTGCTTGCACACATCCACTTACATCTCTTGGGTGCAAGCTTCACTCCAAGATTATTGATTATTTAATTATATATATTTTGCCATTTTTGGTTTTCGGTCGAGGATTTCGGATTTCCCGATGAATTGGGATTAGGATTTCTCTTTGCTAAGCAAAGTAGATGCGGTATCGTGAGCGATATGAAAAACAATCGGGGCCTATACCGAATCAATCAGTATAGGCCCCGAACTGGTGCAAATCATAATGTCATACCTTTGTCGCCATTGCTCCACTTAGGGACGCGTTACCGTTATATCGTCGTAGTAGACCGACGATGCCCCGTTGCCGTACAGGTCAATGGCTTGAAGTGTTCCATTCACATTGTCGTCCCACTGGTCGGTAGCAATCAGTTCGCCATTGTAGTACTTGTCGACCGTGTTGTTGTCCAGATCGATAATGTACTTCATTTCGACCCACTGGTCGTACAGTATCGTGGTTTCGCCACCGTGCCAGAAACCGATTGTTCCGGCAGCCAAGTCAAACGTCGTCTGGATGGACCAGTCCTTGGTGCCACCGTCGCTGTACGTATTCAGCAAGATAAAATAGGTAGTACCAGTGGTGCCCGATGGAATGTACTGCATGGCGGAGAATTCCAACATCCCGCCGGCCAGGTCAAACTCGTGCACCAGGTCGGCACTGCCGATGATCTCGACGGAATTCAAGCCACTGACGGCAAGCGCATCCGAAGCCGGCGCGCCCGCGCCTGCGGCATTGTCCCAGCCCTTCCATCCTGCCTGGCCGTGCAAGTCACTGCCAGCGGCATAGGACTCGAAATCCTCTGCAAACACGATCTCAAGTAATCCGACTCCGAGCAACTCCACTTCGGCTATCTGCATACTATTGGCACTTGCAGCATCCCGGACAGTCGGGAACATGACCTGGTAGTAGTTGTATGCCACGTCATTCTCAAACGAAATCGGTGTGGCGTTCATGGTGTCGCGCGGCCACGCAGTCTCCTGAGCGAAATCGACAATATCACCACTGGCAATCAACTCATACGGCCCATCTATACTGTCATTAGAACCAGAGAGTTCAAATGCAACCGGGTCACGCGGTGCTTCGTCACCGGCTGTGGTGAAAGTCAGTCCCGTAACAATACTCGGGCCAGAAGCCGGCTCAACCTGGAATCCGGTGGGTTCCGTTGCGCCTTTGAAGTGCAGATACTTCGTCCCGATGTCATCATCAGTCGCAAAGTCAGGTATTTCTCCACCCGGCCAGTCTCCATCGTTCGGAACACCCTGAACGATATCGCCAGGTGCGGTAACGTCGGGTAGCACAAGTCTTTGAATATCTACATCCGTTAGAGTCCTGTTGTAGAATCTGACCTCGTCAATCAGAGATGTCATGATTCTACCGTCCTCATGGTCTCTGCCGACACGAATTAGGCTGTCGAAGTTTGTAGGCTCATGCGGAGCAACATTGGTCGCTGTTTGCTCAATACCATTAAGATAGAACTTGGCCTGCTCCGGCGAGATTGCCAGAGCGGCAAAGTACCATTCGCCGTTTGGAATCAGCAGCCCAGTGGAGAAATCCCAGTACTGATCAGCACCCCACATATAACGGAGTTCCGCACCTTCCGGACCTTCCGAACCATTGTGCTGTAAACCTAAGCAACCAGGGCTGGTGCCTCTGTGAGTCAAGATACCTGACCATGCCGCCGGTGTCTCATCATGCTTTACCCAGCCTGTAACAGTAACGGTGTTGCTGACAATATTCAGAGGAGCTCCGGTCTGGATGTAGTCGAGGTCAGCAATATCAATTGCCACGCATCCTCCGAAAATACCTGTTGCCCATTCCGGATTTCCCATAAACTGGCCGTGGTTGCTGTGACCGGACTGGTCGATTGCCAGGCTGCCTGTACCAGATTCGAAATCGTAGTAGATCAAGAGATTCGGATCTGTTATCGGGATAGGATTGAGATACTTGTCGGCATTGGCCGCGATCTCGTCTGCGGAAAGGGCCCTGTCGTAAATCGCCACACCAAAGATGTCACCATCGAAGTTGTCGAAAGTATCGCTCCCGTCTTCAGCTTGGACACCGTAGCCGATGCCGACATTGCCTGAGAGGCTAATCGCCGAAGCGATACTGCCCGCGAGGGCGCCGTCCACATACAGATCGGTTGTAGCGGCAGCCTCACTGGAGACAAAGACCAGATGGGTCTCAACGCCGGGGTTGGTGGCGACGCCGTAATCAAAGTCCCACACACCAAAGGTGGTCGCACCGTAGGTCCCGGTATTTGGACTCTGCTCATACTTAAGCCCTACCTCCGTGTCGCCAAACCATCTCCTGCCGATCAGGCACATGCTGGCCTCTGTTTCATCAGGATCGCTGAGAACGATAAACTCGTAGGTCTGCTCGCCGCCGTATGTGCCTATATCGTAGAGATCGTCTTTGACATAGGTGTCGATATAAGCTGCGCCGGCATCAGTTGCCGCGGCCACCCAAATGTCCATCGAGATGAATTCAACAACGCCAAAGCTCCAGACCGGGCCGACTACGATGCTGCCGTCGGCGGCAACCTGGTCTACACGCCAGTAGTTGGGCATACCCCATGAAGCATCTTCGAGGGCATAAGTAGTTTCCACCTGGCGGCCGCGATAGATGCCCGTGGTGTCGGTGGCATCGGCAGCCGCTACTGCATCTGCATCGTTGCCTACGTAGACATCCTGCTCAACGGCGCCGTCGCCGGGGTTCCACGCCAAGACCGCTGAAGCATCGATGTCGCTCGCGCCGTCGGCCGGGTCAGGACTCCACGGAAGCGTCACATCGCTGCCGATCTGCCTGATCTCCTCGTCCGTCAGCACGCGGCTGTAGATGCGAGCATCAGAGACTCTGCCGGGGAAAGAGCTGTCCTGGGTCACACGACTGCCGATGTGGACGCGGTCGCCCGAGGCGGACAGATCCTGCACGTTGGATTTGCCGAGATCGGTGTCCATCGGTGCGCCGTCTCCGTAGTACTGTATCGTCGTCCCATCGTACGTCATGGCATAGTGGTGCCAATCCAAAGCTTTGGTGTCGGAGAAGATGGTCTCTTCCCAGCCCCAGACGTGGGCGCCGACTCCGCCTGGCCCGCCCAGGCTGCCGATATTGAAGTGGCTGCCATTTCCGCCAGCACCGCCGGCATCCCCTGTGAAGCCAAAGATAAGGGTCCAGTCGGGAATGCTCGTGTGGTCGGCCTTTGCCCAGCACATGATCGTTTTCTGCATGTTGCCGCTGATACCCACGGCACCGATGTCGACGAACTGATTGCTGCCGCCGGGCAGGCTCAGAACCTGACCCATGACGGGATCGTCAACAAATGTGAGGTCACCTATGAGCGCACCGTGATTGTCGTTACCCGACACATCCAGAGTTGCAAGACTGCTCGCATCCTCAGTGAGCGGGTACATTGCGACCAGGTCCGGAATGTCGACCGGCGTGACCGGGCCAATCGTAGAGAAGCTCCATACCGGACCGGTAATCGTTCCGGCGGGAGTAAACTCATCGACTCTCCAGTAGTAGGTCGTATCCAGGTCCAACGCGCCGGGATCATACGACGTATCCATCTGCATCATGGATACAGGCAGCAGCATTGCCGGATCTGTGCCGTAGTTGACGTTGTGCATGATCGCGTTCTTTCCGGGCGTCCAACTCAACTCGACACTGATGGCATTGGAGGCGCCGTCGGGCGGGAATGGGAAGTGAGCTTCCAGAGGTAACGTCGAGAAGCTCCAGACCTCACCTTCGATCACGTTTCCATCGGCGTCGACTTCATCAACTCGCCAATAGTAGGTCGTCCCCGGTGTCAGGGTCTCGAAGTGCATTGCCATCTCGGTCTCAGCAGCCAGGTCCGATTCATCGATTGTCGCGTCAGTGCTCAGATATACCTTGTGGGATACCGCCCCGTATCCGGCGGTCCACTCCAACGTCGCCGCATCTACATCAATGGCACCATCTTCCGGATTCGGTTTCCAGGCGGGCGAGTTGGGGATTGCGCCGCCTGTGAGACACCAGTTGTTAATCCATTCACTGATAACTTCGCCGCGTGGGTCATCGTCCTGGCCAGCTGTCTGGTAGAAAATGCCTATGCGACCACCAGTAGCTGCATTAGCAACGATAACGGGGTCAGCTCTTGTTCCAGCATCGTTTTGAGCAAGAATCAATTCCGGTGCCCAATCTCCTTCAAGTGTATCAAGATGGAATGGGCGGTCAGTTTGGAAATCTTGTAAAGATGGCGTGACCGCCTGACCTTCGGCTGTAACAGTAACAGCAGTATTGTCCTCGCCCGCTACTGTAACGCCGGGAATGTCCATCATATTCTGTAATCCACTTGGGCCATTATTTCCAGCAGAGCAGACGTAAAATATCCAGTCGCCTGTGTTAACGATAGTATTACCATCATCTAAAAATAATTCGGCTAACGAGCCATCAGGCTGTGCATTACCAGCTGGATAAATACTGTCTGGTAACTGTCCGCACAGAATTAACAGGTCTGATACACCATCACCTGTGTGGGCAACTACCCAATCTGCAAGGGCATCTTGTTGATCTGCTGCGAATTGTTCAACAGAAACAGCCGTTACGTTGTCAACAATTTCTTGCATTTCGCGGTCAGCCGCAGCTTGCCCGAACCAGCCTGCTTGCGTTGAAATCGCTATGTCAGCAGCCATAGCCGTCGTGCTAAATGCAAATGCGACTACGAATACCAAAAGAAAAGAAGTTAAAAAAATCAATCTTTTAAACATAATACATCTCCTTAATAACTCTTCTTGTTGTGCAAGAAGAACAAAATTTTGCTTTGGCAACAAGCCAAAACATTTGTTGTTATCGACAAGTAAATAGAAAGAGATTCTCCACCTGGTTGTGCCTGTCTCAAACAACCTTCACACAAGCAACAAAGAATCTTCACCAAACCCTGCGCTTGTTTAAAAAAACCTTATTGTAGGACATGGCTTTTTGGCCACTTCCTTGGGGAAGCCTTGTTTGAGCTGTAAGTTTAGATAGTGACTCTACCTCCGAGGCACCAGCCTCACTCCAACTCTGTTCCTCACCTAATACTTTAGGTGTTTGCCCAGGAACTGTAGATATTTTAGGCCAGAAAGTCAAACTCCGTATAAACTCCCTGGCTTTACACACTATTTTATACCAAATCAGCAACTCTCCCGTCAAGGGAAATCTATCAAATTATATATTTTTTTACTTTATGCTTGTTTCCACAGTCTCCGGAGATATTCGACGGATTTCGGAAGCACTTTTTCCGCTGGGCCGGAGAGTTTGCGGCACTCTAATTCGATGAATCCGCTGTATCCCATCTCTTTGAGCGTTTGAAAGCCGGGGGTAAAGTTCAATGAACCGGAGCCGGGCTCGACCCGGGTATTTTCAGCAACATGTACGTGCTTTATCCACCTGCCGGCTTTGGAAAGCGATTCCGGTATGCTTAGCTCTTCGAGCTGCATGTGAAAGAAATCACACGTAAGACCGATATGGTCATGGTTCAGAGTTTCGCACAGTTTAGCAGCGTGAGGGACGGTGTTAAGGTATTCCGACTCATATCGATTGACCGGTTCGAGGAGAAATATCAGCCCTCTTTTTTGTGCCTGGTCGCCTAAGGCAGGTAACTGCTCGATAAGCAGAGCATCCTGGGCTTGCTCAACCGAGGCGTAAGGGCCTGGGTCGGTGATTCTGTCCGGATTATCCTGAATGAGTACCGGCGGTACATTGACGCAATCCACTCCCAATTCCGCGCAAATATCAAATAATTTCAGAAAACTGTCCTGACATTGTTCCCGAACCTTTTTGTGGGGACTGAGCAGTGAGCCTGAAAATCCCAGGGACATTGAGACAAGCGGTAAAGGACTATCAGACAGGCATCTGCGCAGCTCGTCAAGGTAGTCATTTAAGAATCTGCCCGGCAGTGAGACAGCATCAAAAGCAAACTTGGCCGCATTGGTAAGCTTGTCGAGAACCCGGCCGCTCGGCAGCACTTCAAGACGACAGGAAATCCTGCATTGGTCGTTCGTATTTTCAGACATAAATTGGCCTTTTAATGTTAGTTAGTATCTGTTGCGGAAAACGAAAATCGATGATGTCACCCCTGCGAAAGCAGGGGTCCAGAGCGAAAAACTGGATTCCCGCTTTCGCGGGAATGACAAATACTGTTTCCGCAACAGGAACTAGTTACCAGGCCTTAATCCTGGGTTTTAAGCTCAAAATTAAAAACAGTTGAAATCGTAACCGGCATCGTGTATATTCTGCCAAATACTGGTGATTTAATCAAAACATTATTGGTTGAAGCCACCCCCAAACAAGTTTGAGGGTGCCACCCAGTATTCCATTAATAACGCAAAGCTCATCAGATAGAAAAACAGTAAGTAATGGAGTAGTTGCAATGAATTCACAAGCTAATGCTATTGTTGCACAGTCCGGCGGGCCGACGGCGGTAATCAACTCAAGTGCCTGCGGTGTAATACAAGAATCGATGAAATCGGGTAAAATCGGCAGTGTAATAGGCGCAACGAACGGCATATTAGGGGTGCTTAAGGAAGATTTGTTCGATATTTCGGCGGAAAAGCCTGAGGCAATCGAGGCACTTAAGCAAACGCCTGCAGCAGCCATTGGTTCGTGCAGATACAAACTGAAATCGCTCGAAGAATCCAAAGCGGATTTCGAGAGAGTGCTCGATGTCTTCAAGGCGCATAATATCCGTTACTTTTTCTATGCCGGCGGTAATGACTCTATGGATACAGCCGACAAGGTCAATAAGTTAGCCGCAGATGCCGGTTATGAGCTGGTCTGTATCGGTATTCCGAAAACGGTCGATAACGACCTTGCCTGCACCGACCATTGCCCCGGCTATCCCAGCGTTGCAAAATATGTCGCGACCTGTGCGGCTGAGGCCGGCCGAGATACCGAGGCACTCTATACGACAGATACCTGCACAATTTTAGAGGTGATGGGAAGAAACGCCGGCTGGATAGCGGCAGCAACGGGTCTTGCCGCTCGATGTCCGGAAGACGCACCGCACCTTGTGTATATGCCGGAAGCGGCCTTTTCCTTCGATAAATTCGTCAGCGATGTCAAGGAAGTGTTAGAACGATTGGGCAGGGTTTTTATCGTTGCGGGCGAAGGACTCAAAGATGAAAAGGGCGAATACGTAACAGCAGACAAGGGAGCATTTGGAAAAGACAGTTTCGGGCACGTTCAGCTTGGCGGTGTCGCTGAGATGCTTAAAGCCGTGATAGAGAAGGAAGTTGGCATAAAGGCCCGCTTCAATAAGCTCGGCACCAACCAGCGCAGCGCTATGCACTTTGCCTCTCTGACCGACGTCAACGAGGCATATATGTGCGGGCAGATGGCGGTAAAGCATGCCATCGAAGGTGTAAACGCTAAAATGGTAACGTTAGTTCGTGAAAAAGGCCCACAATACAAATGCACAACAGGCCTTGCGGAGTTAAGAGACGTGGCCAACGGCGAAAAGAAGGTGCCGGCTGAGTTTATAAACGATAAGGGCAACCATATCACCGATGCGATGCGTGATTACGTTCGACCTCTGGTACAGGGCGAGGCACGCATAAGAATCGATGAGGACGGTCTGCCTGTGTTTATGAGATTCGAGCGTAAACCTTTAGAGAAAAAACTGCCAAAATATATGTAGGGTGGGGCTTGCCCCACCGAGATGATGTGGGTAGTTTTTTTTGGTGGGCTAAAGCCCACCCTACAAATTATAAGAGAGAATGCGTGGATGCGTGAATGAGTAAATGAGTGAATGCGTGGATGGGTGAATGAGTAACCACGTCCACGAGAAAGGACAAAAGATGGAAGAATTGTTCAATATTAAAGGCAAAGTAATCGTAATTACCGGAGGCGGCGGTGTTCTTTGCGGGACAATGGCCAAGGCGCTTGGCAAAGCCGATGCAAAGGTCGCTGTTCTGGATTTAATAGAAACGGCTGCAACAAAGACCGCTGATGAAATTAAGTCCAACGGCGGCCGGGCTGTTGCGGTTAAATGTAACGTATTAGACAAAAACAGTCTTGAGCGTGCACACGAGAAAATCACATCCGAATTAGGCAAAATCGACATATTGATTAACGGGGCCGGCGGGAACAAAAAAGAAGCTACTACCTCACCGGACCTTTCTTTTTTCGACCTGCCGAGCGAGGCTGTTCGGTTTGTTTTCGAGCTGAATTTCATCGGGACTTTACTGCCGACGCAGATTTTCGGCAAAGAGATGGCTGAAAACGGCGCCGGTGTAATATTAAACGTTTCCAGTATGAATGCTTTTCGTCCCTTAACCAAGATACCCGCATACTCAGCGGCCAAAGCAGCCGTGAGCAACTTCACACAATGGTTAGCGGTGCACGTTTGCCAGAATTATTCCAAAGACATTCGTGTCAATGCAATTGCGCCGGGCTTTTTCCTGACCGAACAAAACCGGTTCCTCCTGACCGATGAAAAAACCGGCGAACTGACCGCCCGCGGCAAAACAATTATCGACCATACGCCGATGGGGAGGTTCGGCCAGCCGGAAGAATTGCTCGGAACGGTTATGTGGCTGCTAAGCGATGCAGCGAAATTCGTTACGGGAGTTGTCGTCCCCGTTGACGGCGGATTCTCAGCTTTCAGCGGAGTCTAATTCGTGATGCGTCGTGCGTATTGCGTGATGCGTCAGACAACACAATAATACGAAATACGATACAGGAGAATGAAATGACTGATGTTGACCCGGCACAGCCACTAAAGGATTTCAAACCAAAGCAGAAATTCTTTGTCGGCATTGATTCGGACGGCTGTGCCTTTGATACGATGGGAATTAAGCAGCGGGAATGTTTCTGTCCGTGGTTGATTGCTTATTTCGGCCTGCAGCCGGTAGCGCAGGCGGCGCGCGAATGTAAGGACTTTGCCGACCTGTTCTCCAAAACGCGCGGCGGCAACCGACACAAAACGGCCAAGCGCATCATAGCAGAGCTTTTGCCGTCGCATCCGATGACCAAGACCAGAAGCTTCAAGGTTCCACAATACCCGCATTACTTTGCGTGGGTCGATGACCCCGATAGTCTGCTAAGCAACGATGGTTTAAAGCAAGCCATCGATGAGGCCTCGGCCCCGGAGGTCAAACGTGAGCTGGAACTTGCGCTTGCCTGGAGTGAGCGAGTTAATTGGGCCATCGGAGAAACCGTCAAGGGTATGCCGCCGTTTCCGTTTGTGCGGGAGAGCCTGGAGAAAATCCAGCCGTTGGCTGATGTAATCGTTGTCTCGGCAACACCCTGCGAGGCGCTTACGCGTGAGTGGGAAGAACATGACATCGCCAAGTACGTAGAGATTATAGCCGGTCAGGAAATGGGCAAAAAAGCCCAGCACCTTGAGTATGCCACGAAGGGCAGGTACGAAATGAACCATGTTCTGATGGTCGGTGATGCGCCAGGTGATATGAAGGCCGCCAAGACAAACGATGCCCTGTTTTATCCGATAAATCCCGGCGACGAGGTCAAATCGTGGAAGCGGTTCCACGATGAGGCATTTGATAAATTTATGAATGGCGAATACGCCGGTGACTACGAGAAAAAAGTGATTGCGGAATTCGACGCGTACCTGCCGGAACTGCCACCCTGGGAAAAATAGAAATTTGTTTTTCACGCAATACGACATACGCGATACGCACGACGAGTCAAATGATAATTGAACGACAAAATAAAGATAGTTCTGTTGAAAATAGCCAGGCTGGCGAAGCAATCGCCGAGTTTTTTGCGCAAAACGACTACACCGGTAAACGAATTCTGCTGATAATTCCCGACAATACCCGTTCGGGGCCTATAGGTGATATATTCAAAATCATTTATGACTGCCTGGAGCAAAAGGCAAAGGCCATCGATTGTCTGGTTGCGCTCGGAACACATCAGCCCTTGAGCAAAGAACAAATCTGTACCAGACTTTGTATGACAGCGGATGAACGCAGCAGCAAGTACGCATCGGTAAACTTTTTCAACCACGAATGGGAAAAACCACAGACGTTCACTTCCATCGGTCGAATCTCCGCTGATGAGATCGAGCAAATAAGTGGTGGTCTATTTCGCGAAGAAGTTGACGTGGCCATTAATAAACTGATTTTTGAATACGATGAATTTTTTATCTTAGGCCCTGTATTTCCCCATGAGGTTGTCGGCTTTTCCGGGGGACATAAGTACATCTTTCCCGGAATCGCAGGCGATGAAATCATAAACTTTTTTCACTGGCTAAGTGCCGTGATAACGAACCCTGTTATAAACGGCAACAAATGGACGCCAACACGGCAGGTGGTTGAAAAGGCAGCTTCATTTATAAAAATGCCGCACAAACTATTCGCCATCGTTGCTGTGGAAAACAAGCTCAAGGGAATATTCATTGGCGATTGTACCGAAGCCTGGGGAAAGGCGGCGGATTTGTCAAGGGACGTCCATATTATTTACAAAGACAAATCCTATCATACGATTCTCGGAATTGCACCGAAGATGTACGATGACATCTGGACGGCGGGAAAAGTAATGTACAAACTCGAACCGATACTCGCCGACGGCGGGACATTGATTATTTATGCGCCGCACATTACGGAAATATCATATACGCACGGCAAAATCCTTGATAAAATCGGCTATCATACTCGTGATTACTTTCTGAAGCGAATGGACAAATTCGCCGACATTCCGCGCTCGGCGATGGCGCATTCTACTCACGTTAAAGGTATCGGTACATATATCGACGGCATCGAAAAACCGCGGGCTAAAGTGGTGCTTGCCACCGGCATCGACAAACATCGCTGCGAAAAGGTAAATCTCGGTTATATGAATTCTGATGATATAAACATAGCTGGCTACGAAAACAAAGAGGACGAAGGCATTCTGGTTGTGCAACATGCCGGTGAAGTGCTGCACAGATTGTCCAACGGATATATACCGACTATTCCGAATCAATAATCGATAGCAAACGATAAATTTAAGAAAGGGAGTAACAATAAATGGCAAAAGCAGATATCGGCCTTATAGGTCTGGCAGTCATGGGTGAAAATCTCATCCTGAATATGGAAAGCAAGGGCTTTACAGTGGCCTGCTTCAACCGTACCGTATCTAAGGTGGATAACTTTATCAACGGCCGTGCAAAGGGCAAGAATATCATCGGCTGTCATTCTATCGAAGAGCTTATTGAAAACTTAAAGACGCCCCGCAAGATTATGCTGATGGTCAAAGCCGGCGCAGCGGTCGATGCATTTATCGAAAAGCTGCTACCCCATCTCGAAGACGGTGACATCATCATCGACGGCGGCAACTCGCATTTCCCCGACACTATGCGGCGCACCGCGTACGTCGAGAGCAAGGGCAAACTTTACATCGGCACCGGCGTTTCCGGCGGCGAAGAAGGCGCTCTGCGAGGCCCGTCGATTATGCCCGGCGGCTCACCGCCTGCATGGGAGCACATCAAGACCATATTCCAGTCTATCTGCGCTAAGACCGAAGACGGCGAGCCGTGCTGTGACTGGGTCGGCGAGAACGGGGCAGGGCACTTCGTGAAAATGGTCCACAACGGAATCGAATACGGCGATATGCAAATGATATGCGAGACCTATCAGATGATGGGCGAAGGCCTTGGAATGACCAACCAGGAAATGCACGAGTGTTTAGCCGAGTGGTATGAAGGCGAACTTAACTCGTACCTTATAGAAATCACTCGGGACATTCTTGCCTATAAAGACGAGGACGGCAATGAGGTCATCGACCTTATCCTCGACACGGCCGGCCAGAAGGGCACCGGCAAATGGACGGCCATCGAGGCGTTGAACCTCGGCCAGCCCCTGACGCTCATCGGTGAGGCCGTCTTTGCTCGCTGCCTGTCGGCTCTAAAAGAAGAACGCGTAGCGGCATCCAAAGTCCTCTCCGGCCCAAAGCCGAAGTTCAGCGGAGATAAAAAGGCCTTCATCAACGATTTGCGTCAGGCCCTTTACGCGGCGAAAATCATCAGCTACGCCCAGGGCTATCAACTTATGCGCGCCGCCGCCACAGAACACAACTGGAATTTAAACTACGGCGGTATCGCTTTGATGTGGCGGGGCGGCTGTATAATTCGCTCGGTCTTCTTGGGTAAAATCAAAGAGGCTTTTGCCAAAAATCCGGACCTGACCAACCTACTGCTCGACCCGTTCTTTAAGGATGCTGTCGAAAAGGCGCAACCCGCCTGGCGACGCGTCGTTACCACAGCGGTCGAGATGGGTATTCCGATGCCGGCTACGAGCTCGGCTTTGGCCTTCTACGACGGTTATCGCCACGAACGCCTGCCGGCCAATCTGTTACAGGCCCAGCGCGATTATTTCGGCGCCCATACTTACGAACGCCTCGATAAACCGCGAGGCGAATTCTTCCACACGAACTGGACCGGCCGAGGCGGAAAAACCGCAGCTTCAACATATACGGTATAAACGTCATTCCGGGCGCAGCCGAGGAATCTATTAGAGGAAACGTCCGGTCATTGTGAGCCAACCAGAGGTTGGTTTTGTGTCATTGCGAGGCCTTTGAAAAAGGCCGTGGCAATCTCCAGCGTTTACGGTTGAGATTGCTTCGGCGCTGCGCTTCTCGCAATGACAAATAACATCTCGTTCCTCCTCAGGCGGATTATACACTGTCAGGAAAATTTGTGACACATAGTACTCCGTTAGAGACAGATTGATGAATTGTCATTCCTGCGGAAGCAGGAATCCAGAATAAAAACAATGGATTCCGCATCAAGTGTGGAATGACAGCTACTCAAATCACGCGTAACAGAGCCCTATGGTCGATTCAGAATTCACTAAACGCTGTACGCTACGTGTTGACCTTGCCAGCCAATTTGGGTATTATTCTACAGGATGCCAAATTGGCCAGAATTATAAAGATAATCGGTTAATGTGAAGGAAATATACTATGTATAAAATCTTTATGCTAATCGCTATACCGGCTTTGATAATCGGATGGGTGGCATACGCATATTGGATACGTAAGGTCTGTGAGGAAGAGAAGAAACAGCCAAAACAAATATCACAACGTCTTCAGCAAACAAAAAGCGAGGTCGCTGATTACGCACAGAAACTGAAGAACTTTAAGAAACCAACTCGTAAACAACAAGACCAGGACAACCAGGCATAGCTATTGATATTTGTAAAACAGATGAAACTGTTGAATTCACAGAGGACACAGACTTTACCATTACGAACACCCCCAAACGAGCCTTCGACGAACTCAGGCCATGGTTTGAGGGTGCCACCCTTTGGAAATCGGGAAACAAGTTTGAGGGTGCCACCCTCGTCAAACCAGGATAAGTAACCAGGAACAAAATAGAGCAACTGTAAGGACAAAAAATGGCTGAATTTATGTCAGAAGATTTTCTTCTGCAAACCGAAACCGCCAAGATTCTCTATCACGAACATGCAAAGAAGATGCCTATCTATGACTATCACTGTCATCTGCCGGCCGACCAAATCGCCGCCGACCATCGGTTCGAGAACCTTACGCAGGCCTGGCTCTACGGGGACCATTACAAATGGCGGGCAATGAGGGCCAACGGGATAGCAGAGAAATATATCACCGGCGATGCAAATGATTATGAAAAATTCGAGAAATGGGCACAAACCGTTCCATACTGTATCCGAAATCCGCTCTATCACTGGACGCATCTGGAATTGAAAAACCCCTTCGGCGTAAAAGACAAACTATTAGGCCCTGAGACTGCTAAGGAAATTTACGAGACTTGCAGTGAGATGTTAAGGACGCCGGAATTTAGCGTCCGCAACATAATGCGCAAAGCCAACGTCAAGTTAGTCTGCACGACTGAAGGGCTGCTCGATTCGTTGGAGCATCACAAGAAAATCCGAGCCGACGGCTTTGAAATTAAAGTTCACACCGCCTTTCGGCCTGACAAGGCAATGGCCGTCGAGGACATTACAGACCTGAACGTATTTATCGATAAGCTCGAATCAATCTGCGATATGGAAATAGCCAGCTTCCACTTGTATATCGAAGCAATCCGTAAACGCCACGATTATTTCCATGAAAACGGCTGTCGGCTCTCCGACCACGGATTAGATACTGCTTACGCCGAGGATTATACCGAAAAAGAAATCGAAAAGATATTCGACAAGATAAGGTCAGGCAAAGATTTGGATTTGTCGCAGCGCCTCAAATTCAAATCGGCGATGATGTTCGAATTCGCTCTGATAGACTATGAATCGGGCTGGGTTCAGCAGCTCCATTTAGGGGCGCTTAGAAATAATAGTACGCGGATGTTCAAAGCCATAGGCCCGGATATCGGATGCGATTCGATAGGAGATTTTCAGATAAGCCAACCGCTTTCAAAATTCCTCGACCGGCTGGACGTGAACAACACACTGCCCAAAACGATTCTCTACAACCTCAATCCGAGGGACAACGCCCTGTGTGCGACAATGGTCGGTAACTTTCAGGATGGCTCAGTGCCCGGCAAGATGCAATATGGCTCAGCGTGGTGGTTCCTCGACCAAAAGGACGGTATGGAAGAGCAAATGAACGTGCTGTCGAATATGGGACTGCTGAGCCGATTCGTTGGGATGCTGACGGATTCGCGAAGCTTTCTGTCATATCCAAGACACGAATACTTCCGCAGAATACTTTGCAATATGCTCGGCAGTGACGTCGAAACAGGGCTTTTGCCGAGCGATTTGGGTCTGCTGGGAAAAATGGTCGAGGATATCTGCTTCAACAACGCCAAAAACTATTTCCCAATGGAATTGGATTATTGACTATTGACAATTGACCATTGATTATTGACAATTGACCATTGATTATTGAACATTTCGTTTCAATAGTAAATAGACAATAGAAAATAGTCAATCGAAATGGGTCGGTGCCCGAGAGGCTAAAGGGGACGGGCTGTAAACCCGTTGGCGTAAGCCTACGTTGGTTCAAATCCAACCCGGCCCATTTTTTCCCAGGCTTTATCATTTCTATAGGCAAGGAGTGTATCAGTGAAAAAGCAAATTGAATTAAGCAAGGCAAAATGGCTGGTTGAGCCGGGCTGTGTTGTCCTCGTAACATCCGGCACTATGGAAAATGCGAACGTGATGACCTTTAGCTGGCAAACGCCCGTAAACAACGCTGACCCCTGCCTCGTACTGCTGGTCATAAATCATATCAGGTATTCTTACAAGCTGATAAAGCAAAATCGCGAACTGGTTATCAACATCCCCGGCGAAGAGCTGCTCGAACAAACTCATTTCGCGGGGACCGTGACAGGCAGGAACATCGATAAATTCAAGGAAAGTGGTCTGACACCAATCCCCGCCAAAATGGTCGAGCCACCATTGATAGAGGAGTGTGTCGCACATCTGGAATGTCGGGTAGTGGAAACATTTAAGATGCAAACGCACGATTTGCTGGTTTGCAAGGTCGTCCGAAGGTGGCTGATACAGAGCTGTTTGACGGCAAATGGATTCCGGAAAGGTTTCACACATTACACTACCTTGGCGGGAACAAGTATGGCCTGATGGAACGTGCGGTTGAGGCACGGGGCAAAAAGACAAACGCGGAATAAAAAAAGTTGGACATATAGATATCACGCCGCATTGCACAATCCCTGAACTTCGGCGGTTACAGGCTGGACGAAAGAAGAAATTTTTATATAATAGTACTTGTGCTCAAGCTGATTGATTCAGATAAAGTCTTCTGCAAAATCGAGGTTAGGCATAACTCTATAATTCAGTTAACTAAAAGATAGGTAAATTATGTCAGAAAATCTAAATCGCCGTAGTTTTTTGAAGAGAACTGCCGCTGCATCTACAGGCGCTGCATTAGCTTTAAGTTTTGAAGAGAAGGCTTTATTAGCAGCGATAGTAAAAAAGCCGGCTGCGAGGGTGCCGGGAGGCTCTATTAAAGGTCTGCCAATGGGCAAAATCGGTAATGTCAAGGTGAGCAGAATGTTTACCGGCGGCAATCTGATTAGCGGATTCGCCCACAGTAGAGACCTGATTTACGTATCTTCCCTGCTGAGAAAGTATTTCACCGACGAGAAAGTGATGGAGACCTTCAAGATATGCGAAGAATGCGGAATCAATACCGCGATACTGCGACTCGATGACCACTGCATAAGGATTTTGAACAAATTCTGGAATAACAGAGGGGGTAAGCTGCAGTGGATCGCCCAGGTCAAAATGACGTCAGATGACGCGACAAGTGAGGCGAAAATGGCCATCGATAAGGGAGCTATCGGAGCTTATGTGCACGGCGGTGTCGCAGACACGTTTGTCGAAAACGGCCGCGCAGACCTTCTCGCAAAGGCAGTCGAATTCATCAAGCAAAACGGAGTCCTTGCTGGTATTGGAGGGCACAACGTGGAAGTGCCAATGGCCTGCGAAGAAGCGGGAATAGACGTTGATTTCTATATGAAAACCCTCCACAGCAGTGATTACTGGTCCTTCACCAAGGAAAGAGTTGAGGATAATGTCTGGTCCAGTAATCCGGAAAAGACCATCGAATTTATGAGAAAGGTGAACAAGCCCTGGATAGCTTATAAGGTTATGGCTGCAGGAGCCATCCATCCGAGAGATGCCTTCAAGTATGCATACGAAAATGGCGCCGACTTTATCTGTGCCGGGATGTTTGATTTTCAGGTCAGAGAGGATGTAATCATCGCCAAGGACATATTATCAGGCAAAATGAACAGACGACGTCCTTGGAGAGGATGAGAAAAAATTACAATCTTTAGCAAAATAACCCAAATGTCATTCTGAGTTCGCCGTAGGCGAAAAAGCCTTTAGCCCTGAGCGAAGCCGAAGGGGAAGAATCTCTACTTTTTCGAGTCAAAGAGATTCTTTACTTCGCTGTGCTCCGTTCAGAATGACAATCTTTGCATGTTTTCAACAGAGCCTTAGAAGCTCTTAGAACTTTTTCATATACGAGAGAAATTTCTTTGCCGTTTTGTCCAGATTTTCGATGTCACCTCCGCCCTCTAATACCTCACACATCTCATACGCGATATATCCCTGATAGCCGATTTCCCTGAGCGTATTGAAGAATGTTTCGTAATCAATAAAGCCTTCTCCCACCGGAACAGCTCTAATCAAAGTCTCACACTCCAAAAAGTTTGTCAAAGTGCTTTGGTAATGATACCGAGGCAGGCGCACATAGTCGGCTACTGTGGTGTGAACTATAAAGGGTTTCATCTTCAAAATGGCGGCTTTGATTTGCTCAGAGCTCAGGCCCTCCAGCGTTGGAGACCAGGCGTCAAAAGCAGCTTTGACATTCGGCAGATTGACTTCCCTGAGAAGCCAATACATCATATCGTGGTGAACTGCGATATCGTGATGATTCTGCACGGCAAGGGTAACGCCGTACTGGGCCGCTTTTTGGCCGGCGAGTTTTAATCCTTCGACAACCAGAGCGTATTGTTTGTCAAAAGGTATGCCGGGACGTTCGTAACCGGTGAATATTCGCACCATATCGGTTCCCAAATCATGCGCCAATTTGGCCAATTCTCCGACGTAACAAGCCTGGATTTCGACATTAGGAATCCCGGATTTATCAACTCCTGCTGTAAAATCCGTATATCCAGCCAGACAGACCAATTCAAGGCTAAGCCTTTCAATTTTACGTCGCAGGGCCTTTCGAGCAGCCGCATCGTAATCCAGAGGGGAAACGTGGGGCCTTTTAGCCACCAACATCACGCCATCAAATCCAAGCTGCTTGGCTTTTATCAAAAACTCATCGACACTTAGTCTGGCCTGTCCTCGCCAAACACCGGCATAGCTAACAGAATGCAGACAGGTCTTTACCCTGAAATCCCTCGGATTGCCCGTCGGGGTCTTTTGCGAAAACGCCCTTTGAGAAAAGAACAACAATACAATCATCAAAACAAAACATAATTTACGCATGGCTAAACTCCTCTTAACTCAATGAATTTACGGTGTTTCAGACGGCTGACTTTTTTACGTTGGCCATCCAACAATTTTCAAACTACACAATAACCCAAAACGTATCCCGCGTGAAAGCATCGTTGTTTTTTCCCCGGCGGCACGAGCCTTTTCAGTTCCTCAAACCAGTTGAGGACGACAGCGATCCGCCGAGGAGGCGGATTCATCTCCTTCACCATGACGAAGCGTCGTCCATCAGGCGTGATGTCGTAGGTGCGCCCGTAAGCAATGTGCTCGAAATAGCAGTCATCGAACAGGACTCGCGGAGTGCCTGCCGCAAACTCGTCCCCCGTCTCTACGTCGACCGCCACGACCTTCTCAGCATCCAAGTCGCGGTAGAAAAGCTCCCTGCCGTCTGGCGACCATAGTGGATCACCCGCGGAGATTCCTGCAGGCGAGATGCGCCACTTGCGCTTCGGACCCTGGAATGGCCGCACAAAAATGCCAGGAGGCCCTGCTTCGGTGGAAACGTATGCCAGCCAGCGGCCATCAGGAGACAGCTCCCCGCGTGATTCATTCGCAGGCGAATTGAGCAGCGGCTGTAACGTGCGGTCGCCGCCGAGCGACAACAGCATCACATCCCAGCCGGTCTGCGGGTGGAAGCTCCGTTGGAAGATGATGCTTTTTCCGTCAGGCGTCCAGCTCGTGGGTTGGTCGTACAAAGGCCCCTGCGTGAGCTGCTCCGCCGGACCGCTGACATCGGCGGCTTTCCAATACAGATTGCCGGTCACAGCGCTCTCTTCTGAGCGGACCGATATGAATGCGATTCGGCTCCCCTCAGGTGACCAGGAACACCAGAAGTTGCGCCCCGTCGTGGTCAGTTGGTCCATCACACCCCTTCGCAGGTCCAGTATCCAAACGTGCGAGTCTGTGCCTCCCACCCAGAAAGCGAGGCGGTTTCCATCCGGAGACACGCGTGGGCCGACGTATTGCTTCCTCGCATCGATCACCTGGGTTTCGTTTCCCTCTCGATCCACCCATAACAGCATCAGTTCCGTTTGCGGCACGGACGGCACCCAGGCGAGTGTTCCCTGGCGCGAGAATCTGGCCCGGCTCACGCCCTCAATACGTACGGCGAGGCCAGCGAGGGTCAGGGTATCCTTATCAAAGGGCGCCGCCAGCATGACTCCGCCCGATTCGTAGACCAGGTGACCGCTCACCGCATAGCGTGGGAAGCGGGCGCCTTCCAGCAGTGTTTTCCGCTCACCGGTCACGAGCGACTGCATCACGATATTTTGGAACCCTCCGTAACCACAACCATCGCTCGTGCCAAAAATGACTGCTTTGCCGCCGGGCAACACCTCTGGGTCCCGGTGAAACACCTCGCGCGGTCCCTCCCTGCGAGATACCAACTGCGGCACCCCGCCTGAGGCCTTGACACGGGCCAGTGCCAGGTACTGGTTGCTCGCGAAGAAGATCGTGTCGTCCTGCGCCCAGAAAGCGCTCGTTACGCCCGTGACGTCACAAATGGGAATTGGCTGACCGCCGCTAAGGGCCACCTTCCAAAGGCGCGTCGCCGTGGCATAACCAAGCCACTGGGAATCGGGTGAAAAGAATGCCATTTGTGCCCCATCCGTGCCCGGGACGGCCGTAACTTCCAGCCGCTTGAGCGACCGCACGTAGAGCTGCTTCACTCCAGCCTTTTGGCCCACAAAAGCGATGTACGTGCCCTCTGGAGAAATCGCCATTGCCTGTCTTGCAGGCATCGAGACGTCTTCAGGGACCTCAATTTCAAACGCCATCACCGGGTGCTTGTCTATAGGACCAGTGCTCCAGGGCCGCCATAACGCCACGGCACCTACAATGCAAACGAGGGCGACACAAGCCATTATCGACACTGTCTGTAACTTTGTCCGGCGAGCAGCTTCTAATCTGGGCAAAGTGATCGTAGGCGGTGCGGTGGCTGGTGGGCTCAGGGTCTCGTGGATTTCGATCACGGCGTCGGCGATGTACTGAAGCCGCCGGTGCCGGTCTTTCTCAAGGCAGCGGCGCAGCAGAACCTGGATGTTCGCCGGCGTGGTCTGGGGCAGCGCCTGCCAGTCGGGGTTCGTTTGCAGAATGTTTGCCAACGTGTCGGAAACTGTCTCGCCTTTGAAGGGGATTTTGCCGGTCAGCATTTCGTATAAGACACAGCCGAACGACCAGATGTCGCTGCGCTTATCGGTTGGCTTGCCGCGGGCCTGTTCCGGACTCATATAGGCCGGTGTGCCGATTACCCGCCCCGGCTCTGTAACGGTGCTTTGCTGGTCTAAAGCTTGGCCGCCGACCGCCTTGGCTAAGCCGAAGTCCAGAACCTTCACTTTACCTTCCGATGTGAGCTTGATGTTGCCGGGCTTGAGGTCGCGATGGATAACATCGTGCTCGTGCGCCGCCGCCACCGCCTCAGCTATCTGCAAAGCTATTGATAACGTTTCTTCCAGCTTAAGCTGGCTTTTCGCTATCCGCTCTGCCAACGTCTGGCCGGGAACGTATTCGAGAACCAAATAACCAAGCGCTTCCTGCTCAATGATATCATGTATAACGGCAATGTTGGTATGATTCAACGAGGCCAGAAGTTTAGCTTCCCGCTGAAACCGTGTCCGAGCGGTCACGTTGTCCATTAGCCCAGGAGGCATACTCTTGATGGCAACAGAGCGGTCAAGCCTGGTATCACGAGCCAGGTACACCACTCCCATGCCTCCCCGGCCAATCATTTCGCAGATTTCAAAGTGCCCGAGTTTCCGGCCGACAAGATTGCTGCTCTCATCTGCGGTGTCAGAGCCACTCTCCTCCGCCTGAGTAAGGCTCGCAAACAGCGCATCGATTTTGCGTACATTTAGTATCATCTGCCTGATCTGATGCTCAAACTCAGGGTATTTCTTCACAAATTCGTCCATGTCAGGCTGTTGGCCCTCTATCTGCGCATCAACGAATTGCTGCACGGCATCCTTGATGAATCTTTCCTGATTGTCGTCAATCTGCTCAGCCATCAGACACTCTCAAAAGTACTGGCCAGCGCTACTATGGCGCGCGAGACGAGCATCTTCACCGCACCGGCACTCTTGCCTAACCTGTCCCCTATCCGGCTGTAGGAGAGTTCTTCGATTTTTGCAAGCAGAATCACTTGCCTGTATTCGGGTCTCAACTTATCTATGGCTTCCTCAAGTCTGGCTAAATCCTCTCTCTTCGACATTATAGCGCTCGGTGTGTTGGCGTCAATGGGTCCAGGAGCTCCGAAAAACCTGCCACCAGTGGTTGGCCCGCAGCCACCAAGACGAAGTTCCTTACGAATATCACGCTTCTCAGCGTGTAGCTTGTCTAAATTGTCGCGAAACGCGTTCTCGGCTATTTTGGATAGCCACCGGACAAAATCCCCCTCGTTCTCGTATGTGAAGTCTCCCAAGCCCTCTAAGGCGTGAATAAAAACCTCTTGAGCCAAGTCCATCGATTCCAGCTTCGAGCGAAGCTCCTTGCCTATGCGAAGGCGCACCATCCACCGTACCCGCTCGGCATAGACACGGCACAACTGGTCCAATGCTAACTGGTCTCCATCTTTGGCAAGAGCGACCAACTGCTGGGTTTTGGGGTCGAAACTAGATCTCAAATTCCACTAACCTCCAAGAATCAAAGGCATTAAATAAATTTTACCAATTCTTGAAGAAAATCTCAACAAAAACCGTGCCCTTGCTCCTGTTTTTCCGTTTGTGGAAGTAGAGCAGGATGATTCGAAAAGGACCAGCACAGTGCTGGTCGGAGTCAAAACCGGGTTGTTTTGCCCAAAAGGGCAGAAAGAGAGGTTCAAAATGAAATGCTTAAATTGTGCAAAAATTAGGTTGATGTTAGTTGTATTTGTGGCCGCTATTGTGATTGCATGCGGGAATGCGAACGCGGATTTCACCTTCGGGGAGCCCACGAATCTGGGGCCAACGATCAATACTTCGTCTGAAGATGGTCCAGGTTGCTTCTCATCTGATGACCTGGAAATGTACTTAGACTCCGACCGGCCCGGTGGGTACGGTAGTTGGGACCTCTACGTGGCAACCCGGCCAACGACAAGCGACCCCTGGGGCGCCCCGGTGAATCTTGGGGAACCGGTCAACACTTCGGCTGGCGAGATGACACCGAGCCTCTCGGGCGACGGTCTGTTGCTCTTCTTCCATTCTAATCGGCCCGGCGGGCCCGGTGGGGTTGACCTTTGGGTGTCGAAGCGACCAACGACACAGGACCCCTGGGGCGAGCCTGGCAATCTTGACCAACCTGTTAACTCGAGTAACTATGAGTTCTTTTCGAGCATATCGACCGACGGGCTGGAGCTGTACTTTTGCTCCAACCGGCCCGGCGGGTATGGCGGCCGCGACCTGTGGGTCACTACAAGGGCAACGACCGATGCCAACTGGGGTCCCCCGCTGAATCTCAGGTCGCCTGTCAACAGTTCGTATCTCGAGCAGACACCGACCATCTCGGCCGACGGTGTGGTGCTCTTCTTTAGCTCCAATCGACCTGGTGGATTCGGTGGGACTGACCTATGGGTGGCGACGCGGGCAACCGTCTCCGAGCCCTGGGCAGAAGCGGTCAATCTTGGGCCAACTGTCAACACTTCGGCTGGCGAGACTTGCGCAATTATCTCGCGTGATGGCTCCACCCTCTACTTCTGCTCCACCAGACCCGGTGGGTTGGGTGATTGGGACATATACCAGGCACCAATCATTCCCATCGTTGACTTCAACGGGGATGGGATTGTCGATGCTGCGGATATTTGCATCATGGTTGACCACTGGGGCACGGATGAGCCGTTGTGCGATATTGGCCCGACGCCTCTCGGAGACGGCATAGTGGACGTTCAGGACCTGATCGTCCTTGCTGAGCATCTGTTTAAGGACGTAAACGACCCGACGCTGGTTGCACACTGGGCACTGGACGAGATAGAAGGCGATATAGCATCTGACAGCGCTAATGATAATGATGGTACTGTATATGGAGACCCGGCCTGGCAGCCTGAGGGCGGTATAGTAGATGGTGCATTGCAGCTTGACGGAATCGATGATTATGTCAACACGCCCTTCGTGTTGAACCCTGCGGATGGCAAGTTCAGCGTATTTGTCTGGATTAAAGGCGGTGCTCCAGGCCAGGCCGTTTTATCGCAAATTGGCGGCGTGAATTGGCTTTGTGCGGATACATTGGAAGGTAACCTTATGACGGAGTTGAAAGCTACCAGCCGGGGTGCTGCCGCACTGCTGTCACAAACAGTCATCACCGATGGCAACTGGCACCGTATAGGTCTTGTGTGGGATGGCTCGCACAGAACTCTCTACGTTGATGACGTCGCGGTGGCTGAAGACGCGCAGACTAATTTGGAGGGATCAGATAACGGTCTGTACATTGGCACCGGCAAGGCTATGGAAGCCGGAACCTACTGGTCCGGCCTGATTGATGATGTTCGCATCTACAACCGGGCAGTGAGGCCATAGAAAGTGTATGAGAATATGTGATTTTTATCGTTGTCATCCCTTCGGCAAGCTCAGGGCAGGCTCTGAGCCCTTCGCTGCGCTCGAGGATAAACTCCGCGAAGGATCTCCCGCAAAAATGTGAAAACCGAGATTCTTCGCTTCGCTGCGCTCCGTTCAGAATGACAGGCGAGAACGAATAGTCATTCAGATAGGCTCTTAATCCACCCTGATTCCCTGCTGCTCCAGCCATTTTTTCAAATCGCCCATTTCACTATTGAAAATCTCGTTGTCGTAGTCCTCTTCCAGCTTTTGGATATTGCTTTCCAATTCCGGCTGCTCCTGCACAATTTCACTTAATTTCTTCTCGAATTCGTCACTTCCGGCCCGCAGCTCATCGAGCTTTATCTGCAGCTCCAACATACCTACCAGCCTTCTTGTTACGGCCTCTATGCACTTGGGATTACTGCCCTGCACGTAAGCAGGAATCGTGGCTACGAAAGATACCATTCTCAAGCCTCGTTTATTGCAGTTTGCTGTCAGATAAGTAACGAAACTGGCCGGCCCGTCATAGTTGGTGAATTTTACGCCGTAATGCTGGAAGGTTTCTTTAAGTCCGGCATCGGAGACGGAACAGAAAAGTCTTGGCTCGCGCGTGTGGGGCACAAGGCCGGCAACGCTGCCTATGAAATATATCATTTTGACGCCGAACTGCTCGCATAACGAGAAGATGCACTCGGCGAATTCTTCCCACTGCAAATTGGGCTCTTTGCCTGAAAACAGTATAAGGTCGTTTTCCTCGCTGTAGAAAAACGCATTTGCGGGAATCTCGTAGGATTTAATCAGGCCGTCTTTTATCTTTGTGTGCGGCCGAAATAGTGCCGTTATTTCCATTGAGCCGGGGAAACTGTAGATATAGAATCCTTCCGGCTCGACCTCGGCAAACCTCTGGGCGCCGAGCTTGTCGATAAGGCACTTTACGGTTCCCGTTGAGACCTCACCGCCGTCCATCCAGCCGGAGAAGCCTAATAGCAGCCGAGGACTATTGAAATTCGGCCTTTTGTAGATATTTAGTTTACCAGATGGCATAATTTAATTCTTTACTATCACAGAAAACCCCATTTTGTCATTTATCGACAAATGACAACTCATCCGCCATTTCCTTTTTATCACTTATTCTTATTTTATTCCAGAAATATTTCATAAATTGTGCTGAATGAGTGAAGGCATATCCCGGACCTGTTTTTCTTGCCCTTGTGTTCATATAAAAATTCGAATTACTCGAGCATTCTTAAAAAAATTGAGAAAATCACTAAGTGGCATTGATAGGTACCTTGCAATGCGATATAGTGAATCACATCAATACTCGTTTTTCGACAAGTAGACTAATCACCTTACTATGATGCAACACACCGTTTTACCACGAAATATATTTGGTCTAATAGGTATTATTTCTCTATGCCTATTATCTGAAAGGTTCTACGGTCCGGAAAAATATTTTCAAAAAATGCTAAGTGGCATTGACAGGTACCTTGTAATGCTATATAGTGAATGTATGAATGCTAAGTTTTTTGATAATTGGACGAATCAGCTTCGCAAGGGAGTGCTGGAGCTTTGCATCTTGAATGATATACGTAACAGGAAGATGTACGGATATGAGATTGCAAGAAAATTCCGCAAAATTGAAGGCCTGATTATCAGTGAAGGTGCGATTTACCCAATCCTGAGAAGATTAAGACGCAATGGATTGGTTGAGACTTTTATGCAGGATTCGCCTGAGGGGCCTACGAGGAAATATTATAAACTCACCGAAAAGGGTAGAGATATGGTATGCCAGATGAACGCCTACTGGGATGCAATCAGTAGTCAAACAGATTCTATCCAAAAAGGTAAAAAGAAGCGAAAAACCTGACCTATAGTGCACAAAATTATCCGGATATGTATCTACGCCAAAAAAGAACCTCCCTCCAAACATACGCAAGCCGCCTACAAATTCGAGTCCATCCTCACAAAAGACGAGCTTGGAACAAGAAGTTGAGCTAGTCGCTCGAGAAAGCAGGACGATTTTTTTGCTTGGCTTTCTTGTATTTGTAGTATTGGAGGACCCTCTCCTCGTTGCGGGCATAATATGGTAGCTCACTCAGTTCGCTTACTGTGATCGGTGGTCTCAGTTTTTCTTTCAGGTACTTCTGTTCTACGAACAGGCCAAGATCACCCATCCCCAGCAAGTTGGGGAATGTCTCTGCTGGTATGAGCACAACACTCGCCGGCCGGCTCCATCTATCCTTTCGGTCTCTGATTATGGCTGCCTGGAGGAACTTGATCTCTGTACCCTCACATGCCTCTATGATTTTATTCTTGTTCTCGCTCGACATACATGCCCCAAATGTAACCGACTCTACGCAGTCCAGCGAGAAATCAAAGAGATAGAAGTTTCGGTCGCGATAAGGCTTGTTCCCCAAGGGCTGCCACTTGGGATCATCTGCCAACTCCCGGACCATGCGGTATTCCTTTTCATCTTGCCAGCGGGAAGTCTTGGTGAATAGCATCTTCTCTCTGACCATTGCGGATGCGATCCATCCATGCTCATCGACAAGTTCGTCTATGTTGACTGCGTATTCGTCAACGTACGTGACTTCCTTGACTGGATATTCCGGACCGTCTCTTGAAAGCATACAGGGGCGTTTATTAAAATCAGGTTTGAGTTCTATAAGGAAACCCTTGTGACCATTGGCATATCGGCTCCACATGTCGAAGGAGTCCGGGACTTTTGTCAGCGATAGAATGCCGAAAACATTCAATTGACTCTCGATAAGCTGACCGTGAAGTCTCAATTCTTCGCTCGGAAACATAATTCCGTCGAAAACATATCGCGTGTAGTTGCTGCCGTTGTGCTCGAACCGAATGATTGGATTAAACTCAAGAGGGTCATTCAGCGCTGCTGGTTGTGTGAACCTGATTTTGTGGTCTTTGAACAAGCCACGAATCACCCTCTCATCATCACTATAGTACTTAAAGAATGTTGGGACTTGAGAGTAGTCCGGAGCGCCAGTCTTGTTTTCGCTTTTTTGATTAGGTTCCATGTGTCAGAATTTAGCTAGCAGATGCTTCCAGTATCAATATAGCATCTTGCCATCCATCGGGCGTCGAAAAGTGCTTCACTCCCGTATTCGGAAAACCACCAATCGGGACCGAATTGCCGTTTTTCGGGTCAATCCAAAATGCGTTCACTTTGTTTCCCGCGGTAATTTTATTCATGTTGATAGAGAATGAGCTTTTGCTGCCTAAATAAACCATAATCCATTTGCCGTTTTTATGACGGGCCGCCAAATTCAGCACATCTCCGCCGGTTTGGCCGCCGCTTGCAAAAATCGATTGGTCCGGGACGAGATGCCACCACTCTTTTCGGCCCAGAAATATTTTCTTAAGGACGCCCATTTGACGAGCACCCGGCGCATCCAGAGCTTTCTTCCATGTAGGCAGAACCCGCCAACTGTCGTTATGGCCGTAGGTGTGATGAGCACCGGCCAGGTACGAATAATAGGCCTGCCTGCGAATCCAAAGGGGAGTCACATCAAATCCATATTCAGAGCCTGCTTCGTATGCACCTTCGGCCATTAAAACGGGCTTTACGGGCTTGAGGTTATAATCCTTTGTCACCATAGGATAAATCAGCTTAACACCATTCCATGTTTGCATCGAATTGAAGTCAAGCCAATCTTCATCGTGAATGAAGCTGGATGAGTACGGTGCAGGATCGGGCTTAAAGGTAATAAGATGGTAACCTCCATCTCCTTCGTGAAGACCCGCGGCCAGCTCCCGAAGAACAGGGACAAACTCCTGTTTGGCCTCAGGTGTCATCGACCAGACAATATTGGGCACATCCTTGTACCGCTGAGCCAACCACTTCGCCCACGCACGGGCATTCTTTAGCGTTATATACTTACGATATCTTTGATGATAAAGAGTCACCGAAAAGACCAGGTTATTTTCACGGGCTATCCGGATAACAGAATCCACATTCTTGAAATATGCCTCGTTGGGCGTGAGGGGATTGTTATTAATCCAGGGCTTTTCCCCGTACACATTGGGCTGTGTGCCGTCACCAACGCCCATGAGCATCGCCTGAACAAAAACAAAACCATTGCCTTTAACCTTTTCAAGAGTCGTCCTAACTTCGTCCAGAGTATATTCCCGAAAGATTTGCCATTGAGTAGTGCCTAACCAGAAGACGGGATTGTTATTCTGGTCTATAAAATACCGCTGATTCTCACTTACCTTGATTGGGAAAACCGGCTGCCCAACTGCTGCGACCACTGTAAATATTAACGAAGATAGCAATAACAGAATAATTGTTTTAATCTTTTTGTTCATTGTCTTATCTTCTTTTTTAAGTAGATAATTCAACACATTCCATTTCCCCTACACTATAACATTGGAGTGTTTCACAAACCAAAATGGGAGATCCGGATTTTAAATCCTTCCGACCAGAGAAACAATTCTTTTGGCGATTGTTGCTTTGCTTGCCTGTGAGAGTTTTAGCCATTCGCGCCCGGTTATTTTTATTTGAACGGTCGATTTCTCGGCGTTGACCGCAGCAGGAGTGTTTGCGACTATCATATCAAGGTTCTTTTCTTTTAACTTCTTTTCTGCGTGGGCTCGGATGGCTTTGTCTTCGAGAGCAAAACCTGCAACGATCTGGTTTTTCCTTTTATGCGCACCTGCCCATTTTAGAATATCGGTTGTGGGTTTTAATCTGATATTCAGAGGCCTGGTGGTCTTTTTGATTTTGGTTTTAGCAGGACGGGCAGGAGTATAATCGGCCACAGCCGCAGCCATAATCAGACAATCGCACTTCTCAAAATGCTTTTTCACCGCCTCGAACATCTGGGCGGCGGTTTCAACTTTTACGAATTTCGCATCGCTCGGTGGACTTTGGTTGGTTGGCGCGGCTATGAGCGTTACTTTATGCCCGGCCTTGAGGGCCGCTCGTGCAAGGCCAAAACCCATTCTGCCGCTGCTTGCGTTGGAGATAAAACGGACCGGGTCAATGTACTCCCGTGTGCCGCCTGCTGTGATCAAAATTCGCATCTCGATTCTTGATACTCGATTCTCGATACCTGATACTCAAATTTCAGTTTTTACGAGCATCAAGCATCCAGCATCGAGTCAAACTTTGCGCTTGTTAATTTTTGAAGCGATTTTTTCGATTGCTTCTAAAATATCCTGCGGCTCTGCCATTCTGCCGATGCCTTCAGCTCCACAGGCGAGTCGGCCCTCAACAGGCCCTATCAGCCCAAAGCCCATCTCTTTTGCAGTCTCGACATTGCGCTGCACGGCTGGATTGTCCCACATATTATTGTTCATCGCAGGAGCCAAAAGTACGGCCTCTGATTTAATCAGACGCCAAGCTGCACAAAGGGTCGTACTAAGTAAATCATCACAGATACCGTTTGCGATTTTGCCTATGATATTAGCCGTTGCAGGTGCCACGACAACAATATCAGCCCAATCAACCAAGGCTATATGCCCGATTTTATATTCTTCGGGCGTATTCCACAGACTCGTAAAAACGGCTGAGCAGGTAACCGTCTCGAAGCTTTTTGGGCCAACGAGCCGACAGGCGTTTTCCGTCATTACGGTATTTACTCTGGCGCCGGCAGCGGTCAGCTTGCCGGCCAAATCGACCGCCTTGTATGCAGCGATTCCGCCGCTGACACCTAATAGAATATTCAGATTGTCAGGCATCTCGTATCTCTCGCCGATGGGTTCCGGAGAGCTGATTTTATCGTTAATTTTTCTTTTTGTTCTCTGTGGCCTTTGTGGTCAATCCGTCATCGATGGTGATCTTGTCCTGCAGGATTTCCTGAACAACAATTTCGAGCATACTTTTGCCTTCGGTGTCCTCAATTAACGGCCTGGCACCCTGTAAAAGCTCGCCTAATCGTTTTTGAACCAGCGCCGTCAATTTGAATCTACCACCAACTTTGTTAACTATCTTTTCGCTCTTGAGCTCATCTATCATCTTTTACCTCATAACTAAAGTGCCTAAAGTGAGCTAAAGTTAAAAAAACAAATAACTTTAGTACTACAGCGCAATGTAATATCGAAAACCCTGTTTTTGAACTAAAATCCGAAGCACGAAATCCGAAATCCGAAACAATATCGAATGTCCAAAATACGAATTTCCAAAACAAAATCGGCCATCCGGCAGTGAAGGACGTTTGGCATTTTGGTAATTTGAATTTTGAATTTGTTTCGAATTTCGATATTCGGATTTCGAATTTAACGCGATTGACATAAGTGTTTATATAATACTACCTTATAAGCAATGCTCGACACGAAGTTGCGCTGTAGTATTAGGCACTTTCAACTTTAGGCACTTTAGGCACTCTCAATGATTTGCACACATTCGTCCACTGCCTGCTGCAGGTCCTCGTTTATAACCATATGTTTATAATACTGCCAGGCCGCGGCAATTTCACTACTTGCCCCGTTCAGTCTTTTTTCAGCGGCATCAGCGGCTTCTCTGCCCCTGTGGTTCATACGTTCTACAAGGTCCTTTTCGGTCGGTGGTAAAATAAAAATCATTACCGCATCCAGGAAAATTGCCCTGGCTTGTTTGGCGCCTTGAACGTCGATTTCAAGAATAACGGTTTTGCCGAGACGCACGGCTTCTTCAACCTTGTCCCTCGGCGTCCCATATAAATGACCGAACACCTCAGCATGCTCCAACAGCATGCCCTTATTGATTCGTTCTTGAAACTCCTGTTCTGATATAAACCAATAATCCTGGCCGTCAACTTCGGTTTCGCTCTTTGGCCGGGTCGTAACCGAGACGCTAAGATAAACATCGTTCAGCCGCTTAACCACCCCTTCGCAGATAGTGCTCTTGCCCACACCGGACGGGCCGCTCACTATCACCACTTTGCCTTTTCTGTTCTTTGTATCGTTCATTCCAACCCCAGTACAAACTTCTAACGCTCTTTACGTTCTACATCCCTTCTACTCTACATTCTGAACCTGTTCCTTAATCCGGTCTATCCGGCATTTTATATCGACCACACAGCGGATAATCTCGGTATCGGAGGCCTTGCTCGCAATGGTGTTTGCTTCTCTGAGCATCTCCTGGCCGATAAAGTCCAGCCTGCGTCCCGCCTGGTCATTTGCCTGACAGGTCTGAACAAATTGCTGCAGATGTGAATCCAGCCGGGCAATCTCCTCGGATATATCCGACCTGTCTGCAAAAATCGCAACCTCTCTGGCAAGGGTTTCTTCATCCAATTTCAGTTTTGCCTCCGCAAGCAGTGCATCGACTCTTTGCTTTAGTTTTTTTGTGTATTCCTGCAAAACGACATCGCCCCGAGCACGTATTCGCTCAAGGTCTTCCTCTATCGCACTGCAGTGTTTTTTCAAATCGGCTTCCAGGAAATTCCCTTCGGCACTGCGCATTTGTTTGACCTTATCTATCGCCTCCTGGCTGATTTCCAAAACCACCTTTTTGATTTGCTCGGCCACTTCTTTATCCGGCGTTGCCGGCTGAATGATTCCGGGCAGACTCAACAAGTTGCCAATATCAATGGCCCCCTTAGCACCAGCCGACGACCCGGCCCTGCTCAATTTTTCCACAACGGCCTGAAGGGCCGTCTCGTCTATATCAAAGAGCGCATTTACCGAGGTATTCTTGAGCCGAAGCACATAATTTACCATCCCACGTGATAAATTCTTTCGCAGAAGCTTTTCAATATCTTCCTCCAGAAACGCCACCAATTCCGGTAACTTTACGATCGTTTTGAAGTAGCGGTGGTTGAGGGTCTTGATTTCAACGATATAACTTACGCCGTTGACCTCACCCTGTGCCTCGCCGTAACCGGTCATACTGTTTATCATAACACTACGCTTTCAACAAGACTTTTGCAAAATCGAGGTTAGGAACACTCCCCCTCGCTAACTACCTGGCGAATTTACATCGGCACCGGCATTAACATCACTGGTCGTATCCTCGATGCCAACGGATGGGGATGGCTGCTCCGGGCTTATCGGCAGTTCTTGCTGAGCCGGCGAGCCTTCAAAATCACTTACAGCCGGTTTGTAGAATTTGCCCATCACCACCGCAAGGGTCAGAAATACACCCACCAACACTATTGTCACCCAGGTCAGGAAATCGCCGGTCTTGGAACCCAAAATTCCGCCGGCCATACCGCCGCCGAATGCCGCACTCAAACCACCGCCTCTGCCCTTCTGAATCAAAATGATTAAAATCAGTGCCACGCAGCAAATGATGAACAAAGCGGCGATTACCTTCATAATAAAACCTACTGCCAACAATGGAAAAACAGTCATATTTGTCATCCTTTCAGTTACATCGCTGCCTGAATTATTGCGAGAAAATCATCTGCCTTCAAACTTGCCCCGCCGACCAGCAGGCCGTCTATATCAGGCTGGCCCATCAACTCTGCAGCATTGTTAGGCTTTACCGAGCCGCCATAGAGAATACGAGTTTCCTCAGCTAATTGGTCGTCATACATCTGGCCTAACAGCTTTCGTATGAAATCGTGCACTTCCTGGGCTTGCTGCGGTGTCGCCGTCAGGCCTGTTCCGATGGCCCAGACCGGCTCATACGCTATGGTTATCGCTGAGATCTTTTCGGCACTCAGGCCGGCCAGGCCGTTTTTTACATGCCGGGTTACAACCTCATTTGTTTGCGAAGCTTCCCGCTCGGCGAGCAGCTCGCCTACACATAATATCGGCAAAAGTCCACCTCCGATTGAAGCAGTCACTTTTTTATTTATCAGCTCATCAGTCTCACCGATTACGTGCCGCCGTTCCGAATGACCGCAGAGACAGTACGTACAGCCAATATCCTTCAGCATCGACGGACTTATCTCGCCGGTAAAAGCACCCTTCGGTTCATAGTAAATATCCTGGGCGCCGACGCCAACGTTCGATGCGCTAAGAGCTTTGGCCACAGCCTGCAGATAAACAAAGGGCGGACAAACCGCCACGGTTACGCTTCCGCTCGCTGCTGCCTCCATTGCCCCTGAAGCAATACGCTCCGCCAGCTCTACGCTGGTGTAGCTGTCCGTGTTCATTTTCCAGTTACCTGCCACAAACGGCTTTCTCATAAAACTCTCCTGATTAGTTCGTAGTTCTTAGTTCGTAGTTTATCGATGAACTATCAACAATGAACTATCAACTCAATTAAAGCAGCTCCGTCGCTCTTGGAAAGCTGCCCAATATCGAAAGCTGAAGACAATGCTTCCTCGCTTCTTCCATTCCATCCTGGACGTTCTTGTCCGTCCTGTGTCCCAATAAGTCCACGAAGAAATAATACTCCCACTGTCTTTTTTTGCTGGGCCTGGATTCTATATTTGTCAGATTGATTTCATATCGCTTAAAGACTTCGAGCACATCAGCTAAGGCACCGGCCTTATGAGCGGTGCTGAACAATATAGCTGTCTTATCTTCGCCGGTCGGCTTTGCGTCTTCCCGGCTGATTACCAAAAATCTGGTTATATTGTTGGCAATGTCCTCAATATTCTCGCAGATGATTCTCAGTCCATACAATTCCGCAGCCACGTTGGAGCCAATCGCAGCGGCCCTCGGCTCGTCGGCAGCCATTTGCGCCGCCCTGGCGGTAGAAGCTACGGGGACAGTCTGTGCCTCCTTAAAGGTGGCACTTAGCCAGTTTCGGCACTGAGCGAACACTTCCGGCTTCGAGTAAATCTTCTCGATTTCTTCCAGCGAACAATTGCCCAAAAGACTATGATGGATTGCCATCAGAACCTCAGCGCAGACCTTGACATTCGAATCTATCAGGGCATCGAGCGTCTCTATTACGCCGCCGCCCATAGTATTCTCTACCGGCGCAAGGCCCAGGTCGCAATGACCTTTGCTCACTTCATCAAAGATACTTGTGATATCCACCAACGGTTCGTATTCGACACTCTGGCCGAACTTGAGCATCGAGGCGGTATGGCTGAAGCTGCCGGCGGGGCCAAGATAGCCGATTCGCAACGGCCTTTCCAAAACAAAAGACCCGCTCATCAACTCGCGCCAAATAGCCACTAAGCACCTGTCCGGCAGCGGGCCTTCATTGGCCTCGGCAATCCTGGCAAACACCTCTTTTTCGCGGTCCGGTGAATAAACCGGTTTGTCGGTCTTGCTCTTTAGCTTTCCTATCTCTACCACAACGCGCGCACGCTCGTTGAGCAGCTTGACAAGCTGATGGTCAAGTTCGTCTATTTTCTTTCTCAGTTCTTCGAGAGACATAAATTAAAAGCAAAAAAATCAAAAAAAAGCCGTTAGCAAATCTTGGCTGCCATCCGCTATTTTTATAAAAACTAACATATTTAACAGAATTTTGCTCTTGCGTCAATAAATTTGGCTTCAGCAAATGAAAAAAACAAAAAAACAGAAAGACGGAGGCAAAAAGAAACTTAACAAACTATGTTAATCCACAAAATCTGCGTATAAAAGTAAAAAACAAAACCCGTGTAATCTGTACTACAATCCGTCAACTTCTTGTTTTTTATGCGTGTTTTTTGTTTTAAGCGATTGTATCATCTGTAATTACAATAGGTTATGGAACATTATGTTTAGACG
>Ga0209979_1000846_pt1 | contig 37222 bp, 39 predicted proteins | sample AnhtaG_FD_183114 | JGI IMG/M metagenome (GOLD analysis project Ga0209979, IMG submission 183114) | Deep subsurface microbial communities from Anholt, Denmark to uncover new lineages of life (NeLLi) - Anholt_01485 metaG (SPAdes) (version 2) | ecosystem: Environmental > Aquatic > Marine > Oceanic...
TCCTTCATATTTAGCCTGGCCTTTTCTATTAAGCTTTAATTCTCCAACCGGCTCAGTATAGTAGCCGTATACTGTCTCGCCAGCACTAAAACCCCTTAATTTTTGCCCTTCTAATCCACGCATGGTCTTTTTCTTCAAGTCATCCAGGTATAGCTCGTTTATCAGCCCGCGTACTTGAATGCCCAATTTTGAATTCTCATCATCCGTAGTAATGCCGTCAGCAACAGAGATAATCTTAATTTGATAGTAGTTAAATTTGAGCACCAGTGTGAGCATTTGATGGTTGCTTCTGGATAATCTCGATAGGTCATCTACCGCCACAGCATCAAACTCTTTATTTTCAGCAGCTTTTTCCAATGCCTGTAAGCCTGGCCGGTTAATAATAGAGCCAGAAATTGCCTCATCAATATAAATATGCTTATCATCAATAGTCATACCGTGTTCCTTGATGTAATTTCTGCACACTCTTATTTGATCATCGATACTTTTTGCGCTTTGATTCTCTGAGGAATACCTTGCGTATATTGCTACCCTCATTTTGAACCTCCGTTTTTTGAGAATACTTCCGGATTTTGCTTTGCTATTTGGATATATTCGTCCGCAATAATAGAAGCAATAACATCTAATAGCTTTTGGATATCAGGATTATTCGTCCAAACAAAGCCTTTTGCTTTGGTTTCGGTCTGTTTCTTTTGTACAATAGTTATTTTATTCATTATAAAAAACTCTTGATTTTATTTCCAAAAAGGTATATATTATTGTCCAGACGGTATACAAGAAATGGGTTAAATGTCCCTTCATATGACTATATTATACCCCTAAAGGTATAATATGTCAAGTCTTTTTTTATTATTTTTTGAAAAGAGGAGAAAAATGGACCGAAAGAAATTAGGTAAGAAAATTAAGTTAGCTCGAGTAGAACTTGACTTAACCCAATCCCAACTTGCTAATAAAATCAAGGCTAAACAAAAAAGTATCTCTCGTTATGAAACAGGTGCATCATTACCGTCTATAGAAACCCTGGTCAAAATCGCCAAAGTCCTCAAAAGACCGGCAGGGCATTTTTTGGATGAGTAAAGAGGATGTATCTCTAATTTTCCTATATACAGTGCGACACCTTGCTCGGGAAGGCAAAATCCCAGCTTTTGAAGTCGGTGGTCAATGGGGATTTGATACTAAGGAGATAGAAGATTGGAGAAAAAACCAAGGCAAAAGAAAGTATTAGTTAAGAAGGCTATAGAACGATATGAAATTTAATCGTGCTGAAATAAAAGATATAGAGAGGCTCCAGAAATACGAACGCATTTTTGCTTATTTATTAAGGAAGAATACTTTTACAAAGCTTGATATCTGGGAGTGTATGGAGAATAAACGACTTATCGGGAGGATTATAAATGGCCTTATTTCCGAGGGGGTACTAATTGAAAAACCAAAAAGACTTTTTGAGTGGGTAAGTTCTCAAAAAGAAAGATACGGAGTAGAATGGCTTGATCGTTCTATTTCAACTCACCAATTAAAGAGATTGAGTAAAGAGGACCGGCCAAGAGAAAAACTTCTTGCTTTTGGGTTTTCTAAACTTACCAAGGCTGAACTCTTGGCTATTTTTCTGAGGGCGGGAATAAAGGGTAAAAGTGCTGTGAAGTTAGCTAGTGAACTGCTAAATAGATTTGACGGAGTAAGAGGAATTTTTGAGGCATCCAATAAGGATTTGTTAGGAATCGAAGGATTGGGAGAAGCGAAAGTTGCTCAGATTAAGGCGGTCCATGCCTTGGCCGAAGAATATTTGAAGGAGAAGGCAAAAACAAGAAAAGTGGTGAGGAATTCTAAGGAAATCTTTGACTACCTCTATCACTCCATACGGGATAGAAAGGATGAAGTCTTTAAAGTTATCTCGTTAAATGGTCAGAATGAGATATTAGATATAGTTGATGCTTTTTATGGAACGGTGACTTCAAGCAATATTTATCCTAGAAAAGTGATAGAACTTGCTATCAAAGGTAACGCTACCGCATTAATATTTGCTCATAATCATCCGTCTGGAAATCCCAATCCTAGTAAATATGATAAGGAAATTACGGAAGAGTTGCTTTTTGCTTGTAGATATGTCGGAATCAGGGTATGGGAACATATCATCATAGGAGACAATTGTTACTTTAGTTTTGCAGATGAAGGTTTAATTGAAGAATATGACAGGAAATCCGAAGAGATAAAGAGGAGGAAAAATGGTTGAGCATAAACGGTTTCTAACAACGGATGAACTCGAAGAAGGGGGCTATCTAAAAATTGAAGGGAATCAAGTCACATACCTTACTTCTAAAATAAGAAGAAATATTACCAATCCTGAAGAAAGAGTCCGGGCAGAATATTACTTAGAGCTTATAAAAAGGTATAAATATCCAGATACTCGAATCCAGCCAAACTGCAAGGTTCCTGGAAGGAAACCAGATGTATTTGCAGATATCGTTGTTTTTGAAGACGATGAAAAGAAGAAGCCTTATATTGTTGTTGAATGTAAACAGGATGGTATCTCGCAGGCAGAAATCCGGCAGGCAATTGAGCAGGTGTTTGGATACGCGAATTCATTAAGGGCAAAATATGCGACAGTGATAGCAGGGACAGTAAGAATCGCCTTTGATGTAGCCGGATTCAAGCCTTCTGAGCGGGAAAAGAACATCACTGCCGATATTCCAGAAAGATATGGGAAAGTTATTAAATACCGTTTTAGGAAAGAAGCCCCTGAAAATGACCTCAAGGTAGCAACAAGGGATGAATTGCTTCGAAAATTCCAGCAGTGTCACGATACCCTCTGGGAAGGAGGAAAAAGAAACCCTGCTGAAGCCTTTGATGAGATGAGTAAACTTATGTTCTGTAAAATCTGGGACGAAAGATTTATCACTAAAAAAGGAGAATATTACAAATTTCAGGTAGGAACTCATGAAACGCTGAAAGAGGTTACACAAAGAATAAGGGGCATCTATTTAAAGGCTCAAAAGATGGAGCCAGGAGTTTTTACAGAGGAGATAAAAGCAGAAGACCCTATAATATATAGTGTTGTTGAATTATTACAGGGAATTTCTCTTGCAAGGACAGAACTTGATATAAAAGGAGAGGCATTCGAGCATTTCCTTGGGGGAGTATTCAGACAGGCAATGGGGCAATATTTCACACCCCGACCTATAGTTAAATTTATGGTAGACGTGCTTGAGCCAAATGAGGATGACAAGGTAATTGACCCTGCTTGTGGCTCTGGTGGATTTCTTCTTTATGCATTGGATAGCGTTAAGAAACACCTTGAAAATTCCCTTTCTTCTAGGGATGCCCTTGATAGGTGGAAAGATTTTGCCCTTTATCAACTTTTTGGCATTGAGATAAACTCACAACTCGCCAGAGTCTCAATGATGAATATGATTATCCATGAGGATGGGCACTCAAATATAGAGAATAACGATGCATTAGATGATACCTCAAAGTTTCATCCGAGAAGGGACATAAGGCTTGGGAAATATAGTCTACTCCTTACCAATCCCCCATTTGGCGCTGTGATAAAAATGAGGGAACATAATTATCTGAAGGGATACGAACTTGGTACCAAGGAGAAACCGAGAAATCGACAGAACACGGAGATATTATTTATTGAAAGATGTCTTGATTATTTAAAACCCAGTGGCAGAATGGGAATCGTGTTGCCTGATGGAATTCTCACCAATTCAAGTAATCAATATGTGCGGGATTTTATCAATGAGAGGGCACAGGTATTAGCAGTGGTATCACTTCCCCAGACCGCTTTCAGACGCCCCCATGCCAAAGGTGGCGGGGGAGCAGGTTCTGGGGTGAAGGCGTCACTTGTATTTTTGCGAAAGAAAAAGGAAGGAGAACAACTACCCGATAATTATCCCATATTTATGGCTCTCGCTGCGCATATTGGTTATGACTCGACTGGGAGACCGGATAAGAACGAATTTCCAGATATAGTTGAAGCGTATAAGAAATTCAGAAAGAAGCAAAGAATAGATTTTTTCGTTAAGGCCCCGCTCTCCTTTGGAATAGGGCGGGGCGACTTGGAAAGTAGACTTGACCCCTTCTACCATAAGCCAGAGTTCAGAGATTTATACGCCCAATTAAAAACCCATAATGTTAAACCACTTAAGGATATTTCTTTTTCGATAGTTAGTGGTATCACCCCAAAGTCTAAAGGACCGGCTTATACTTCAAGAGAACAAGGAGTAGCATTTATTAGGAGTGGTGATCTTAGTGAAGATAACACAATAGACTATGACAGTATTATTTATATTAAAAGAGAAGTCCACGAGAAATTAATGAAATCTTCTCACCTGCAAAAGAATGATTTATTAGTCGCTATTGTGGGTGCTACAATTGGTAAAGTCTCGTTATTCAAAGATGACCGTCGAGCAAATATTAATCAAGCAATAGCGAGAGTTAGACTCAAAGAAGAAATAAATCCTGAATTTATCTTACACTTCTTACGCTCCAAATGGGGACAGGAACAGTTAAACAGGTTAAAAAGACCTGTTGCAAGAGCAAATATAAACCTGGCTGAAATCGGTGAAATAAAAATCCCACTTCCCCCTCATAAAATTCAAGATGAGATTGCAGATATGATGGATAAGGCTTATAGGATAAAGAGGGAAAAAGAGAAAGAGGCTGAAAAATTACTTAATTCCATAGATGGCTATATTCTTTCCGAACTTGGAATAAAATTGCCTGAACTCAAAGAAGAAAAGTATTATCCTATTACCTCCGATAGAATAAAAGGCGGCAGACTTGATGCATCTTACTACCAGCCGAAGTACAGACTAATCATTGAGGCGTTGAAAAAGGGGAAATGCCCTGTCAAAACAATAGGTAACCTATTGTTGGGGATAGTAAATGGTTTGGACTTTCGCAGATTCACTGAAGAGGGAACGCCGTATCTAAGGGTGGGTAACATTAAATCTAACGAAATTAATGAGTCAGATATTAAATTTGTTCCCATAAGTTTAAAGAATATGAAAAAGGACGTGAGATTGAATACGGGAGATGTTCTTCTTACAAGAAAGGGTACATTTGGAATTTCAGCAGTAGTTGGTAAGAAAACAAAATATCTCATAAGTTCTGAAATTATGCGGTTGCAATTAGAACAAGAAACAATTAGCCCATCCTATTTTTCGGTTGTTAATAATACTCGAATCATTCAGAGTCAATACAAACAGAATGCGATTGGTACTATTATGGGTAGCCTCTCTCAGGGAGCTGTAAAGAGCCTTTTAATCCCTCTTCCTCCATTTCCTACCCAGCAAAAAATCGCCAAAGAAGTAAATTCCCGTCGTGAAAAAGCAAAAGCACTTAATAAAGAAGCGAAAGAAGTTATAATAAAAACCAAGCAAAAAGTCGAGAAAATGATTTTAGGGGGATAAAAGGAAGATCCGTTACCCTTTTTGATTAGTAGGATAATTACGAAGTACTTCGCAAAACATGCCAATTTGGAGGCATAAACGAAGTACTTCGGTTATGAATAATTAGGCGAAACGGTGGCTTTAAAAGTTGGAAAAGGATGAATAAATAATATGGCGACAACTTGGTCAGTAAGTCGGGATCAAATACTTCATAGTTGTGAGCGGAGATACTACTTTCAATATCTCGTACGCGCCAGAATCAACAGTCCAGATAGGCTTTTACGCGAAGTTGCTTTTCTAAAAAAACTTAAAAATCTGTATATGTGGAAAGGAAGCGTTTTTCACGCTATCATTGCAGATTATTTGGAGAAAGTTCACCAAAGACAGACTATTCAGATTGATAGATTTATAAATGATTATAAGAAAAATATCGAAATGCAGTGGTCTTATTCGCTTAAAAAGAAATATCAGGGAAATATCAGGGAAATAGGTCGAGGAAATGTGCTTGCATTATTAGAACATGAATATGAGGAGGAACTACCTGAAACTACTCTTCAAGATGTTATTCGAGATGTTAAAAAGTGGTTTCTGCATTTCTATAAGTGGGGAGATAAGTATGCTATCTCCGAAAAACTCCAAAGAGCGCCCCGATATTGGATAGAACCCCAACCTTATGGACCAAATGCGCCGGGTTTTGATTTTGACAATGTTCAGATTTTAGTGAAGGTCGATCTAGCTATTCAAAACAGTGAAGGTAGCTTCGATATTTATGATTGGAAATCAAGCCTTGCACCAACCCAACCAACATGGAACATCGAACAAGCTGAGCTTCAAGTGAGTGTATATCAGTTATGGCCCTATCTCCGATTTAGTATTCCCCTGAATGCGATCAGGGCTCATCTTGTTTACTTAGGTGATAATCCTCCAAAACACAAGATATTTGAGATGGATGGAAACAAAAAAGAGTATATTCTTAATCTGATAGGTAGGAGCATTGCCCGAGTGAAACATTTTGCGGATTTACATGCGGAAGAGCAAGTCTCTTTAAAAGATTTTGATTTTGCCTCTTATCCAAGTGCATGTCGTCTTTGTGTCTTCAAACGACTTTGTCAAAGGGAATTGATAATATGATTGATACAAAAAATAAGAGAGAATTAGTTGCGACCCTTTTTCCCATTGATGGATTATCCGATACTACCTATAAATTCAGAATTCTAAAGGTACGAGAACGAATCCCAGAGGATAACAAACAGCCCATTCGACTGCAAAAATGGGCCGATAGACTTTGGAGGCGAGATCTTCGTTGTCCAGTCTTTTCTACAAATCGTTTCGGTTATCCGGCATTTCTCATCCCCGAAAGTGAGAGCCCCTCCATGGGAGAATCGATCGAGATACACGATGTTCCAGGCCGAACGTATCATATTGATGTAACAGAGGATATTTTGGAGGTTGATATAGAAGGTGCTATAGGACCTGAACGTGAGCTTATATGCAGAATGCTGGAAAGACCCTTTACAGATAAACTGAGGTCTATGAGAAAAATATTCTGGAAAGATCAATGGACTTTGTTTTATTTTCAGCAACCTGCAAATAGCTCTGTAGAATATGATATAATGAACGCCTACAGGGGATACAAATTTGGCGTGGTTTTTGTTGAAGATAGAGGGCCTCATTTAGCCGTTGATGTAAGAACTCGCTATGTGGGACGAAAATCGCTCTCTGAATATTCTACACAAGAACGGAAGATAGACCTACGTAGCCATCTTGATTTGGATGCACCATATAAAGATCGAGCTAGATTCCTTCGGGATAATGGGGTAGTGAAATTTTTATGCAAATACACCGGAGAGACAAAGGAGATAGTAAGTCAGCATACAATAGATGATGCAGGTACTACAATCTTGGACTACTACCGAGAAAAGTATCCTCAATTGAATATCAACTCTGAGGATCCTGCGGTATTTGCAAAAGACCGAGAAGATGCAGAATCTTGGCCTGTTCCTTCATCAAGGTTGTTCCCAATTTTTACTACAGAATATGAAGGAGTACGCAGATGTACGGTTCAACCCCAAATGACACCAAATGAACGCTTTTCGGCAATACAAAAGTTTTTGAAGTACCTAAGAGGAATCCGATATGGAAATACTCCCGTAACAGTAAGTGATGAAATCCTTGTTACTAAAAGAGCAGTATTTATCCCGCCAAAACTCGAGTTTGGAAACGGGTATATTCTTCAACCATTTCAAAATGGAAGCCCTCCATTTTGGAGTGAAAGATTTGACAGCCAGATCGTGAGGTGGAGATCAAAGAAACTCCCTGCATTATATCAAAATGGACCTTATCACAATGAACCTCTACCTGGAATAGTGCTTCTTTATCCTCAATCCATGGAGCGTTCAATGAGGGAAACATTTCTTAGGGAACTCAAACGAGAGATTAAATTACAAACCGGACAAGATGTAAAAATTCTCCAACAGCGACAATATCAAATTGGAAGAGAAGAACGGATGGGAAGTTCTCTTCTTATGCTAGCAACAGAAATCCAATCAACTACTCCGAGATGTTTAACCGTCGTTATACTATGGAATAAACTTCATAAGAATATTCACGGTATTCTAAAAGATACTTTTCGAACAACACCTTCACAATGTGCTTGGGAGAGAACGGTTTGGAATATTTGTAACCAAGGTAATCCCCAGCGTGCAAAGAGTCAACTTCGTAATCTTGCACTTGGCGTGATTACAGAAGCAGGCGTAAAACCATGGGTCTTAGCAGAGCATCTCCATCATGATCTCCATATAGGAATTGACCTTCTATACGGACGGATTGGCTATCACTTTTTATATGGAACAGGTGGTAGAATAATTGAAACATATTTTGGAAAGGCAACTGAACGTGGACGAATGTATGAAGCGATAAAGAGGCCTGAACTCCGATCTCGACTGGTGCAGTCGATAAAATCGATAGCTGAGCAAGGACAGAATATTCAAAGTATCATTATTCATCGTGATGGACGATGGTGGCCAAGTGAAAGTGCAGGTTTAAAGGAGTCTTTACGCAGGCTCAAAAGCGATGGGACACTCTATAAGGATGTACACTGTGCAGTTGTTGAAGTTCGCAAAAATCATATGCCGATACGGCTATTTACATCTCTGCGTGGTACTGAGTCATATTTCCAAAATCCATTACCTGGAACATATTTTATGTTAGATTCGAATCGAATCCTCCTTACGACAACTGGACGACCCGGTGCATGGGATTATCCAGGTGGTAGAACCGCAAGTACCTTACTATTGGAAGTCGTGGATATGATTGGGAATATCGACATCGAGGAAATGGCTGAAGATGTCTATCGTTTGACGCACTTGAATTGGAACGCTCCAGATATAAATATAAGCCTTCCCGTAACAATCCGTTGGACAGACGAAGCTCTACGTGAGACATTCCGCTTGCCGTCACAGGAAGAGGAGGATATAGAGAAGCCAGGGGAATATGAAAGCGATGAAGAGGATGAGGTGTATTTGGAGGATGATTAATGGATAACTCTTTAAATATTAACTATATATCCAATAAAAGAAAGGAGGCTAAAATATGAACGAACTTGGGTCAGTTTCTGGAAAACTCCAACGTGAAGTAGAGATCCTTAGAGAATTAAACAATGCTCTCCTGGTTATTGAGGCTAATGCATTGGAGCGAGACTCGGATTTCGGATTTTCATCTGAGGAGATATCAAAAAGTCGACGATTTCTTATGGATTTTGTTACACGTTTATGCTTAGTGCTTAAACAACAATCGCCTTCAGTCGATCTGCAACCCATTGTTCAACATCTAAAAAGTGGTATGAAACCAATTGACGATTGGATTGAGGATCTGGAAGGGCTAACTCAGCAACTTCAGTCTAATAATAAACCAACAGAGGAAACCTTGGCAATCTTAGAGGACATTCTTTCTCTCTTGGATAGCCAGTTTGCAGAAGATCTTCAACGCCTCTATGCTCGATAGGTGCTTCCATGCGAGATTATCTAAAGTCAAAAATTGCAGAGTATTCTATATTGCTGGACTGGGTTGAACACGAAATTGACAATCTACAAACAAGGAGTAAAAATCATTGCTATCTGATTGAATGTCTTCGAGATAAGATTGTAGAATTGCGAGAATTATACAACCATCTTCGAATTATCACATGCATTGAAAATAACCATTTATATCGTCGCGCACTCCCGATTATTCACGACATTGAATATCAACTGCGTGTTGTAACCTACTATTATATCCCAACACTTCAGAGGGAAAATACAAATGATCTTTTTCTTAGAAGCATTCTTCTCTCGACCGCAAGGCGCTGTGGACTATCTTGGATTAAAGATCTTGTGGTTCGCCTTGATGGCCCTCATAGGACACTCCCTGTGCTAACCGAGATTCCAATCATCTATGCACCCCCACAACAGTGTGTCTCTCTTTTGGATATGGCCGGACTTTACCATGAATGGGGACATAGTGTATTCCAGCGGTTTAAGGAAATAGCAGATAATTTAGCAACAACAGTATCTCGATACTTTTCTGAGTTAAGGCAGAGTATCGGTCCTATGCGCCCAGAGAAAAGAGAGGGACGCGAACGCGCAATCGAAAAGGCAATAAACTATTGGGGTGTGGAAAGGCTAAACGAACTTTTTAGTGATATTTACGCAACTTTTGTCTGTGGTCCTGCTTATTATTTTTCTTGTGTTGATATAGCAATCAGAATGGGAAGCAACCTATTTCGTACAGATGTTACTGATGTTCATCCGCCATGGGCTACGCGGGTTTATGCCTGTTACAAGACGCTCTTACCAATTTATAAAAGTGATGAAGTGATAATCTTGACCAAGAATCTTTGGAATACTTATACAGACATTCAGCAAAAACATCCGGATTTTGATATTGTATGCGCAAGTGCTCTGATAGATCAACTTGTTGACGTAGCAAATCAAAATATTGAGCAGTTGCTGCTCCCTGATATTGAACGTTTTTCTGAACCTATACCGGATTCTTCCAAATTAAAGGAAATTTCACCATTAAAGACTCTCGAGAACATCTTGAATAACCGGCTAAAGATACTCTTGACCGAACCAAGATATTATGCGGAGTGGGAGAAAAATGTGTTCAAGATTCTACAGACACAAAATAGTAAGATAGAAAAGGTAGAAATGTAGAAAATGTAGAAAAGGGGACAGATTTATTTTCTTTTTGAAATTTTGTTATTAGAGGTAGTGTCGATTAGAGTCAGTATTAGGTGACAAAATGAACACTGGGTTCTGGGCAGTGTTATTTGCTTGGTTGCTCGGCAGCGAAAGAGAAAAACGTGAAATCCTTTAACTCAATTGTAAGGGTGTCTTTGACTAACATAAGTAATCAGATAGATTATGTCATATTATATTAAGGCGATAGGAATTAAAGATGAAAGAATAAGCATTTTTGAAGGGTGTTTTCCAAGAATGCTTCTTTACAATATGTGCTTTAAAAATAAAGGGGGCAAAGTTCAAGATCTGGAAAAAGGAGATAAATTAGTAATATATTGTATTAAAAATGGAATTAGGGAATTCCCACAGGGTGGGTTTATTGGCATTCAAGAGGTTTTGAGTAAAGTTTATAAAGATGTCAATTTTTTTGAAAAACCATGGTCGCATGTTGTTAATATTCAACCTTTAATTTATTCATTAAGAAACATAATTACTCTCAAAGGATTGAAAAGTTGGAATAATAAATCAAAAAAGTTAGAAATTGCATTAAGGGCAAGATTACAAGCTATTGGAGGACTCTGGGAAATTGATAAAAGTGATTATGAGCAATTTCTAAATGAATTTGAAAGAAAAATAGAAGAACAATTTAAATTTGGTAGCACATAAAAATGAACACTGGTTTCTGGGCAAGAGTAGAAGATTGATTTTTATTAAAAAACGATTATTTAGAGGAGGTAAATATTATGTACGAAAAAATTAAAGACGAAATAAAACAAGATTATTATCAACAGAACTTTAGTAATGATGGACAAAGATTTGTGGCTTGGTACCTAAGAAATATCCACCTAAGAGACCTTAATCAAACAAAATATGACATCACAGATGGAGCTGATGATAAACAGATCGATGCTATAGTAATTGATGATAATAACTCGACAATCTATATCATTCAGGGTAAATTTATTGGTACAAGTAAAGTAGATGCAGAACCTCTTAGGGAAGTTTTGTCATCATGGCTACAGCTAAAAAATCTAGTTAGGTTACAGGAAACGGGAAACGAAAAGCTAAAACGTAGATTACTAGATGTTTCTAATGCTCTGGAAGATGAATATGAGATAGTTTTTGAATTGATTACTACAGCAGAGTTAACGGACTCTGCGAAAGAAGATGTTAAGAGTTTTCAGGAACAGATAGCTAAAGATGAAGAATTACCAGCTTCAGTTGATATAGTTGATAACGGAAAACTACAGAGACGATATGATTTAGCCTTAGAAAGAGAGAGCCCTGTTATTAATCACAAACTTAATTTAGAAGTCGGTAAATACGTTTCAATTGGAATTGCTGGTACAAGGACTATTATTACTGCTATATCTTTAAGAGATTGTCTTAGATTTCCAGGAATAAAGGATGGGGCATTGTTCCGAAAGAATGTAAGGCAATCATTGGGATTAAATAATCGAGTAAACAAAGGTATAAAATCTACTATATATAGTGATAGACATAGAGATTTTTTCTTTTATCATAACGGTATAACCGCTATATGCAATAGAATGGAACTGAGTGGTGATACCTTATTTTTAAATGGACTAAACGTTGTAAATGGTTGTCAGTCCCTGAACACAATATTAACATGCAGCGAGAGAGTAAAAGAACTGGGCGATACTTACATAATGTTCAGGTTTTATGAAATACCCCAGAGAGACCGAGCTGACAGGATTAGTATTTCAACAAATTTTCAGACTGCCGTAAAACCAAGGGATTTGAGAAGTAACGATAAACGAGTTTTAAATTTGAAACGCGCTTTTGAGCAAAAATACCCACAGGGTTATTTCATTACTAAGAGAGGCGAAGAGGCGCCATCCGATAGAGATAAGAGGTATGTAGTAGATCTTGTAGATCTAGGTAAATATCTTATTTCCTGGCATTCTCAAAGGCCAAACGTTGCATATAGTGAGACTAAAATTTTTGACAAGTATTTTGAACAATTGTTTAAGAGAGAATACGGTCCAGAAAATATCCAGGCATTGAATTCTTGGATGCAGGAAATTCATAGAGGTTGGATTCCAGAAAATCCGCACGGATTAAATGAATCTTTGTTAGCAATGAAAGCCTACGCCCCTTATCATCAATTATATGCTATTTCGATGTTCTTTGCTATTGCAAACAATTTTCCCGACAGGGTTCCTTCCCCAAAAACTACATACCAAAAAGCAATAAATGGCAATATAGTGGGTAAAATAGTTAAAATGGCAGCAAGCTGCTTGAATTCTGCTTTAGAAAGTGCTGCCAATGAACCTCAACCTCAGAATAGAGTTTTCAGTCCACAGAACTGGATAAAATCTAAGGCAAGTTTATCTAAAATTAATACAACTATAAGAGCATACTTGGATGTGATACCCACAATTAGCCCCGATACAACCTTTAAAGACATCCTGAAGTTAGAGTCACAGGAGTTTGAGTATAGATGGGCTGCAGATTAAATGTTATTTTGTGTCTAGCAAAATGCGAACATTAATTTAGGGAACTTACCATGGTCAAAAATGAGTCAGAGTTTCGAGGTTTAGTGGCTTCTCTGCTTGAAAAAGAAGGTTTTAATATACAAAAGGAATTTAGGCTTCCTGAGGGCTATCGTATTGATCTTTTGGCTATCAAGGATAATGAACGAAGTGGCATTGAAGTAAAACTAGAGCGACGCGGTATCTCAGATGATATATCTAAAGGAACGATATTGCACAAAATGCCAGAATTTGACTATATTTATGTTGCAGCTCCCAAAATACTAATCTCTCCTGAACTACTTTCTTATGCGAAGCAACTTAGAATTGGGATTATAGGTGTTATAGATGAACATTCCATTGAATGGCTACAAAAATCAGAAAAGTTAAGACAAGCGCAGCTTTTAGGAAGCGGGAGTCTACCTAATCAAGTTAGAATCCCTGGTTCAATATTTGAGGTCGAAAAGAGTGTAACAAACCGTGGAGAAAAAGTTATTCGACATTTAGAGATGTTTTTTATTTCTAGCGGTCCATTTGTTACTGCACCAAGAGAAAAATCACGATTCAAATTAGCAAAACTTTCTCCAGGAGAGAATTGGAAAGTAAACTTTAAGATAAAAATCAAAAAAACTACAAAGGTTGGAACATATCCTTTATATTTATCCTGCATCACACACAATTTACGATCCTCAGACGATATTTGGAATATCCCTGTTACTCATAAAGATATTCTAAGATGACCTTACTCTATGGCTGATGTTGGGTTTTGATAGATGTGTAGGTAAATTCCCCTCTGAAAGTGCCAAATAACCCCACTTTCAGAACCACAAATTTTATGTCCCAAAACTAGCCTTCTAATTAGCATTTTTGCCAATTAGAGCCAAAAAATCTTGCAAAATTTTAATTTTTGTGCTATATCACTAAAAAATGAAAATTTTAAAGAGTTTTTCTAAAGATTTGTTTCTGATGGCATTTACAGGGTTGTAGAAAGAAGAAAAAGTGGTTAAAAACGTCAATTTATTAATTGTGGATGATGATATACGTACATTGGAAATAGTTGAGGATGTATTCCAAGAGAGCGGATATGAATACAACATAGCTATGGTAAATGATGCACGTAAAGCAATTAGATTAGTAGGCAGGAGATATTTTGACGTTGTTCTTATGGACATAAGAATGCCAGGCATAAATGGCTTGGAGACTTATAAAGAGGTAAAGAGAATTATCCCCACTGCTGCAGTGATAATGATGACCGGAGAGAACAAAGAAGAATTATTGGAGAAAGCTATGGAGAAGGTTCGTATGACTAAAGAAGGCAGAAAGAAAGAAAAAGCTGCGATATTAATTGTGGATGATGATCCAAATTACAGAATCGCTAGCGTCCTCAAGGCTGAAGGTTACAAAGTTTCAAAAGTGCAAACAGCAATGGCTTCGATTAAGGAAATTCAGAGGAAATTCTTTAATGTGGTCTTGGTAAAGTGCGAACTGGCTGACATCTCTGGTTTTGAATTAGCTAAAAAAATTAAGACAATAGATAAATACACTTATATCATATTGGTTACGGGACATGCTTCTTTGGAAACAGCCTTAAAAACTATTGAAATGAGAGAAGAAATTTATGGTTACGTCGTCAAGGGTAGAGGATTTGGCCCTGAACACCTGAAGCGAACAATAAGGAGGGCCTTGCGAGAACAGAGACTTGTCTGGGATAAGATGGAAGCGGAAGACGAGTTGAGAAGGGCAAACAGGAGATTAGAGGAACTCTCGATTACTGATGATTTAACAGGAATATATAATCGGAGACATTTTTACGAAAAACTTTCAGAGATGACAGCTAGGGCTAAACGCTACAAGCTTCCCCTTTCTTTATTGATGTTTGATGTGGACCATTTCAAATCCTATAAAGACACCCGTGGTCATCTGGCTGGAAATAGGGTGCTGAAAAGAGTGGGAAGAATAGTTTCCGAGGAAATCCGGGAAGTTGATTGGGGATTTCGCTATGGGGAAGATGAATTTGCTGTGATTCTGCCAGAAACATCCAAAAAAGATGCAACAATAGTAGCTGAGAAGATTAGAAAGGCTTTTGAGAAATGTAAGTTCGATGAGACAACCTTAAGTATAGGTATTGCTCAATACGACCTCAAAAGCGATTTGGATACACTAATAAAACATGCTGATGAAGCAAGGTATAAAGCGAAAAGTCAGGGAGGAAATAGAATAGAAGTCTATGGAATGTAGGAATGTGGTGAAATGTTATTCAGAAATGAAAAAGGCTGAACGGGATAGATTATGTGCTCAGTGCCTGAATTTGGTAGAAAAGGAAAAGCGATATTTTAAGAACGGGAAGACTATTATTACTTTTGGAACCTATGCTCTTGCAAATCTGCTTTTGACCGACCCTTTTGCGGTTGGGATGCAAAAGATTTAGGGAAAATGCCAGCCGACGCAATATTGGAAATTCGGTAAGAATTAAAATGGAACGCAGAAATCTCCCGACGGAAAAGCCAGAAAAGGGCAGGTATTAGACCCTTGCCACCGTCGAGAAAGTCGATTACACAGGAAATACGGGGCTGTTTTTATCGACGGGAGGTAGTGAAATTCCCTCCCGGTCCAGAACAGGCTCATACTTTGAGTTTTGAGGAAGTGGGTAATTATGAGAAAGTATCTTTTACCGTTTCTGGTTTTTGTGTTTCTCCTGGTCTCGCTTAATGGGTGTGCCAAGCGAGAAGAAGAGGAAGAGGTTGTTTATAGCGGAGGAATCAAGGTCAATTTAACCGAAGAGGAAATCCAGGAAGCTATCAATTGGGGAGCGGAAAAAAAGGATTCTGAGCATATTTTCTTGTCTTATTCTTTCGGCGGACGGGGTTATCCGCCCCAAGAAGACGGAATGATACATACTAAATTTTTCGGTCTTGCATACCTCGGCTATCGGTTGGCAAGGAAACATAAAAGCCCAGAAAAAGCAGAGATTGAGGCAATTCTCCATTCCTATGAGGAATATTTTGGAATTGATATTTCTACTTATGGAGATGAGATAGACTTTGCTAAAGATTATTATATCGTCTTAAGGCAAGGCATAAAGATTATCGAGGCTGTAAGTACGGACCGATGGGCTGATACGACTGATTATTTTCCAGAAAGCCCTTCATACAAAGCAACGGTAACAAGTATCTTTCCTTACTCCGAAATTGACCCTAAAGGCAAAACTACGATAATCCTGGTTAAAGACCGGGAGGAAAGCAGGTTCGAGGTTGACTTCTCAAGGTATAAATAGAGCAGTAGAGAGGTAGGTAAACTCCTCTCTGAAAGCGCCAAATAACCCCACTTTCAGAGCCACAAATTTTATGTCCCCAAACTAGTCTTCTAATTAGCATTTTTGCCAGTTAGAGCAAAAAAATCTTTCAAAATCTTAATTTTTGTGCTATATGACTTAAAAATGAGCAATCTCTGGAGTGTGAGGTCGCCCCGCTTTTTTATCAAAGCGTTGTGCCAAATTCGATAGAGGGAAGAATATGATTTGTATTTATTGTTTGGAGAACAAATCCAGTGAAGATTTCGGGAACAAGGAACACGTTATTCCTGAGTTGCTTGGTAAGTTTAGAAATAATTTAACTCTAAATAGTAGAAAGGGGAATGAAGCTGTTTGTAATAAGTGCAACAGTGACTTTGGAAACAAGATTGAGTTGTTTTTGGGCAGAGATGCTATGGAAGGATATCTCAGATACATGTATGCTATTAAAAAGCCTGGAGAGTTGAAATTTTTTAAAAGTAGAAGAGTCAGGGTCAAACTTGCTGAGGGCGAATATGAGGGGGCATATGTCGATTTTAAATATGATAGAAGTAGTAATACGCTCGGTGTAGATTTGGTCAATCAGGTGGGCCTTAGAAGGAAAAATACAGATAAATTGGAATTTTTTGAATTGGAGAAACTTGGCACAGAACAAGAAATGCGGTCAAAGGGATATTTGACAAATTATTTAAAGGTTGTATACAGTCATCCTGACCGATTGGAACTAATAATAGGGCTTTTAGAAAAAAAAGGCTTCAAAATCACGGGGAAAAGTAAGCCCGTATCCCCATTCCTTAAAGGGGCAACTGTTATGGCAAAGATTACTTCAATAGTCGATAAAACTGTTTCGAGGGCAATCGCAAAAATAGCGTTTAATTACCTGGCTTATACGCAAGGAGTTGGGTTTGCTTTGGATAAAAATTTCAATGGGATAAGAAAATTCATTAGATATGGAGTTGGTGATAGGTCTCGGTATGTTTTGCTCGATACAAGCCCTATTCTTGCAGACGAAATTCGCTATCGCACTAAAAAAACGTTCGGTCACATTGTTACGATTAACTGGAATATTCCCAAGACAACCATTCTATCAAGGGTTGGTATTTTTAATACATTGAGATACAAAATAATTTTTTGTAATTTTTTTAAGGGTTTGTATAGACCACTTGCCATTGGGCACCATTTTGATTTTAGAACAAAAATAATTACAGAAATTCCTCACATAACAAAGTCATTCTATTTGCCTTGGGGGTTGCGGTATGGACAGAAAAGGGAGGCTTGAAATATTAAGAAGATTACTGGTATATGACTATAACTTTTTAGAAAACGGAGGAGATTTATTATGATAGTAATACAACCTGATATAATAAATAGAATTGAAGATGTCTTTAACCGATGGATAATTGGTGGTATTGCAAGTTTATCGAAAACTAAAGGAGTTTCGCTCACATTTGTTTTGATAGTGTGTGCTATAGATTATTTAGCGAGTTTTAATGCCGGGGGTAAAACTACACGGAAAAAATATGTAGATTTTTTAAAAGAATATAGATGGTTTACTAAGAAATACAAGCCAGAAGATATTTACGACTCATTAAGATGTGGATTAGTCCATAATTTTACTATAATTGGCGGAAAGTATGCGTTAACACATAAAGAACCATCAAGACATCGAAAAACTGAAAATATTGATGGTCAAAAAATGATAATTCTAAATTTTAAGGATTTTTTTGAAGATTTTAAAAGATTAAAGAAAGAATATTTTGCTAAAGTTAGGAATCCACAAGAAAATAAAACACAGAATTTTCTAAAAAGATTTCGTAATATTGGATTTTTATTATATATACAAGGAACAAAAAGGGCAATGAATTAAATATTTCCAATTTCAAATTCGATAGGAGAAAAAAAATGACAGAACTTACTCCAAGTGATATTATTAAATTTGTTCAAAAAGCTACGATACTGAAACACCAAGTTGATGAATTGGAAAAGTTATTAGATACCTATGGGGAAGAAAGGTTTCGTCCTGACCCGTGGGTAGTTACGGAGCTTTACAATAAAATATTAAATGATTCCAGAAAATTATTTGTGTTAGATAATGTTTTTGTAGACGCTATCTCTCATTTAAAAGAAGCAAAAATACTTACTGAGGGGTCTTCAGTTGACCAGTGGGCAGAAGTGAGAAAATTGTTTCCACAACTAAAGATATTGAAAGGAACGTTAGATGCTTTTTTTGAATGGCTTAAACATAAAGAAAAGAAAGAAACTACTTAATTTGAAAATTTAGGAACAGGCTTGTAATAAAAAATTAGTTTTTATAATATAATAAATTGGAGGTAAGACATGTTCCTACCCTTTTCGACTACTAGCACGATAGCCATTGCTCTATTAACGATAACAATACCATTATTTATTTTTACAGTATCACTTTTGGGGAACGCTATCGAGAGAGCGAAGGAAGAAAAAAGCAAAACGCAGGAAGAACAGCGTAAGGATTTCGAAGCAAAAATAACCGATATAGAAAATAAAGTAAAGAAAGCTAAGAAAACCGGCGATAGTACCGAACTTGAAACTCAATTAGAAAAATTAAAGCAAAGCAAGAGAGAATCCGAGGCACAGATTGAGAAAATTAAGAAGAAATATTCGTTACTGGAATTCAAAAAATGCGTTTTGTATCCTGGCAGTTTTTTCTTATCTGCAATTGTTCTAAACGAGGTTGCAAAAATATGCGAGATGAATATCATACTTAGCATAGTGTTTTGGATACCTTCTATCGTTGCTATCGGTATTGGGGCTTACAGGTTAGGCTGGTGTCTCATACTTGCGCAAGAGATTGCGGTTACATCGGAAGAGTTTCAGACCAGGAGATTTGTTGAAGCTTTTAGAAAAGCTCTTTCTTTACATGATAAAGCAAAATTAGTAGAATTAAGATTAACCTTTAAGAATATAGATTTTCCTTATACCTGTGAGAAAAATACCGAAATCAAACTGGATTTTCGCTTGAACTTGAAACAAGGATTGGTCGCAAGAGAAGTGGAGGTTTGGTTTTTTATCCCTGATGGTTTTGGGCTTATTTCTCCTAACCATAGCTGGTCTCAAGATAGTGACTTTGTTGTTCCAAATGTCAAAACCGTGAGCGTAAAGATAAGTGAGGTAAATATAGGAATATACCGGTCTGGAGGCATTAAGATAAGGAGCCCGAATATACCAAGTGAATATCTTCTTATGTATTCTTTGCACGCAGAGGGATATTCTAGTGGCAGAGAACAAGTAAAGATAATAGTTACGGATTAAAATAGGGAAAATGTAAAATAGCCACTGATTATCTTTTTCTCGTCTAAAGAGAGCAGTCGGTAAACTCCCTTCTGAAAACTAGCCTTCTAGCTAACATTTTGCTATCTAGAGCAAAAAACGCTGTCAAAATTTTAATTTTTGTGCTATAGCACTTAAAAATGAGCAATTTCCCGCTTCGCCAACACGTAAAAGGGTAGACGCTGTTGGTCTTGAAGGAGGCAGGATGGAAGATTATCCGATAACGATTAAGGACCTTACGTTGGTGAAAACGAAAGTCGATGTAAAGGAAACTGAGAAATTTGACTCGGAAGGACAGTTTATGTCTTTAGCAGTGGAGTTTTTTAAGGAAGTTTGCCAACTTACATTAGTTCTGTCATGCACTTATAGACATGACGAAAAGAACAATCCTAGGAAATGGAAAAGAAACGAGGCCGTGCTTGGGGGTTTAATGATTAGAATTAACAAGATGCAGATGGCACTTCTTGACCAGACATGTCAGGACCGTAGCGAAATAGCGTTTATCCTATTAAGATGCTTAGGGGAGAGTATAATCAATTTGAGATATTTATTAGAGAAAGACGATGGGGACTTATTTAATGAATATATCGAATATTCACTCAAGACAGAAAAGCAGTTGTTAAATATGATAAATAAAAATATCAAGAAGCGAGGAGCAGAACTTCCTATAGAAAGTCGTATGAAGCGTTCCATTGAGCAGGCTTTCAAAACCTCTTCTTTTTCTCCAGAGGAAGTTGATGAAACGGCACGGGAACCTTGGGGAGGAACAATTTACAAACGTGCAAAAAGCATTGGATTGGAAAAAGAATATTTTGCATTGTTCGGTTTACTTAGTCATACTGTGCACGGGAATTGGCAAGACCTCATAAATTATCACTTGGAGTATGAAAACGGTGAATTCTCTCCAAAGCCGGAATGGGAACCTTCTAGGCCCCAAACTTTACTTGCAACTGCTTTATTTTCTGCTGAGGCCGATAAGGTATTTCTCGACAAAATTATTCCACCGTGTCCAGATAGAGATAAAATCAATGAACTACTTGGCGATGTTTTCTATAGAATTAAACTGGTTGATGAGTTACACGAGAAATTTTTACAAAATGAAAGCGGCGGCGTATAGCAGGCAGGGCTATGAAGAAATGTCGGGCAGTAAAATATTTGATGGTGCCTCGCTTTTTGTTTTATGGGATACTGGAAATGATATAAAGAAGTGAGGAAGAAGTGGCGAAGAAGAAACAAGTTTACTTTTCTATCTGTCTGAATGAAGAAGCTGTAAAGGAATATAATTTAACTCCAGAAGAAATTAAAGAACTGTCTAAAAGGTACATGTCGGTAAACTCCCCTCTGAAAGTGCCGAATAACCTCACTTTCAGAGCCACAAATTTTATGTCCCCAAATTACCCTTCTAATTACCATTTTTGCCAATTAGAGCAAAAAAATCTTTCAAAATTTTAATTTTTGTGCTACAATACCAAAAAATGACTCAAAAATTCCAGGTTGGACTAATAACGACTTTAATTCAATTTTTTGAAAAAAGATTTTTCGTATAAGAACTAAGAGAAAATGAATGTTGTAAATGTCTTTGATTTAGTCCATCATTTTGGCAATGAAGAAGATCAAATCTCTGCAAATTTTGGTTTTATTCTTAAAGTAAACAGAGACGTTCTTAAGTATTTTCTAGGCAAAAAGTTAGCAATACCGATGCGAAACATTAAAGATAAGGAACTGAGAGAAATAGATATAGAAACTCAGATTCCTTACGGTGGGAAGGCAGGGGAATGGAGTAAAATCGATCTCCAGATGAAGCTTGAAGGGAGGTTCATTGTTTTTTTAGAGTCTAAGTTGGGTGGGTCAAGACTACCTAAAGAGCAGTTAGGTAAATATGGGAAGATTCTTAACGATTTTAGACCATTTTATGACGATTTAAGGTTGGTCCTGGTTACACAATTTGATAGAAAGGACGAGTTTGAAGAAGAAGTAGAAAACACTATACAGCAGACCGGGTTGAGACGAAAAGAATTCAGATATGTTAGATGGGAAGAGATTAGACAAATTGTAGCCGAATGCGGCAAGCAAGCTAAAACAAAATTCATCAATAACAAATTTTTAGAGTACGTGGGGGATAAGATGTCTGATAAAAAGATTATTTCTGAACAAAAGCTAAAGGATATTCACGAAGTTTTAATCGCTTCAACTAAGCCAGATTATTGGAAGGTGACGCTTAAGACTAACACGGCGTTTCAAGATAATAATTGCCCGGACGCACAGTATTACGCTTTCTATAGAACCTCCCCAGACAAGGCGATCACGCATATAGCAAAAGTGAAGTATACAGAAAGGAATGTACCGATCAAAAAGACGTATAAAAAATTTCCTAAGATACTCAAGAGAGCCAAGAGAAAAGGGACGATTAATGAAGTCCATAAAGTTTACCATCTTGAAGAGTTGATTGAACTGCCACTACCGATCAGAAAAGGTAGAGGCCAGCCTGTGCGTGCGCACTGGTTTAAGACGCTGGCTCAGCTGTTCAAGGCAAGGGACCTAAGCGACCTGGCATAGCGGAATTGTAATAAAGTCATTTTTTGCTATATAAATAGAGTAGTAGTAAGGGGTAGCTACCACCACTACTACTATTTTGCCTTTAAGAAACCCAGAATAGTAGAGGGACTAAATGATAGACTTAGATAATCAAACTATCGAGTTTGTGTGTCCCCATTGCGGTTTTTACAATGCAATATTTTTCAAACAAGCAAGATTGCGAGATGTTGTCATTTGTCGAGGGTGTAAATCTAATATTCAACTTGATGACCAAATGAACGAATGCCGGAAAGCAGAGCAGTCTGTCAGAAAAGCTATGCAGGAACTGGAGAAATCCTTGAAAAATGTGAACACAAAAATAGACATGTAGGTGAAATATGAACGCTGAATTTATCCAAAATTTACGTTATAAGTTACAGAAGCGTGTGAGAAGATTAAATTCAACAGGGTATCAGGTATTCCATTTTTCACTGAAGCAATTCTGGGGATTTATTAAAAGTTATCCTATTTTTGTGGGTATTCTTGAGGACATAGAGCATCGTTATACTTCAATGGAAGCCGAGGCAGAAAAAATTGTTAAACACAAACGGGCACTGGCTTTCAGTAACGAACTAGAAAATGCAGCGGTCTCTTATTTCGTGCTCAAAAAATGCGTCGTATCTGATAGTCAAATGGTCGAAGTTTTCGTTGGAAATACCTACGGTTCTGAGACAAATTATAACGACCTATTAGAACATTTTAAATCGTTGTTTCTTGAACCGCTATATGAGTATTTGGATGAACAACTCGACGACCAAAGGGCTACTCTTGCCCTCTTGATACGGTATAAGCACAAATGCGAATGGTTCCAACGAGAGCATTTATTCCACTTATGGGAAAGTGATACCACAAGAGGAGAGAAATGTCTGGCACTCCACTTATACGAATATCTACATGACCAGGGATTGGATTTTGTAATAGAGCCATCTTCGGTATCAGGTGAAGTTGATTTGATTGCTGCCCAGAAAAGTGATGAGCCTTTAATTGCTGATGCCAAAATATTTAATCCCGAGAAAGGAAAGGGAAAAGAATACATTGCAAAAGGTTTTAATCAGATATATCAATACACGATAGATTACAATGAATCATTTGGCTACCTGATTATTTACAAAACCTGTGGAGAGGATTTAAGATTCGCCTTGTCTCACCAGGAACAATCAACCCCGTTTGTAGTCCACAACAACAAAACTATATTCATGCTTACAATTGACATTTTTCTTTACGAAACCCCAGCATCTAAACGGGGACCTCTTAAAACGGTGGAAATCACTGAGACAGACCTAATACGAATTATCGAAGGAGAAAAAAAGGAGGGCACATAACATATAATAAAAGTTTCGCTTCGTAGTGTACAAAGTTTGCTTACTCAAAACTTCCAAGTGAATATCAGGTCTTGATGTGGGACATAATAATAAGATTGACTGTCCTAATTCGGCAAAATTTTTAAACGAACTTAAACCAATTATGATACTTATCGAAGAAATAAGAAAATGTGAAAAATGTGAGATTAGATTCCATAAACCTCTTGTGTTTGGAAATATTGAAAAGAACAAGTTCGTATTTTTAAGTGAAGAACCCACGAAAGATGCACGGGACAAGGATTTTTTTGAGTATTATCTTGGGTCACCAAATGGAAGATTTCATACTGAGTGGATGCCCAAGATGGGGATTGATAATGATTGGCTTAAAAATAATCCATATATTACACATGTGTATAAATGTTGTTCAGAAATGAAAAAGCATCAACGGAATAAAATGTGTGCTCAGTGCTTGGATTGGTTAGAAAAGGAAAAAGAATATTTTGAGGATGGGAAAACTATTATTACTTTTGGAAGTTATGCTCTTGCAAATTTGTTTTCGATTCAACCTTATGCACTGAAGATAACAGAGATAATAAAAGAAAAAAAGACTTTTCAATTTGGAGAAAGTGAGATAATTCCACTCCTTCATCCATCCGGAAGGAATCCTATAAATGAGTATGGAGAAGAAATAGATTACATCTTATATAAAATCAGAAAGCTTATAAACAATCAATTAAGTGTGGAAGACTGTCTTTGAAGTGCCCTATAACAGGGATGTTTAGAAGCTTTTTTCTAAGCCCCAAAATAGCTTTTTAATTAACATTTTTGCTACTTAGAGCAAAAAAATTCTGCAAAATTTTAATCTTTGTGCTACAATACAAAAAATGACTCGAAACATCAATTCTTCCTTGAATAATCACCTCAGAAAAGCCGGCATCTGCCATTTCGACGTCCTTATCCATGACCAACCCAAGGAATGGCTCATCAAGAACTTCAGCCAAGGTGCGGATGAATATCCGGTCAACATCGCCAGACTCATGCGTAACATCATCTGGCAGACCAGGGAACGCATAGTAAATGGCCAGAAACCGCCCTTAAATGAGCTTATTCGCACTTTTTGGTATATGTTTTACATCAAACCAACCCTTTCCAGGGCTGATTCGCTTACTGAAGAAGTGGACCAATATAAGCAACTCGTAGAACAACTTGTCTTCATGGTAAAAGATATCCAGGTCATGCGATATAGCGCAATTAAGTCAAGCCCCCTACGCTCACTTGCAGTTCGCTCCATCCAAATTTCGCCTACTGTGAAACTTCGGTTAATGCTATACGTTAGATGCAATGCCCCGCAAAAAAAGGAGTAGCAAATGGATAAATTAAGTATGGATTATCAGAAACGTTTTAGTGATAAATTGATATTCGATCAAAGTATTTTCGATTATATTGATCCACAAGCTAAATTACATGAAGAAACCAAGGATAATCCATTAAGTAGTGCCGCTTCATGCTTAAATGTTCTTGGCTCACTAATGAATGAACCGGAAGAATTGAAACACTTTTTAAATCACTTCAATCTTGATATTGAAACGATTATTGAATTTCCAAGTAATTCTGATGTCGGGGGGCTAATATATAAAGACAAAGGTTACGTTGTTTTTGAATGGATTGGGCCTAAGAAATCACCCATAAATGAAAAAGGCGGTGGCCGCGGTCAAAATAGAACTAGTATTGACGCTTATGTTATTGCAAAAGTCAAAGGCAAAATAACACAATTACTTATTGAATGGAAGTTTACAGAAGGAAAATCACGGCCATTAGCACTTGAAAGGTTTTCTGGAAACAAAGGTTTAGAAAGACTTAAACGTTACTCAAGTGTATTGATGCCACTTCGAGGGAAGGAAGAATTTCCATTTAATTTCAAAGAAGAATCAGGCATTGGTCTTTACGATTTTTCCGCCGATCAACTCTATCAACTCTTAAGAATGACACTGTTAGCTAAAACTACAACTCCAATTAATATCGGCACATTAAAAATTCAAGATTATAGAATTGTTCATCTATCGCATTCAATGAATAATGATATGGAAATATTGCACGAAAGGTATTTATCTGCTAGTCCCGGTTTAAAAAAATACTCTGGTAAAAAGCTATATGACGTTTGGAATGAAATACTAACACCTCTAGAAAGAGAACGATTTAGATCTGGACATTGGGATGATGCTATCAAGGATATTACTAATGAACCATTACGAAAATACCTTACGGAAAGATACTAAATGCGGGGCACTGCATCTAACAGCGGATGAACGGCTGAAGCCCAAATGCCCCCTTCGGGGAACTTCGCTCATCCGCATCCCGATAGACGAAATAAATTTCAGCTGGCCTAAAATATGGAAAACACAGTGCAGATAATAAAATTAATAAAATGGCCTGTTGTCATTGTTATTACTTTATTTATTTTTCGGAAACCTATTTCTAACATTATTCTATACTTAAATACTATTAAATATCGTAACTTTGAAGTGAAATTTGGGAGAAACATTAAACAGTTGGAAAAAGATTATAAAGTTGATAAGAATTTATTATTAGACAATTCCAACCGTTATTTTCAATTAGCAAAGATAGATCCAATCAGTGCAGTACTGGATGCATGGAGAGATTTATCATTTACCGTGTTTGAAAAAGCAAAGGAATTAAATATAAAAGAGAAACATAGTCTTAGAAAAATTGTGGGAATTTTGAACAAAAAGGGTATTTTGCATATTTCTGAAAAAAATATGTTTGAGAAATTATATCGATTAAGAAATCAAGCCTTATATGAAGGAAGACCTAATTTAAGTTTTATCGATGCTATTACTTACTCGCATTTGGCAAAAATATTAGCGTCCTATATAAAAGAGCTGTCTAAAATATAAAATATGCTTTTGAAATTTACTTCGCCTAACAGCGTGTTTGCGGTTCGCTTCGTTCACTCAAATGCCTTCGGCACTTCGCAGACACGCAAACCGTTAGGCGACCCTCTATGATGATAAGGCTGCGGATCAAATTCCTTGCACAGAGAAGACGATAATTTATAATGTCGCAATGATTGGAAGTTTGGTTGCGTTGATGGTGAAGAGGTATGTGACAGGGGATGACCTGCCTTTTGAGATGCTTGGCGATCTAGCAAATTTGAGATTTTATGTGAATTCTTTGGAGAAGGTGAAATGAAAAGGTTATATATTTTATTTTTTTGTGTTCTGTTTGTGGGGTTGATTGTGAGGCCCTGTTTTAGTGGTTATTTGGGAGCAGAGATAAGCTTAGGAGTGGGCGAGGATGTAGCTAGGAGGTTTAATCTTACCTGGGGAGAAGGGTTTTTGGTCACTAGAGTGGTTTGGGGCTCGGCTGCGAAGAAAGGGGGACTGCAGGTAGGTGATGTTATTATAAGGTGGGGAGACCATCGCGCTGAAGACATGGTCGACTTCTGGGCAGCGGTGAGTAAAGCAGAGCCGGGAAGCATCCTAAAGGTAATGGTGATTAGAGGTAAAGAAGTGGGTTCCGTGAGTATGAAACTAGCAGAGTCAGGGACTAAAGAGGAGGAACAGAGGCAAAAAGAGGCGTTGGCGCAGAAGGAGGCGGAGGTGGCACGGATGAAGGCGGCGATACAGGAGGAAGAGGAGGCAGCGGAGCAGAGGCGAAAGGAGGCTGCGGTACAGGAGGAAAAGGAGACGGCGGTACAGAGACAGGTGCAGGCAGAAGCCTGGCGTAATTTAAAGACCACAAGAAAGATAAAAACGCGGAAGGATTATGCAGTATTAGTTGTTGCTTGTATGAAACTTAATCAGAAGTTGCCTAAGTGTGGAGAGGGATTAGATTATGGTGCAGAAATAGGTATGGATTCAGGAGTTATATATCATATTATGGAAGCTCCGGATTCATACGTTGGTCACTATTTCTGGTCAACAGTTCCAAGGGGTTGGGTAGGACCAATGGTAGAACAAATGGCTTATGTTAGTGGCTATAAAATTAAAGGTAATGGTTGTTCTTTTTTCTTGAATTTTCCATCAGTTTGGGTGAAAACGGGTCCTTATTCTAAATCACAAGTTACCGGTAAGGGATACTTTACTTCAAGGGTTGTAGTGCCAAGACGACGGTATGAAGAGGTTCTTTGTAGATTTACAGGACTTGAGGAGTTTGTTAATGTATATGGTGAGATAAGTAAAGGGGCTAGTTTTCAAGTAGTTGCTGTATGTGGCCAGAATAGTTATTATGAAAGTGACAAAGTAAATGGAGTATATACCTGGGATGCATTGGAGTTGAATAAGATAATCAAAAAAATTGGTAATGGGTGGTAGCTCCACCGCTGCCTTTTGAGACTTTGGGTGATCTTGCGAAGATGAAGTTTTATGTTTGATGGGAGGTGAGGAAATGTTCTACACCAAAAGGTATTTTTCGCAGCCCGTTTGTTGGTATCCTTGGGAAGAGAAAAATCAAATTCGTGGCAAGGACCGAATCGGTGTTTATCTTCTTGCCTTCCTTAACAAAGAGAGTAAGAGAGAGGTTACCTTCAAAGATCTCTTGTGTAAAGACGTTATCTATATCGGCGAGACCCATGGTCGCACAATGAGTCTTATCTCAAGATGGAACCAATTTAAGTATTCAGCCCGAAATGGAAATGGTGGGCACGCTGGCGGCAACACATTCCACAGGCTTGGCATGAGTCTACAAGGTCTTTTTGTTGCAGCTCTTCCGGCTCCAAAACAAATGAACGAATTAAAACGCCAACTTCTAGCAATGCTTATTGAGAGAGAGTTGCTTTGGGAATTTGGCCAACGATTTCACCGCCGACCGAAGTGTAACAAGGAGTAGCCACATTGTACGCTTGGGCGCCGTCTAACAGCGGATAAAAAGGAAACAAAGATTTCCCCAAATCCCGACAAGCCAGGACTTCTTTTATCCGCGGAACGTTAGGCGACGTGACATAAAATAATTTATATAGAGGTTAAGTTATGACTATCTTCATTTTAGGAATAGGTATAATTCTCATAATATTCAGTATGGTATCAATGTCTGGTTTCTTTTCAAAAAATGAATGGCGTGCTCCTCTTTTGGAACTGAGCTTTGAACTGAGTTATAAGGAATTACAGTCTGGCACAAAGCGTCATGGTCTTTTTCTGGTGATTTTCTTTTTAATTTTATTTGGTGTTGGAGGAACTATTATTTTAAGATCATCTATTTTGCAAAATTATAAAATTATCGTTCTTATTGTGTTGGGGATCCTCTTGCTTTGGTTATTAAAAGGTGCATATGGATTAATAAAAGCATTCTATTCAAGGAAAACTAGACTTTTAAACTATTTATTCTCACCATATTTATTTGCATGGAGACGTGACCATTTGGGGAAATATTCCGACCGAGAAATTGCTGCTGCTATTTGTAGAGTTTGTAACATTCATGATAATTCTCTTATACAGGAAGATGCGAATTTGAAAGATTTTTTAATTACGCTACACCGAAAAACAAGACCGCCTATAGAACACAATGCGTACCCAAAGATATTGGAAGAAAGCATAGCACAGGCAGAACAAATGATTTATAGGTAATATATTGAGAAGATGTCACGTCGCCTAACAGCGAATAAAAGGGAAATCAAAGATTTCCCCAAATTGCCTTAGGCAACTTCTTTTATCCGCAAAACGTTATCAATACTACGTCGCAAAAGTAACACTTTTGCGACATTGGAATAGAAAGAATCTAGATTTATCGACGGGAATAGTAAGAGAGTTTCTGAACTTTTGCGACATTCAAAGAGGTTTCTGTGAAGATTATCCTTGACCCCGAACAACTAGAAACCATCAAAGCCATGCTTGATAAAATGGTGAACGTAGCTGAGAAAATCGCCACTGAAATGAAACGCGCCAACGACCTGAAGGAGAAGGAATTTCAAGCCAAGGAGGCCTGAGTATGGAGGTAGCGCTGAAGTTACTTGGGATTCTGTTTGGTGTCCTGGCAAGGACACTGGTGCCATACCTCAGGAAGTTAAAGCAGGGAAAGATCAAAAACTTTAACAAGGGATATTGGGTATCAGCATTAGCGTCATTTATCTTGGGCTTGATTACCACCCTGCTTATCTTCCCAAAGTTTGAGTTTCTTGGGGCAGCTGCAGGGATAGAGGCCTTTATTAAACTATTCTGCACAGCCTTTGCTTTTGGATTTGCCTGGAACTCCCTGGTCTCAGAAGGAGCTAAGTGGGCGGGGAGGCCTAAGCAGAAGATGGATAAGTGAGAAAACGGATTGCCTTGTCTGTAGTTTCAGTCATATATGATGACAGTAAAAAAAGGAATACAGGTTAAAAGCGATAGTCTTTAGTTGTTAAGTTAAGATAGTGATAAGAGCCATAAGGATACAACATGAATGCTTTTATTGAAATTCTAAAAAAAGCTAATGAGCAAAAGTGGTGTGTAAAACAATTTTGCACTACGTGCGGTTCAAGGCAATTTAGAGATGAATTGCAAAAGTTAGGTGAGGAACTTGGTGGCCCATTGGCAGATGCTTTATCAGAGCTGGTTCCAAGAGAATTAATGGAAATCGAAAATTGGGAAGATGCTCTGTTTATTGCCATATATGATCTGCCAATAAGAGGATTTGTAGTTGAGGACCTATTAAAGAACTGGTTAAGTAAATTAAATGAGAATATTTATTTTGCTGATGTTATTCTGTATAAAATAGTCAAATTACTTCCTAATACTAATGAAATGAGAAAAGAATGGATAGAAAAGTGTATTAAGCTTGCTTTAGAAAAGAAACATTTCTCATTAACCGAATCGTTAATCTTAGTATTAGGTAGGGATGGATTAAATTATGCTCCTTTGATAGAGCAGGCAAAGGAATTTGCAAAGACATCAGAACAGATGAAAAGGGTATTATTAAATGCATGTAATTTGAAAATATAAAGAATTAGAGGATGGTAGTCTGGGGTCAAGTCTTGAAAGTTAACCTAAAGGAGCGATATCATTAATCTAATAAAATATTGTGTGGTTGCAGTGTTTTTAATTCTTCTGCCAGAGATAGCGCTGGCAGAAGGTTTGAATTTCAGCGGGTACGCGGAGACAAGTCGGTAAACTCGCTCCTGAAAGCGCCGAATAACCCCACTTTCGGAGCCTCATTTTCCAGGTCTCAAAACTAGCCTTCTAAGTAGCATTTTTGCTAGTTAGAGCAAAAAAATCTTTCAAAATTTTAATTTTTGCAAAACAAGAAAATTTACTGTAAAATAATTTATAGAAAAAGATAATAAGCTAATTTCTGGGAGGAAATATATGAAAAAGAGAGTTAGCGTATTATTAGTGGCTGTCTCTTCTGTTTTAATTCTCAGCCAGGTGGCGTTTTGTCCAACTTCTGGGGAAGTCCCACAGGTAGAAGTATTCTTCTCTCCTCAGGACAACTGCGCAAGAGAAATCTTCTCTCGAATAGATGATGCAAAAAGTTCTGTTTATATTGCGATGTACTTTTTTACCTCTCGCCCCATTGCCCAAGCACTGATGAGGGCAAAGGGTAGAGGAGTAGATGTGAAAGTCTGTCTGGATAAGGAACAACCCAGTTATGAGTATTCAAAGAGCGAGTATTTGCACAATAAAGGAATCAACATGAGGTTGATAGGTGGCTCTGGGATTATGCATCACAAGTTCTGTGTTATTGATGAGCATATAGTTATTACTGGTTCTTATAACTGGACAGCGAGAGCCGATTTAGAAAATGATGAGAGTCTTTTGGTAATAAATTCCAGAGAAATAGCAAAGAAATTTTTAGAAGAGTTTAACCAATTGTGGACGGGGGAAAAGATAGACACTTATAAATACAAAGACAAAACCCGTATGGAAAAAGTGCCTACGCAGGGTGTGATTGAGTCTTTCACTCAGGAAAGAAAGGAATCTATCTATATAGGGCATAAGGGAACAAAGAAATTTCATCGCCCCAATTGTCGGTTTGGGAAGAAAATAAGTCAGAAGAATAGAATAATTTTCAATTCCAGAAAGGAAGCAATAGACCAGGGCTATGTACCCTGCAAAGTGTGCAAGCCCTGAGGAAAAGAAGTTGCTCCTATGCAGTTGGAGTCCTTCCGAAAGGAAGGGTTGTGGAGTTATTGAGAAAATTAGAATGTAGAGAAGGGACTCTCTACCAAATGGGAGCAGAGCTATTTAAGTAGAGAGAGACGAGGGAAAGAGATCTACACAGTGCAATAATTAGTGTCGGTCTTGACATAAAAGGAAAACCAGTTTCTGGGCAGGGTTATTTGCTTTGTTGCTGGGGCAAATATAAGAAGAGGTAAGGATGATTAAGAAGTTTAAAGTTTTTATCAGTGGTAATCAAAAGGAACTTAAAAAAGAGCGCTTGGCTATAAAAGAAGCTATCCTTGGTAATGCTGTTTTAAGAAAGTTTTTTGATGTCTTTATTTTTGAAGAATTGCCTGCAAAGGGGAGGTCCCCCCTTATGACCTATCTGAAGGAAGTGGATGATAGCGATATCTATATCGGGATAATTGGCAATAAATATGGGACCAAAGGTAGGGACGGTCTTTCTCCTACTGAGAGGGAATTTAGACGTTTTCTAAAATCCAAAAGACAAAAGGAACTTCTGTTTTATATAAAAGGAAGAGATAACTCAAAAAGAGACAAAGATCTCCAGAGGCTGATAAAAGTTATCAAAAAGGATTATATTTACAGACGTTTTATGGCTACCGAAGAACTAAAGAATCAAATCCTTAATAGCCTCATTGCCTATCTGGATGAGCAAGGGGTAATCAGCAGAATGCCTTTTGACCACCTTATTTGTAGAGAGGCTGACTATAGCGATATAGATGAAAAAGAGGTCAAAAACTTCTTAAAAAACAGAGCAATAAAACTTAAAGTCAATATCCCAAAGATTTCTGTAAGAGAATTTTTGATAAAGACCTTAAAGACTATAAAAGAGAAAGATGGAGAATTAAAGCCGACTAATACTGCTATTTTGTTTTTTGGTAAAAACCCTCAGGATTATATTCCTCAGAGCGAGATAAGAATCGCTCGTTTTAAAGGCACAATGCGTATAGAGTTTATTGATTCTAAGGAGATTATAGGCCCTATCTATGAGATGTTGGATGAGGTAGAGTCGTTCTTTAAAAGGAATACACGCCTAGCTAATAAGATAGTAGAGTTTAAGAGGGTAGATATTCCTGAGTATCCCTTTGAAGCAATAAGAGAGGCAGTAGTTAATGCTATTGCCCACCGCGACTATACCCGCAGAGGAGCTCCTATCAAAATATCCATATTTGATGACCGGGTTGAGGTTGATAATCCGGGAGGTCTTTTACCCGGTTTAAATATCAGAAATCTTGAAGGAGTACATGAGACAAGAAATGATAAGATTTGCAGCATCTTCCACGAGACGAAAGATATGGAACGCTATGGTACAGGTATCATCAAGATGAAGAATTTAATGAAAGAGCATGGATTAAAGCCTCCTGTTTTATCTCAGCCAGGTAATTTCTTTAAAGTTACTTTTTATGGACCCGGAGATAAAATATTAGACCTTGTGCCAAGTATCCCCAAAGAGAGGCAGGTAGATTTAAAGGAATTAGGGTTAAATGATAGGCAAATAGAGGTTTTAAAGTTGGTGGTGAATAAAAAGCAAAATATTACTATTCAGAAATATGCGGATATGTTTAGTATTAGCGACAAAACAGCAAAAAGAGATATTAAAAAGTTAGTAGAAGTAGAAATGATAGAAAAAGTAGGCTTTAAAAAAGGCGCATATTTTAAAGCAAAATAATAATGTCCCTAAAAACTAAAAAATGTCCTTAAAAATGTCCCTAAAATGCGTAAGTTCAAAAATTGAAATTACCCAACAGTGCTTTCTTTGACGTAGATTTCGAAATTGTTGTTCCTTAGCCTTACCCCATATATCCGCGATTTTGGGATCCAAATTTTCATACCATTGTCAATTAATATAGCTTTGTTGGTTTCGTGTAAGATACGGACTTGAGCCCAGATATATCGTTCTTCAGGGCGCAGTAGTCTATAAATGCTAAATGGCCAGGACATAGGTTTACCTCCTTCCAAATTCACAGGCTTTTCTGGCAGTTTTCTCATTGATATTTAAGCTTTTGGCTATTTGAGGGTAGGTCATTCCCAACAAGCGTAATTCAGTTGCTTTTTGGGATATTTTTTGATATAAAGGTAAGTGTTGAGCGGGCAATATTTTGATATGAACGCTTATTTCGGCCGCGGTTCGAATTGGTTGCAACCGCGTCCGCTTGATTTAGCGAATTCCGGGGACACAATACTTAATTATGTGAAAAAAGGGGTCAGAGTCATTTTTTTACTAGCGACGGGCGAAAGACGCTTGAGCGTTCTGGGGTTCCGCTTTGCGGAACAGAGATTCGAAATTCGAGAAAGGAAATTAGGAGGTTGAAAAATGGGAAATTTGGGTAAAGTCATTTTTTGTACTCTACTGGTAGTTACTCTTCTTGCTTTTCCTTTGGGAGCAAGCGACGGGATTGTTCTAAGAATTGAATGGAATAACCCATTTAATCCAGAAGCCTCAGATTCTCTTGACCGGTATACCGAGATATACTACAAAGTGACCGAACAAGGAGCAACCATTAGAGTCTATTCAATCAATGGAGAACTTGTAAGGACATTGGTAGAAAACAAAACAGAAACGGAAGATACTATAATATGGGATGGGAAGAACGATAAGGGCAGGGTTGTGGGAAGCGGAGTATATCTGGTCAATCTAAAAATTGGTAAATCCTCGAAGACCATAAGGGTCGTTGTGTTAAAGTAGGGAGGTGGCATGAACAAACTATTCAGACCTGGCGTTATTTTATTAATTCTTCTTCTTTTTGTAACATATCTTCCAAATTCAGTTTTCTCCTCATCAGGGATAGGCACTACCACGGGGAACTTCCTGAACATGAACTTTAGCCCCCGGGCTATGGGAATGGGAGAAGCATTCTGCGCTTTAGCCGATGATGTGAGCGCAATGCGCTGGAACCCGGCAGGATTGGCTTTCGTTTTTAATCCAGAATTAGAGACAATGCACAATTTCTGGCTGGGCAATATAAGCCATGAATGCCTGGGTTACCTGCATCCTATATCCTTGGGGACTATAGGGATTAGCGTCTCTTATCTCCATATGGGCAGAATGGACAAAATAAGCCGCGACGCGCCCCAGGGCAAGTTTAATGTATACGATATTTACGGAGGGTTGGCTTATGGTCTCCCCGTGTCAAAGTCCTTCTGTTTCGGCTTTAATGTAATGGGATTAGAGAGTAAAATCGACCGAAATAGAGCTTCTGCTTTTTCCTCTGATGTGGGAATTATGCTTTCCACCCCTAACCGCACATTTTCCTTTGGATTGGTCGGGCAGAACCTGGGGACAAAGATGAGGGGTGAGAAGCTGCCTATAAATATTAAAGCTGGTTTAGCTTGTAAGGTTAAATTTTCCCAGGAGAGAGTCGACCTTTCAATTGCCCTCGATGCAAATAAACCTATAGAGGGGAATTTTAATTTCTCGTTAGGGATTGAGCATGTTTTGTTGGAGACTTTTGCAGTTAGAGCAGGATATAAGTATGACTTACAAAAAACGGGCTTGAGCAATTTAGCCGGGTTGAGAGTGGGTGCAGGCTTACGCTGGAAGGGACTTCTAACGAATTATGCGTGGGCGCCATACGCTTCTCTGGGAACCACTCATATGGTCTCTTTGGGATACAGATTTGGTAAGGCAGGAAGACTCCCCACGGTAAAGCTTATATTACAGGCTGATCCCGGGGTCTTCTCGCCTAATAATGATGGGATGGACGATGTCACTGAACTGGTAATAGCGGGTGAGAATTTAGAGAAAGTAGAGAAGTGGAAATTTCGAATCAAAGATAAAGACGGTGCGATTGTATCAAGAAAGTCCGGGGAGATTTTACCCATCTCTATCGCTTGGGATGGAACTGATACAGAAGGCAAGATAGTTCCTGATGGACTATATACTTGTCAGATAGAGACAAAGGAGTGGGGGAGATTGCCTGCAAAGTCTGAATGGACACCGACTTTAGTTGACAATACTTTACCCAAGGCTGAGATTATTATTACTACAGGAGCATTTTCTCCCAATGGCGATGGCATAGATGATACAGTGACTCTCCAGCTTAAAGCACAAGATGCCAACGAGATAAGAAGCTGGATGGTTGAGATATACAATAAACAGGGGAAGCTGGCGAAAACTTTTAAGGCCGAAGAACCACCTCCCCAATCTATTGTCTGGGATGGTAAAGACGATTACTATAAGACAACTATTCCTGCCGGCGAATATAGGGTAAAATTAGTCGTCTATGACATTGCCTGGAATAAGGGAACCTCTTCTTCTAAAAAATTGAACGTGGAAATACCGTTACCCAAACTTGGGGAAGGGATAAAGGTAGAAAAAGAGGAGCGAGGGTTAAAGATTACTTTTTCGGTAAAGGTCCTTTTCGGCATAGGTAAGTCTGTTCTCCTTGAAGACGGTTATGTTGCTATACAGCAGGCGATAAGAGTGCTCAAAGAGTACCCTCTCAATAAGGTCTCTATTGAGGGACATACCGATAGCGTGGGAAGTAGTGCCTATAACCAGAAATTATCGGAGATGCGGGCTAAGGCAGTTTATGACTATCTGGTAGAGAAGGGAGAAATCGACCCCGCTCGGCTCAGTGTAAAAGGCTGGGGAGAAGGGAGCCCAATTGCCTCAAATAGGACTGTGAGGGGAAGGGACCTGAATAGACGGGTGGAGATAATCATCCTTAAGAAGAAGGAGGAATAGAATGAGAGGCGGCGCAAAAATTTTCTTCATACCATTTTTTACTTCTATTTTTGTTTCGGCAGCGGTCTGTTTTCTTTTCTTTGTTTACGGGATTCCATTTCTGGAGAGAGTGGAAGTCCCGGATGTGAGAACGGTAACCCTTGACCAGGGCAGGCTTATTATGGAAAATAGAAGACTATTCTTGCTTGTGGAGTCGGAAACAGAAGACACTTCTATTCCCGAAGGCTCAATTATCGATCAGAGTCCTCTCCCGGGCTCTCTGGTTAAAAAAGGCACACACATAAGCGTTGTAGTGAGTAAGGGTAAGGGGGGAATAGCCATTCCTAAGCTCTCTTCGGTTCCCCTGGAGGAGGCACGCAAGATATTAGCGGAGATGGGGCTTAAAATAGGTAGCATAACCGAGGAGTCTTCCGATTCTATTACTAAGGGTTCGGTAATTTCTACTTTCCCTTCTCCCGATACAATAACGAGAGAAGGAACAATAATAGACCTCGTCATTAGTACAGGCAAGGGAGCAGTCATCGTACCCAATGTTCTTGGTAGAAGGTTGGGACAAGCAAAGGAGATTTTAGAGAGGGCAGGCTTGAAAGTAGGTCACATAGACTACGTATGCGATATAGAGAAATTGTTCGATATCATTTTGCGGCAGAATCCCAGGCCGGGAAAGAATGTCCCTAAATCGACAGCTGTGAATCTTACCATAAATGCTGAAGAAGAGGAATGAGAAGGAGAAGAAGCTGTAGGGGTCGCATTCATGCGACCCGATTTGAAAGTCGGGACTAAGGAGTTTCTGGAGAGGTGTCCGAGTGGACGAAGGAGTACGCCTGGAAAGCGTATGAACGGG
>Ga0209979_1000847_pt1 | contig 37190 bp, 34 predicted proteins | sample AnhtaG_FD_183114 | JGI IMG/M metagenome (GOLD analysis project Ga0209979, IMG submission 183114) | Deep subsurface microbial communities from Anholt, Denmark to uncover new lineages of life (NeLLi) - Anholt_01485 metaG (SPAdes) (version 2) | ecosystem: Environmental > Aquatic > Marine > Oceanic...
ACCCCATAGGTCCATTGTACGCTGCTGGAGACTTGACCATTACCGGAGGCGGGGTGGCAAGGCTTGATGGGACTGTCTATGTTGCTGACAACCCTGATGACCCCTATGACACTGGTGACCTAGTAATCAAGCCAGGCACCGAGATAGACCTCAATGGGCACACTATCTATGTTGAAGGCAGCATTGATATTCAACCAGTAAGTACCATTACTGGGTCAGGGGCCATTATCGCCGTGGGCGATGTTGATTTTCAGCCAAACATAGAGGCTAGCCCCGACGATTTCCTGCTGGTGATGTCCGTCGAAGGTACGGTATCAATGCAACCTAGTGGTTCTCTATATGGGTGCGTGGTGGGGGCTGTCGAGATTCAGTTGCAACCAGGCTGCACTCTCACGTTTTGTGAGCCCTCTGAGGATGGGTTGGACTTTCCTACTGGCGGTAATCCTTTCCTGGAAGTCATCAACTACACTATCGCGTAGAAAACAGGGATACAAGGTGCTGCTTGCCTGATATGAGGGGCAGTGGCAGCCGGGGCACGGAAGCGAACGTAAGGTTCGGCGCGTGGACTGAGGTCTGGGACTCGATTACCTGTGTTATACTTTCCTTGAGTTGGAGTACCCCGGGGGCGACGCCCCTTTGCGGTGGTACAGAAGTATCAAGACAGTCGAGGTTTTGGTGTATTGCGAGCCGAAGGCCTGGGCCTGAACGGAGTGAAGGGGAAGGGGCGAGTCCTGTGTCATTGCGAGCCCTTCGCTTACTGTCATTCCGAGGGAGCAAGGCGACCGAAGAATCTCGCTCAGGGTAAACTCCGCGAAGCAATCACTTTAGTATCTTTTTAGATTGCTTCGTCCCCCGATGAATCGGGGTCCTCGCAATGACATGTGTTTCGTCCTTTGAGATTGCTTCGTCCCCCGATGAATCGGGGTCCTCGCAATGATGTGTGTTTGTTGGCAGGGGATTCCGGGTGCCCCCAGTACTAAAGTCCGCCCCACGACTGAGGGATTTTGGGGGTTGAAAAGCGATTCCAAACGGTCTAGTATCTTAAGATAATATGAGATCGGAGGAGAATAGGTAGAATGAACATTGATATCAATCTACTGCCGGAAGAGTTGCGTCCCCGACCTCCTGTAGAGACGAGGACCTTGCTGGTGATAGTGCTCATCCTGGCCCTGGCTGCTGGTTGTTATCTCTTGTTCCAGGCGAAGAGCGACGCGCAAGCCGAGATAGCGGATCTGGAGAAAGATATAGCAGAGGTCAACCAGCAGATTGATACTATCACCAAGGACGCTCAGGGGCTGACGAGCTCAATCAGCAAGCTGGAGACAGTGACGAAGAACTACGAATCCTTCGTGGACTCCAGGGTAATCTGGGGGGATGCTCTGTATAGGGCGCACTCTCACGTACCCACGCTGGTGGGAATCAGCAAGCTTACCCAGGATGGGAATAGTCTTGTAATAGAGGGTACGGCTAAGAAGTACAGCGATGCAACCAGCTATGGCCGCGCCCTGGACAGGGACACGAAGTTCACTCTCGCCGGGTGGCCGACACTTAAAGAAGCCGCGACTTTTTCGCTGACTATCGAAGTCGCGCCCGGGGGTGGGGGATGATAGAGTTGCTGAGACAGAATATCCGTCTTGCTGCCATCGTCGCAGTAGTTGTCCTCCTTTTGGTTGTCAATATCATGTTTTTCCTCCAGTGGCAGTCTGCTGAGGACGACCAGGGGAAGCTGGAGAAAGATTGGAAGAGCGTTGATACTAACCTGAAGATTAGTCGTGTTCAGTACGACCTGGACACGTTGCAGGCGGAAAAGGACAAACTAGCCGCCAAGCTCCAATTCCCAGCGAAGTTGCCCATTGTTGATTTGATGTTGCACTTGGCGAATGGAGCGCCCCGGTACTCGGTTAATATCACTGAAGTCACCCCATCTGCCCGCGTCGACACTGAGACAATCGGCGGCACGAAATACGATGCCTATAAGACCCAAGTAACGGTAACGGGGACTTTGCCGAAGATCATCTCGTTCCTTAAGTATATAGAGGGAGGCCCTTTCAACAGCATTAAGATCGAGGATGTGAGTTTGAGCGGTTCCGGCAATAGCTGGCAGGGCAAGTTCACTATAGTGGTTATCACCCAGTGATAGAGGGAGGCAGAGTACCATGAAGTTGTTTGATCGTCGCGGAATGGCTTTTACAATTGAAAGCATGACTTTGAGACTGCTTGTCTTCTCGGGGAGGAAGATCGAGAGCTGGCATAGTGTTTCTCTCAGTCCCAATCTGGTGAGAGAGGGGCTGATCTCTGTGCCCGAAGGGGTGGGCAGCGTTATGGCAGAAGCGATCAGGGAGAATGATATTCCCAAGAGGGGGGTGGTTTGCGCGGTGCCCAGCACGGGAAGTGCAACGCAGACGCTCACCATGCCGGGAGTGAAGAAAGGGAATGTGAAAGAAATGGTTAGCCGGGAGATAAAGAGGACCATGCCAGGTTCTGTGGACGTCGATTTCGTTTACTGGCAACAGTTGCCCGGAGAAGAGGTGCACAAGCAGCAGGTCTATGCCCTCGCTGTACCCAAGAGCAACATTGTTGGCCTTGTGGAGGCTTGTCGTGCTGCGGGGGTGACAATGAAAGGCATAGAGCTCAAACCTTTCGCGTTGGTCCGTGCTGTAAACTGCAAGAGCGGTATCATCGTGCACGGTGAGGTAGATAACGTTGAACTGGTGGTTGTAGATAAGTTCTTCCCTGGACTGTTCCGCAGCGTTCCCGTAAAAGATGCTACGCCCACTCCTGAGATGGCTTCCCAGAATCTTCTGCGTGAGCTACCCTTCACCATCGATTATTACAATCGTACCTATCGTGACTCTCAACTCGCCCCCGAGGCTGCCGTTTACCTCAGCGGTGAACTTGCTCTAGACCCCAAACTGGCTATGGAAATAACGCAAGCAACCGGGCGCGAGGTTGTTGGTGTTGAGCCCGTCGAGGAATATCCGCCGAATTTTCCTCTGGCGCAGTTCCTGACCAACGTGGGACTGATGCTCAGAGAGAAATGGTAGACACAGGATTTAGCTGGAGTCGAGTGGTTGCGGTCGCGCAGCTCGTACCGGGATTTCCAGATCGGTCAAGGAGCAGCGCGGTCGTTACATATAGGGGTAGCCTGCCCCGATTATATCGGGGCGCTCCAGCCGTGATTGGAGCCGATGCTCCAATCCACCCGGGAGAAGGGGTCAAGGAGCAACGTAACCGAACGACGTCAGACGAAACGAGCAGCGCAACCGGATGACGAGTAACGAATGACGGTTGAGTCGGATTTGCCTTTTGCAATTGAAATGGGGTGATGGTAGCTTTAATATCGGTTGGCTTTGCTCTCCTTGGCCTGTCAGTAGGCAGTTTCCTCAATCTGTGCAGCGACCGCCTCCCACGTGGCGGGTCTATCATCAGTCCCGGTTCGCGTTGCGACAACTGCGATCAAAGCCTTAAGGCAATCGACCTGGTGCCTGTGTTCAGCTATCTATGGCTGCGGGGCTGCTGCCGCTATTGTGGCGCCAGAATTCCAATTCGACTGCCTATTCTGGAGCTTGCGACCGCCGCCATTTTCGCATTGCTGGCGTGGCATTACGGGCTTAGCCTCGAGCTTGCTATTGCTCTGATCTATGCCAGCCTTTTCCTGCTCATATTCGTCATCGACCTGGAGCAGGGGCTGATTCTTAACGTTGTCGTCTTGCCAGCGATGGCACTTGCCCTCGTCCTCTCGTTTTTCTGGCCGGGGTTCGAGGAGTTCTGGCCCGAGGTAGGGCCTGGGCTTGTCGTCAGCTCACTGTTGGGGGCGGCGATAGGATTTGGTCTCATGCTCCTGCCATATTTGATTTCTCGCGGTGGGATGGGTGCTGGGGATGTGAAACTCGCCGGTCTCATTGGGTTGGTAAACGGTTTCCCTCTGGTGTTGGTTGCGCTGCTGGTGGGTATTATAGCTGGCGGGCTTGTGGCTGCGATTCTGCTGCTATCGCGGCTCGTAAGAAGAAAGGACTCCATACCCTTTGGGCCATTCCTGGTGATGGGCGCTATGGTCTCACTGATTTGGGGTGAGAACATCATGGATTGGTATCAATCGAGCTTGACCGCTTTGGCCTCGCCGTTGTAAATTAAGCACTAAATTCGAAGCACGAAATCCTAAAGGCCGAAGTGTCGGCCGACCTGTCGGCCCAATATCAAAATCCAAAGATAAAAGAGCAAAATGACAGCTGAAAGTTCAAGCGTAGCGTAGCGTTGCCACTCCCGTGGCAACGAATCCCGCGTCGTGACAGGAGTCACGACGCTACGCTACCCATTTTGGATTCTGCTTTGCAGCTTTGCCTTTTGGATTTTCATATTTGAATTCGTTTAGTGCTTGGAAATTCGTATTCAGAATTTGCCTGCATATCATTAGCAGGTATTCGTGACGGGCACACAGGATGGGCGAGAGCTTATGAACAAGAAGCGGTGCAGAGACGGCGGCTTTAGCCTGCTGGAGCTGGCGATCGCGATGCTGATAATCGTGATTCTGGTAGCGGTGGTTATTCTCATGGTTAGCGGGTTTTTCAGCCGGGCTCGCGAGGCTGGATGGGAGACCGATTTGCGCGTAGTGAAAACTGCTGTTGATGACTACATGATTCAGTCGGGTAGGGCGCCCACCGCTGACGGCAGTTTGCCGCTGCGTGGCGAGTATGCCCTGATAGATTTCGATGCCAGTTTCACCCAGGATGGAGTGACCTTGAGTTTTTACCCTCACCTCCTGGGTAAGCTTCCCAAGCACTACGATGAAGGGGTGTGGCGCATTGACAGCGCGGCGCTGGTCTCCGTGGATATGGACCCCGAGGAGTACTAGAGCAGTACTAAAGTATTGCCAAGTTTAACCGATACTCCTATAGACACAAACACTCGCATGTGGTAATTTCTAAGGTGAAAAGACATGTAGTGAAAGGAGGGTCTACAAAAGCGCGAAAATGACATCAAAAGCTGCTAAAAAGACTAAAAAGAATAGAAAGGGGGTGAATGATGAAAGGTTTTAAGAAAGGACAGAAGGGCTTTACCCTGATCGAGCTGCTGATCGTGGTCGCTATTCTGGGCGTGCTGGCAGCGGTGGTTATCCCCAACGTAATCGGACTGCTGGGCAGAGGTAGCAAGCAAGCCTTCGAGACCGACGAGGAGGTCATCCAGCTGGCGTCGGCTACCTTCTTCGCCGATGTACACGGAGGCTACAATGAGACCGCTGATACATGGTCCGACTCAGACGAGGGGAATAATACGGCACACTACTATCCCACAAGCCTGGCGTTTGTCAAGGACCACGTTTTGGTGCTAAGCACGACTGTGACAGATCCCGATACTGGTAATCCCCAAATAGAAGGTGCGGGTCCTATAGCAACTGACGCTGAGATAGCATCTCACTCCATCTGGATGGGATTGATGGTGAACGGCCCCGATGAGTTCACTGCCGTTTCTGGCGGATCGTCTGACCGTGATGGCGTATCGCCGCTTGCGCTGGAGAATGGCCCTTATCTGAATGAAGTGCCAGAGTCAGCTGGCTCTGACAACGGTTCACTAAGTCCGGGTGGCTATACCTGGGTGGTAGGCAAGAACGGCAAGGTCTTCGGCGCCTACTCACTAGGTGCGGACGATTGGTATTCGGGCTACAGTGGCGCCTATCCATGATCGGCGCTTAGTTGAGAGAATGGTTTAATCCTGAGTACTGAGTTAGTAACATTGGAGAAAGGAGCCCCCTGCGGGGGGCTCTTTTCACATCGGCGTCATCGCGCGTAGGGGCGTTCAATTGAACGCCCCTACGGCAAGCCTTGGGCCTGGCCAAGGCCAGGGCGCAGAACGGGCACCAACCTCTCCCTCGAGGGAGAGAGGTCCCATACGGGTGTCATTGCGCGGCACAAACTGCCGGAGCAATCTTGATTGTACTATGTGATATGATGAGATTGCTTCGCTGCGCTCGCAATGACAGGGGAAATGCGCCCGCAATGACAGGGGAAATGCGCCCGCAATGACATAGTGAGGCTGATGCTGGGTATTAGAGCCAGCGGGTTGCGCCATGGAGTGCTTGTGTTATCATGTATGCTCGTGTGAATTTGTGAAGAGGCGGTTGATTGGCGGTTAGGCAGTGTTTGAAGTGGGGTAAGGCACCTATCTGGGCGGTTGTGAGGTAATTTGTGAAGGAATGCAGAGAGGGGAGGTGAAACATCGAGCGGCATAAGAGTGAGGAGCGCGGCTTTACCATGGTGGAGTTGCTGCTGGTGCTGGGCATCCTGGGGGTACTGGCAGCGGTAGTTAGTGTCAGCGTGGTGGGGTTGATCGGCCGCGGTGAGAAGGAGGGCTACGACGTCGACGAGCGGACCATCCAGTTGGCGGTAGTTACTTTCTACGCTGATATACACGCCTATGATTACACGAATGGCTGGAACGAGGATAGCGGTACGGCTGGGCACAACTACCCGACCGGTAGTGGCGAAGGGTCGGGCTTGTACCGTTCGGAAACAAGATCGACGATAAATGGGCAGACGGTATACAGGCTGATGAAAGGTGATGGCGAGACGGCTGATGACGTTGATATACCTCCTGCGGCTATCTGGATGGGACTGTTGGTAAACGAGCCGGGTTCCGGTGCTGCGGGTGGTGACATAGCCCCTGGCGATGATAATTCCCCGCTTGAGGGTGAGATGGGCCCGTACCTCAACGAAGTGCCTGAGTCCTGCAGCGGGGACAATTCTACTGCGGGTGGTGGAACCTATACCTGGATAGTGGGCAGCTACGGCAGGGTCTACGGAGTTTTCCAGCACGATACTGATGAGTGGTATGTCGGCTTCAAGGGCACCTTTCCTTGATCGGCGCTTGGCAGGGGCGTTCCATCGAACGCCCCCACTTGCCGAAGGATGAGGGTGAATCCCCCTCCCTCTAACTCCCTCCCGCCAGGGGAGGGAGGATAAGGATTCCTCTCCCTTGATGGGAGAGGCTAGGTGAGGGTGGTATCATAATTCCTCTCAAGATCCTGGACGGTGGGTTGCATTTCATTTGACCAATCCAAGTTTTCTAAACATAAGAAAGGCGACTTAAATACGGCCTTTTTGAAGTCACACACGAAAAAAGTGTAGGTAGGGGGTTTACAAAAGTCGAATTTTATGTTATATAGATGCGGTCGCCTTTGATGGCGGTAGGTTTAGTGAGGTACTGGTAAGAAATAGGAGAAAAGTACTATGGACAGAGTGCGCATCTTATGCTATTTTCAGGTTACGTAGGCCTTAGGGGGTATTACAGTGGAGAAAATCACTGTTTTCATAGTTGACAGGCAAACTCTGTATCGGCAAGGGGTGCGGCAGGCGCTTTCCGCCGACGAGGGTATAAGTGTTGTAGGAGACTGCCCACCTGGCAGTGAGGCTTTGACTTTAGTTGAGGCCTTTGCACCCAATGTGGTGCTGCTGGATGTCGACCTCCCGTTGCTTCGGGGCCTTGACATTGGACGCCAGATCACTACCCGTTGCCCTGGAGCAGCAGTCATAGCTCTGACCTCTTGCTGGGATGATGACCAGCTCTTCCAGGCTATCAGATCGGGGGTAGTGGCGTACTTGAGCAAGGAGATCTCGGCAGAGGAGTTGGCTGGCGCTATTAAAAGGATTGGAAAAGGTGAGCGCCCCATAAACGAAACCCTTCTGGGCAGGCCGAGGGTTGCTGAGCAGGTATTGCGGCAGTTTCAGGATCTCTCGTTGATGGGCAAGGCTATGGAGACCCTGGCCACGCCGCTTACTCCAAGGGAGACGGAAACCCTTAAGTATGTGGCGGAGGGTTATTCCAATAAACAAATCGCCCACGTCCTCGGCATCAGCGAGCAGACAATCAAGAATCACATCACCTCTATTCTGGATAAGCTCGATGCAAACGACCGCACACACGCTGTGGTGCTGGCATTGCGGCAAGGGTGGATAGACATCGGCGAGTCCGCTCTTAAATCCTGAGCATCCTGGCCCGATTCAACGTAGGTTCTTCTGGTCTTCCTACCCCCTGGGACTATCCCCTATCTTTATCCTGCTCTAGCTGTATTATGGCTGAGTTTGTACGAGGATGGGTGCACTCACGATGTATTGCAAATGCCGCTGGATGGCTGTATAACTATGGGGAGGATGTTGTAAATTTAAGCGTGGGAGGTTAGGCGTGGCAGGAGATGAGAAGGAAATCAGAATTCGGCGGATGATCGAAGAAGACATACCGCAAGTAAAGGCAATAGATGAATTGTTAGCCGGACCGGAGCGAGCTCTCTCATGGCAGGTGGGGGCTGACATAGAGGTGGCAGTGTATCGTCCAGCACTGAGTTTTGTAGCTGAACTAGAAGGGGATATAGTTGGCTTTGTTCTAGGGGATATAAGAGGAGCGGAGTATGGAAAGGATGTAAGCGGGTGGATAGATATGGTGGGAGTCGCCCCTCGGTATCAGCATATGGGCGTGGGTCGAAGGTTGGTGGAAACGTTTTGTGGGACGTGCCAGCAGAACAAAGTCAACGTGGAAGTGGTTATCAGAGAGGGTGATGAACTCTTAAAGGGATTCTTCACATCTATGGGTTTCCGTAGAGGGGATTTGATCAACTTGGTAAAAGAGTGTCCTTTAGCGGAGTAAAGCGGTACAGCATGAGGCGTACAACGTTGTCAATCTTTGATGTTAGTTCTTAGTTTAACACCTATTGAAGCTGGATTATAGCCGGGAAAATTTGACTGTAAAACCCTCATGAGCGGTTGGACACCACGAATCATGAAAACTGAAAGGGCCAGATACCGTTGGTGGTGAGCCCTTCGGCTGGGCTCTCCGACTGTGTCGAGAGTCTCGATGAGCAAAGCATCATCGGACAGGACAGGCTTGTCGAACCATGAACGGCCCTTCGACAGGCTCCCTTCGACAAGCTCAGGGCGAACGGAAGAAATTCTATTTTCGGGGCAACTTGGGCCAGGCAACACTTTACCCTCTGTGGGGAGCGGGGGCACGGCGAGTGTCCCTTGGTCTGGTGCCATCAAGGGGACCCATTTCCGCTGACTTCGGATGCTCGCTCTCTACCCTCCCGGCTAACCCGTGGTGAAAAGGATATAGGCCCCTGCAAGATAAGCAACAATCAGGGCCACCGAATACCAGCTCATCCCGATGGGCAGTTTTCTCTTTGTTCTGAAGGTGAGCCCCCCGATAACGATGAGCGTCATCAGGATTGCCATGGCGGCAGCATAAACATGGCTTGTTGATGACGCGGAAAAGATGGAGGCCTGACGATAGAAAAGGTCATCGCCGGCGATAACGATCCCCATGTTGAACATATTGCTGCCCAGCAGGTTGGCGATGGCCATATCTACGGCGCCCAGTCGCAGTGCCACAATGGAGACTACCAGCTCGGGAAGGGACGTGGTAGCCGCAAGGAAGAGGCTCCCGACGAAGGAAGCGCCCCACCCGGTGCCCACAGCCAACTCATCGCCGATGATAGCAAGCCACGTTCCCAACCCGATAATGGCCAACGCCGCTACGCCGAAACCTACATAGGCTCGCCTTGCCGAGATCTTCTCGTAGCGAAGCGCCCTCGCCTGCTGGGATCTCCCTTGCTTCCGTTCAAACCGAAATATCCTGCTCGCCCCCAAGAGGTACAAAACGACGAGCACCAGGCTATATATACCTACCCAACCCAGCGCCCCGCCCCATTCCCTGCCCAGCAGGATGCTGCCACCCGCGAAGGCTATGAGCACTATGCCCACGCCTGCTGAAAGCCTGTGTCCCGCCCCCGCCCAAGCAAGCAACGGCCCTTGGTGGCGATATGCGATGTCCAGAACCGCGATGATAGCAAGGTTGAACAGGTTGCTGCCAAAGGCGGTTCCCAGGGCCAGGTCGGGAGATTCCACCACAGTCACTGCTCCTATCCCAGTGACCAGCTCAGGAAGGGAAGTTACGGCGGCCAGGAGCAAGAGCCCCACCCAAAGGCCGCCCAGCTGCGTCTTGTGGGCAATCATATCCCCGTAACGGGATAGCTTCGCCCCAAAGAAGATAACAAGCGCAGCGCAAATAACAAATTTTAGCCAGACCAAAAACACGTGCTTTCCTTCAGGGCGACAGCAGAGACCACCTGGGAGCCATTATACCATGGCTATGGAAAGCTCAGATGTGGAGAGGAGAACGGGGTTTTGTTTTCGAGTCGATTTTTTTGGGCTCGATTTCGGTATGATATGCAGGGAGAGGCGTCCGATTTGTGATGCTGAACAATCTCCTTGGCTATCTCCCCTTAAACTTCGGTTCCCTCTTCTCCAGAAACGACGTAATACCTTCCTTGAAATCCTCTGTCTGGAAGCAGATACGTTGGGCAAGGGTCTCGAAGTCCAGCTGCGACTCCAAATCGCCCACTGCGCCTTTATGGACACCCCGCTTGATGAGATCGACGGCAACCGACGGTCCCCTAGCGATCTTGGTCGCCAGCTCCCTGGTCACCTTCATCAACTCGCCATGGGGCACAACCTTGTTCACCAGCCCCAGCCGCTCCGCTTCCTTGGCATCAAACGTATCGCCCAACAGCATGAGCTCAAGGGCCTTGGAGGTACCCACCATTCGGGGCAGATAATAGGTTGCACCGCCGTCAGGAACAAGCCCTCTTTTGACAAATACCATACTGAACTTTGCTTTCTCCGAAGCTATCCTGAAGTCACAGGACAAAGCCAGAGAAAATGTCACCCCGGCGACGATCCCGGGTATGGCAGCAATCGTAGGTTTAGGGAAATAGCGCACCGGCAGTATCCACCAGCCAAAGGGCCTCTTCAGAACGTGTGGTTCAATCGGCCCACTATAGTCCGCCGTCAACTCACTGGCATCAGCTCCGGTGCTGAATGCCTCACCGGCACCGGTAATGATCAGCACCTTCACTCCCTCGTCGCCACGAAGCTCGGTAGCGATTCGGTGCACCTCCGTCCTCATCGCCTCAGTAACCGCATTGAGCCTCTCGGGACGGTTAAAAGTTATGGTGGCAATCCCTTCCTCTTTGGTGAAGATCAGCCCTTCAACGGCCATTAACTACCTCCTGCTATATAAAGCGCGTTTGAATACTTGCGCATCAAGCATAATCAAGCACTAAATCCGAAGCACGAAACCCTAAACAATATAAAAACCCAAAAATAAAAACCCAAAATCACAATCAGCAAGCGTAGCGTTGCCACTCCGGTGGCAACGAATTCTTCGTCGTGACAGGAGTCACGACGCTACTGTTTTGCCTTTTGCATTTTGACATTTGAATTTCCCTATACATTATGTACCAGTATTTATGTCGTTGTATACAATAGCTGGCTACCTACCCTTAAACTGCGGAGGCCTCCCCTCCATGAACGACTTGATACCCTCCCGAAAGTCGTCAGTCCCCATCAGAACGTTCTCAATATAGGCTTCGTAATCCATCTGTGCAGCGATGTCGGTCTCGGCAATGCCTTTGTAGATGGCCGCCTTGGCGAACCCCAGTGCCAGAGGAGAGTTCCGGGCGATCTTTCCCGCCATTTCCTTCGCCGCCGTCATCAACTGGTCAGCGGGGATAACCCTGTTCACCAGGCCTATTCGCTCCGCCTCAGCAGCATCGATTGTTTCTGCGGTAAATATCAGCTCCAGGGCACGGGCGGTTCCCACCAGACGAGGCAGAGTGTAGGTAGAACCCGACTCGGGTATAACCCCTCTCTTGGTAAAAATCATGTTGAAGCGGGCTGCCTCAGATGCCAGCCTTATATCGCAGGCAAGGGACATAGCGAGGCCGCCGCCAGCAGCTATGCCATTCACCGCAGCGATAACAGGCTTGGGCAGGTTCCTTATCTTCAGCACAGTGGTCAGCACATTACCATCCCCGCGTATCAGCTCCTCCATAGTCGTCTGGTGGAGAGCATGCTGCTCGCCCAATGACATCAGATAGGCGACGTCGGCCCCGCTACAGAATGCCTTGCCGGCACCCGTGATTATGAGCACCCTGGCGTCACGATCCCTGGCCACCTCAGTGAGAACAGCGTCCATCTCCGCCTGCATTGTGCCGTCAAAGGCATTCTTGACCTCGGGCCGGTTCAGGGTCATGATCGCCACCACACCCTCCTTCTCGTAGATAACCGTCTTGTAAGCCAATTAATACTCCTTACGCTGGATTTATGTTTCCCTCTATTTTCCCCTGAACACCGGCTCGCGCTTCTCCATGAAGGAGTTGATCCCCTCCTGAAAGTCCTCGGTACCCATGAGCACATTCTGGGTATAGTTCTCGTAATCCATGTGAGCCCCGATATCGTCGGCAAGCATACCCCTGTAAAGCGCGGCCTTGGCCAGTGCCACAGCCAGCGGTGGATTCAGGGCTATCTCCCCTGCAAACTCCTTGGTCGCCTTCATCAGGTCATCGTGGGGCACAACCCTATTTACCAAGCCGATGCGCTCAGCCTCCTGGGCATTGATGACGCTCCCGGTAAGCACCAGCTCACATGCCTTGGCCATTCCGACAAGACGAGGCAGATTATAGGTGGCGGCGCAATCAGGTATAACACCTCTCTTGATGAAGATCGTGCTAAAGCGAGCCTTATCCGAGGCAATCCTCATATCGCATGCCAGAGCCAGTCCCATCCCTCCACCAGCAGCCATACCGTTAACCGCAGCGATAACCGGCTTCATCATGTTCCTGATCTTGAGCACCGTCGTGGGCATAGTGCCTATTCTTCGAACTGCATCCCCGATGGTCGTCCTGGAAAAGGCTGCCCTGTCTTCGATGAGGGTCCCCAGGTAACTGACATCGCCACCGGCACAGAACGCCTTACCTGCTCCAGTTATTATCACCACCCTGATGTTTGCATCCTGGCTAACGTCATTGATCGCGTCATCGATTTCACCCATCATGGGAAGATCGAAGGCATTGTTCTTGTCTGGTTTGTTCAACGTTATAGTTGCAAGCATATCCTCCTTCTCAAGGATCACCGTCTTATAGGGCAATTTCTACCTCCTTTTGCGCCGAAAATGAAGTTTAATCCGTTCGCCCTGAGCTTGTCGAAAGGCTTACCACGAACGGCTGGGTAGGTTGCCCGACGTCGGGCAACTTACCCACAGTCGGATGCACTCACAGTTTTCATCATCCATCGCTGGGCACCCACCCACAGGGCTTTGCTTCTCAGCGCACTATAGAGCGCTCTTAAATACCTGACGGCATGATACCCCCAAGCTAACCCTTTGTCAATTTCAGAAGGGCGAACTCGTTTGGCGATGCACTTGTTCTCACTCCCTCCGCCCTTTTTCGACCCGGTAATTGAAATCTGCTTATAGGATCCTTGTAACTTCTTGATCAAAGGGGCTTGACAAGAAGGGGAAATGCCTTATATAATTATGATAGTTAGCCTAGGCTAACAGTTCAGGGAGCCGGGACCATTTGGAGGGGCGTGAAATGATAAGCGAACAGACTGCCAGCATGGAAGACTATCTTGAGGCGATAGCCAAGCTTAGTGAAGAGGAAACCAGTGTGAGGGTAACCCAGATCAGCAAAAGGCTGGGGGTGAGGAAACCCAGCGTCACTGCTGCTCTCCGCAAGCTTTCCGAAGACGGTCTTGTGAAGCATAGAAGATATGGACTTGTCGAGCTTACTCGCGAGGGCCGAAGGATAGCAGAGGAGGTTATGCGACGCCACGAGGTGCTTTTTCACTTCCTCTCCGAAGTATTGGATATTGATCCTGAAATAGCTCAGGAGGATGCCTGCAGGATGGAGCATTCGTTGAGCCCCAGTGGCCTGGAGAGGCTGGCGAAGTTTGTAGAGTTTGTTTTGACATGCCCCAAGGGAGAACCTGTGTGGCATAAAGGGTTCAAGTCCTATTTTGAGCATGGCGAGCGTGATCAAGAGCTAGTGGCAAGATGCTTCGGGGCAGACAGTTGAAGCTGTATTTTGTCGGCGTTGCAAGTTAGTTTGTGCTAACAACTTGCAAGGTCCTAGTGAAAGACTGCTGAAAGAAATGTTATTAAGAGGGGGCAAAAGATGGCTAGTAAGCCTTTGAAGGAGCTAAAACCCAAGGAGAGGGGCAAAGTAGTGAAGGTCGCAGGGAAGGGTAGTATTCACAGACGGCTTCTGGACATGGGACTGGTTACTGGAGCCGAGGTCGAGGTGGAACGGGTGGCACCATTGGGAGACCCCATGCAGGTGAAGATCAAGGGATACCACCTGACCCTGCGCAAAGAAGAAGCGGCAAATATACAGGTGGAGGTAGTATAGGGAGAAGGTCTATGCTGCCCTTAAGTATGGTTCAATCGGGTGAGGTGGTTCAGGTGGTCAATATCAGGGCCGGCTGGGGGCTTCAGAGGAGGCTTGCCGACCTGGGTCTAACCCCTGGGGTGCGGGTGAAGGTTATCAATAGCCAGGGGCGTGGTCCTGTAGTCCTGGACCTCAGGGGTTCGAGGCTAGCACTGGGTCACGGTGTAGCTCATAAGATCATGGTCAGGTAGCTTCGGAGAGGGTTTTTTTTGGCAGGGAAAGTTAGGTAGAGCTAACAATAGCATTGGTGATAGCTGAAATGAAGGGGCAGGTGCAAATCTCGCGAGAACCGCTTTCCACTGGGTTGCTTGCAGAGCCAGGAAGGTTAGGGGCTGAAAGGGGGTCAATAAATTGGCCAAAGAGATAACGGTTGCCCTGGCAGGAAACCCTAACTCAGGCAAGACCACAGTGTTCAACAATCTAACAGGGGCCAGGCAGCATGTGGGCAACTGGCCCGGGGTCACCGTTGAGAAGAAAGAGGGAAGTTGTGGCTACCAGGGCTGCAACATGAGAGTTGTCGATCTTCCCGGCGTCTACAGCCTGACCGCCTATTCTCTAGACGAGATCATCGCCAGGAACTTCGTGGTGGAGGAGAAGCCAGATGTAGTGGTAGATATCGTCGATGCTTCAAACCTGGAGAGGAACCTCTACCTTACGGTGCAGCTCCTGGAGATGGAAGCAAAGGTGATAGTTGCGCTCAATATGATGGACGTGGCTGAATCGAGAAGATACCAGATCGATATCAAGGAACTATCCCGCCTTATGGGGGTTCCCGTAGTACCTATGGTGGCCAGCCGTAATCAGGGCACCAGGGAACTGCTTCAGACCATAGCCGATGTAGCAGAGAATAGAATCCAGGTGAACGGATTGGAACTGAAGTATGGGCAGGAGGTGGAGGAGGAGATCGAAAAGTTGGAGAAAAGCATATCCCGCAGCCCGCTTGCCTTCAAATATCCCACAAGGTGGCTGGCGGTCAAGCTGCTGGAGGAGGATGAGGAGACAATCAAGATGTTCAAGGAGGTGAGGGGTGGATAGCGAGGAGGTCCTTGACGCCAAGGACAAAAGCCTAGCTCACCTGAGGAAAGTCCACGGGGACGAGGCCGAGACGGTGATCGCCGACGGCAGGTATGGCTATATCAGCGGGCTGGTGAAGGACGTCCTCAAGAAGCCCGTTATCGAACGGCTAACTCTATCAGACAGGATCGATAAAGTGGTGCTCAACAGGTGGCTGGGCATTCCCATCTTCCTGGCCCTTCTCTACGGGGTGTTCCAGTTTACCTTCGTGGTATCTGTGCCCTTCATGGACTGGATCGACGAGGGCTTTGGCTGGCTGAGCGAGCAGGCATCGGGCATCGGTGGCTGGGGCGGGTCGTTGCTCGCTGACGGCGTAATAGGAGGTGTAGGGTCGGTGCTGGTCTTTGTGCCTGTGATATTCCTGCTTTACATCGCTCTGTCGATACTGGAGGACAGCGGCTACCTGGCCCGGGCTGCATTCGTGATGGACCGGCTGATGCACAGGATAGGGCTTCACGGCAGGTCCTTCATCCCCTTGATGCTGGGCTTCGGCTGCAACGTTCCGGCCGTCATGGCCACTCGGACCATCGAGAACCCCAAAGACAGGCTGGTAACCATTCTGATTAGCCCTTTGATGTCCTGTGGCGCCCGGCTGCCGATCTACGCGCTGTTCGCCGCAGCCTTCTTCACGGCTCACCAGGGGCTGGTGGTCTTCTCGTTCTACGCCATAGGAGTTGTCTTGGCCATCCTACTGGCCTGGTTATTCCGCAGGAGACTGGTCACCGGCGAGAGCGGCCACTTCGTTATGGAGCTACCCCCTTACCGCATCCCTACCATCATCGGGGTCGTGACGCACATGTGGGAGCGAGGAAGGGTATTTTTGATCAGGGCAGGGACGATCATTTTCAGCATAGTACTTCTCGTCTGGCTCCTGGACTACACCGGCGCCCTGGAGCCTATAGGAAGAGCTATTGCACCGATATTCAGCCCTGCAGGTTTCGGCCAGTGGCAGGCGGCGGTGACCCTGGTATTCGGCATCCTGGCCAAGGAGGTAGTGGTGGGCACCTTTGGCACCCTGTTTACCGGCGCTGAAGAACTTGGAGGACTGGGACATGTCATCGGCTTTGAGCTGGGCTGGACAGCCCTAGTTGCCTATGCATTCATGGCCATGTGCCTGATCTACGTCCCGTGTATGGCCACCATCGCCATAATCAAAAGGGAGACCAACTCCTGGAAATGGACCGGCTTCGTCATCGGTTATACCCTGGCCCTGGGCTGGATCGTAGCCACGCTTATCTACCAAATTGGCAGGCTTTTCTGATGGCGATCGCTGGGATAAAGAGGCAGTGACATGAGCAAACTTAACTTACCCCACAGTCTCTGGAGCAAAGAGGAGCTGGAGCGATGCTTTCGAGGATACTGAAGGCGTTTGAGCGGGCCGAAGGGCCGCTGGACTTAAATGAGCTGAGCCGGCGTCTGGGCGTTGAGCGAAGCGCTCTGGATGGGATGCTGGAGTACCTGGTGCACAAGGGAAAGTTGCGTGAGGTCGTCTTCGACGCGGGGAACTGCGCTTATTGCGCCGGCCGTCTCAGTTGCGCTCAATTACAGATGGGCAATCTGGTGGGTAGGGCATATGAGCTGGTAGAATAGGGACGGATGAAACTTATGTCTATATATGCTCCACCAGAAAAGTAGATAGGAGGTTGGTTGTGTCAAAAACGGACGAGAACCTGAAAATCGCCTTCGCGAATGAGAGTCAGACCAATGTCGAATACCTTGCCTATGCCCACGAGGCTATGGAGGAGGGTTTGATGGAGGTGGCGCAACTCTTCAGGGAAGCGGCTGGTGCAGAAATCGTTCATGCCCTGAGCCATCTCAAGGTCATGGGTGTTGTGAAAAGCACTAAGGAGAACCTTAGAGAGGCTGCTGAAGGGGAAAGCCTGGAGATCCTGTCAATGTACCCCAAGTTTATCGAGGAAGCGGAGAGCGAAGGGAGAGAGGAGGCCGCAAACTCTTTTAGAATAGCCTTCGAAAGGGAGAAGCACCACCGCTCCATGTTTCGACAGGCTCTCAAGGATCTTAAATAGTCTGATAGGCCGAGACGCATTCGTAGCCTTAAGTAATGCCACCTCCGCTTGCCACCACGCCTGTCCTTCTCCCCTTACGCCTGGGAGGTCGCTTATGTGTCCACAACTCTTTGAGGAAGTCTCGGTCCAGCAGGTGCTTATTATCCGCTACGTCCAGGAGGTCCCGGGACACATTGCTTTCAAAATAGGCCACCTCAACGTGTTTGCCCATGTTCTTCACCGCTTGCAGAGCATAGGCAAAGTCCGAATCCCCGCTTACCAGAACCGCCACGTCATAGCGGTCATTCCAGGCGAAATGCAGCAGGTCTGTGACAAGCATGACATCGATGCCCTTTTCCACGGGGATACCCTGTGCCAGCTTGGTGCCCCCCAGGCGTGCCTCTAAATACGGCGTTTCACGAAGATTGTTGAGAAACTCCTGCTGCTCACGGTAGGCATCAGCCCGCTGGCTCGGGTCTTGCAGGACATTGTAGTAGTAGGCTCGAAACAGGCGCCGCGACCCACAGAGCTTATTAATAAACTCCGCAAACTTAAGGTCATAGCGACTAAAGTTAGCACGCAGGCCGTGATACAGGTTGCTCCCATCTATGAAAATCGCCACTCTATCTTCCATAAATTCCTCCTCGAAAGATGCTCTAAAATGAATAATACGGCAGTTTCGCCCAACTCGTCAAGTCGAAGCGAGCGGGATGCCTTCTGGCCCCACGATGGTCGGAATAGCTTCTACTCCCTGATCAGCAAGAGAAACCCCAGCATCGCTGCCCCCGCCATCGCCGCCCCGAAGAAGAAGGGCGCTTCCGGCCCGATCAGATGCCACAGCCAGCCCGCGATCAGGCTCGCCGGCAGCAGAGATAGCCCCACAGCCGTATGATAGAGCCCGTAGGCGGTGCCCCTCCTTTCCACCGGCACAAGGTCACAGACAAAAGCCCGGGATACTCCCTCAGCCACGCCATAGTAGAGCCCGTAGAGCGCAAACAACAGCCACACATGCCATGCCGCCGATGCCACAGCAAGCCCCAGATAGGCAAGGGCGTAGATTGACCAGCCAACGACGATAACACCCTTCCTCCCCAGCCTATCCGAAACCAGCCCCGCGGGCAACGCAGCTAAAGCATAAACCAGGTTAAAGGCCACGAACAGGAGGAGAATCTGAGGAACTGAAAAGTCCAGGCTGTGGGCGCGCAGGATGAGGAAGGCATCGCTGGAGTTGCCTAGCGTAAACACGACCACTATCGCCAGAAAGAGCTTGAAGCGGAAGTCGAACCCCTTTTTGGTCTGAACAGCGCCTGGAGGCTGCTCGTTAGCCGGACAGCTAACCCATCTGGAATCAGCCCCCTTCCCCCGCTCGCGGACGAAAAACAGGAGGACGAGCACAGCAAGCACCGCGGGGACTATCCCGACGAGCACAATAGTCTGAAACGCATCCCTGGTGAGCTCAAGCCCTCCTCGCTGCACAATGTAGACAATCATGGCAGCCACAGCGAGACCAATGACAGCGCCCGCCGTGTCCATGCCCCTGTGTAAGCCGAAGCTCTTGCCCATCTCCTCAGGAGGAGCGGAATCGGCAACCAGGGCATCGCGTGGCGAGGTTCGAATCCCCTTTCCCACCCGGTCCACGAAGCGCACCGCCGCCACCGCACCCCAGGTGGTGGCGAAGTACAGGAAGGGCTTGGCTAGGGTGGAGACGCTGTATCCCAAGACAGTCAGGCCCTTCCGCCGCCCCAAACGGTCGCTGAGCCAGCCACTAAGCACCTTGAGCAGGCTCGCGGTGCCTTCGGCGATCCCTTCGATGAGGCCAATGACCGGTATCCCCACTCTAAGCACGTTTAACAGGAACAGAGGCACGAGCGTGAAGATCATCTCGGTGGAGACATCGGTGAGCAAGCTCACCACGCCCAGGAAGAAGACATTGCGACTGAACCCCAAGAACCCTCTTCTATCATCCTGTTCCATGATTTACCTATCCAAGAGTACCTCGTCCACCAGTTCAGCGATTTTCTTCCTTGCCTCGTCGAGAATCACCATCCCCTGCTCCGTTATGGTGTAGTACTTGCGCACCTTCCCGTCGACCACTCTCTTCCGCACAGAGAGATAGCCCTCTTTCTCAAGCCGATGAAGGGTGGGATAGAGAGTCCCAGGGCTCAGCCGATAGCCATGCCGACCCAGTTCCTCTAAGAGCTCAACTCCGTATATCGGCTCCCTTGAAGCATGATAGAGGATGTGAATTTTCACGAAGCCCAGGAAGAAGTCCTTAAGCACAGCGACCTCCTTAATATCGCCTAGCGATATCGTTATACGATATCATTATCCGTCTTGTCTGTCAAGATGTAGGGGCACGGCATGCCGTGCCCCTACATCTCGCCCTTTTCTTGATGAGCATGAGCGAAAGATGTATTATACTGACAAGCTGTGTATCAAGATACTATTGCCGCAATATCCACCCCCATAGGCGAGGGCGGGATCGGAATCGTGAGGTTGAGCGGGAAGGAGGCCCGGCCTATTGCCCAGAGGCTGTTCCCCAAGCTACTAGCGAACCGACGTCTAGTCTATGGGCACATAACCGATCCTGAAACTGGAGAGGTTGTCGATGAGGTGCTCGTGGCCTACATGGAGGCACCCCATACCTATACCAGGGAGGATATCGTCGAGATCGACTGCCATGGGGGGCCTCTGCCTCTACAGCGCATCCTGGGGCTAACCTTGCGCTACGGCGCCAGGCTGGCTAACCCGGGCGAGTTCACTCTGAGGGCGTTCCTGAACGGCAGGATAGACCTGGCGCAGGCGGAGTCGGTTTTGGACGTGGTTCAAGCCAAAACCCAGGCCAGCCTCCGTCTGGCTGTGCAGGGTCTGGGGGGCAAACTCTCGGAGCCGATCAAGGAAGTGCGCAGCGGCTTAATGGAGATACTTGCCTATCTCACCGCCAGAATCGATTTCCCCGAGGACGAGGTTGAGGAACAAGACATCTCTGAGCCTCTAAAGAAGGCGCAATTAACTTTACAAGACCTTGTTGCTAACGCCGATGCCGGCATGGTCTATAGACAAGGGGTGAGGACCGCTATCGTGGGACGACCCAATGTAGGAAAGTCGAGCCTCTTGAATCGCCTGCTACGGCAGAGTCGGGCGATTGTCACCACCACCCCCGGCACCACCCGCGATACTCTGGAGGAAGTGGTCAATCTAAAAGGCGTGCCATTCCTTCTCATTGACACCGCTGGTATCATTGACAGCAGAGACGAGGTGGAAACCCTGGCGGTGGAACGAAGCAAGAGGGCGGTCGAGCAAGCCGACTTCGTGTTGTTTGTACTCGATTGCAGCGAGCCGCTAACCGAGTCAGATAGGCAACTAATCGATCTTCTCGCTGAGAAAACAGTGCTGGTGGCAGCCAACAAATGCGATCTGCCGCCTCAGGTAGAGATCAATGACCTGCCCTGGCTACAAGTCTCGACCTCGGCGCTCACTGGGGAGGGGCTCACCGATCTGGAGAACGGAATGGTGAACTCCGTCTTAGGGGGCAGGGTGATTACCTCAGATGCCCCGCTGGTGACCAACCCTCGCCACAAAGAGGCGCTGCTGAGAGCAAAGGAGCATCTAGGCCAAGCCCAGACCGCTATTGTGGAAAGCCTACCCGACGACTTCGTCACCATCGACCTCACCGCAGCCATAAACGCTCTGGGAGAGATAACAGGGGAGACAGTCACCGAGGAGCTTCTGGAGACTATCTTCAGCCGGTTCTGCATCGGCAAGTAGTTTACGAATCAGGATTATATACGACGACATAAATACTTGCGCATAGTGTATAGGGAAACTCTAGATACTAATTTCGTTCGACTGAGCTCACGACGAAGTCTAAGCACCAAACAAATTCAAATATCAAAATGCAAAAGGAAAAAGAGTAGCGTCGTGACTCCTGTCACGACGAAGAATTCGTTGCCACAGGAGTGACAACGCTACGCTTGCTGATAGTGATTTTGCTCTTTTATCTTTGAGTTTTGACATTGTCTAGGATCTCGTGCTTCGGATTTGGTGCTTAATTACGGTTCATGCGAAACTATTTAGTGCGTTTCATTGTATAGGGATTAGGCAATAAGGGGGGCCACATGAAATCTGTCAAGTTCTACCGAGAGCCTGAGTTAGTCGATCCTTGCCTGGTTACCGCCTGGCCTGGCGTGGGCAACGTAGCATTAGTCGCCGCCACATATCTAAAGGACAAGCTCAAAGCGGAGGAACTCGCGGAGATCGATCCCTCGGGCTTCTTCGACCTGGGCGGTGTTTTCGTCAAAGACAATTTGATAGAGATGCCGACATTACCTGAGGGCAAGTTCTACTACTGGGACAGCGGGGGCGAGGGGAAAGACTTAGTTATCTTCCTGGCGGAGGCACAGCCCGTTACCAGGTCATATGAATATGCTGGAATGGTGTTAGATGTGGCGCAAAAATTCGGGGTGAAAAGAGTGTACACCCTCGCCGCTGCCCTCACCGAATACCATCCCGACCAACCAAGAGTGTTGGGAGCAGCCAGCTCCCCTGAGTTGCTCGAGGAGTTGAGGAAGCTTGAAGTAGTGCTGGCAGGAGACTTCTACATAGCTGGACTAAACGGCTTATTGCTTGGGGTTGCCGCGGAAAGGGACCTGGAAGGCGTTTGCCTGCTGGGAGAGACTGTGAAGTACGCAGCCAAGATGGCGAATCCGAGAGCCTCTCAGGCGGTGCTGGGGGTTTTGACCAAACTCCTTGGGGTGGAGATCGATATGGCCGAACTTGAGGAATTTGCCGAAAGCACAGAGAAGCAAATCAGGCAAATGGGCGACGAAATGAAAAGGGAGTTCCTGCAGCACTTTACCAAGCCGATTTGGGAACGCGAGGAGCATGAAGAGAATGGCTGAGGTATTTCCAGCGCGGGCTCCCGCTCTATGGGACGGTGGCGCTGCCGCTCTTCTCCACGCCGTCCCACTCGAAAGCGGGGTGAGTAACATTAGTTACAGTGAAAGTGAACGTCGTCCCGCTTGCTGGCCTCCACACCTGGTTAGAAGTTAGAACCACCTCGCCGGAGGCACTGGTTGTCCCAGAATCCTTATCAGAGGTGGCATCGCTCCACTGTCCGGTTACCGTAGAGGCTTCAACAGGGTTGCTAGCCTCATCGACGACGGTCACCGTTGCCTCAGCGTAGTATCTCCAGCCCCTCCAGCGCGAGACCAGTTCCACATCGACGCTCTCTATGCTCATTGTCGGTGTAGGCGTTGCCGTTGGCGTAGGCGTAGGTGTCGGCGTAGGTGTAGGCGTAGGTGTTGGCGTTGGCGTAGGTGTTGGTGTTGGCGTCGGCGTAGGCGTAGGTGTTGGCGTAGGTGTTGGTGTTGGCGTCGGCGTAGGTGTAGGCGTTGGCGTCGGCGTAGGTGTTGGTGTTGGCGTAGGCGTAGGTGTTGGCGTAGGTGTTGGCGTAGGTGTAGGCGTAGGTGTTGGCGTTGGTGTCGGCCCTACCACAGCCGCAGCATTCACCAATGGCTCATGCCAAGAATCGGGATCGCCTGTGAAGCCGTTGTCACTGCCTTGAGCCCAACCGGCATCAATTAACGCTTGACGAACCTGGGCTGGAGGTGGGGTGATGCCCTGGTCAAGCTGGGACCTGATGTACAGCGCTGCCACGCCAGCAACATGAGGGGAGGAGGCACTCGTTCCGCTGCCGTAACCATAGCCGCCGTTTTTATAGGTAGAATAAATGTCTACCCCAGGGGCAGCCAGATCGATGTCTGGGCCGAAGTTGCTGAAGCTGGCAAAGGTATCGTCATCTCCATAACTAGTTGATGGCCCAAGCCCGCCGGGCTCACCATCGGAATCTGCAATAGCCGAAACAGTGATCACCTCGTCGTAGGTAGCAGGGATGTAGGCATCGGCATCCTCGCCATCATTGCCAGCAGCTACAACGATCGTTACTCCCGCATTGGTAGCGTTGATAACAGACTCATGGAGGGCGTTGCTTGTGCCCTCACCACCAAGGCTCATATTGGCAACATCCATCTCATTGGCAGCAGCCCAGTCAAGCCCTTTTATGACGTCGGAAAGGTAGCCCCTTCCATTCCTGTTGAGAACCTTGACACCGTAAAGGGAAGCCTCAGGGGCCACGCCAACGTAGCCGATGTCATTGTCTAGGGCAGCAATTATGCCCGCAACCCAGGAACCATGGCCGTTATCATCATCCCAATTGTTGGGGTCGACCCTCCACCATCCTACAAAGTTCCTGCCGCCAGCGATGTTAGCCTCCAGGTCAGGGTGATCTTGATCTATTCCGGTGTCGATGACCGCTACCTTGATGCCCGTTCCCTTATTGGTCAGGCCCTCGGCATCGATTCTGTCAACCCCTGTGGGCAGGGTCTGCCCTTGAAGCATATGGACAAGCTGGTCTTTCTCGAAATACTTGACGCGGGGGTCGCTTTTGAGCGCTGCCAATCTCCCAGCGGGGATCTCTCCTGCAAAGCCATTCAAAACCTTTGAGTACCTATGCCTTGGGGCTAAGCCATGATCTCTGGCCACATCATCCAGCGACGCACCTGCCTTCAACACCACAATATATCGCCCTGGAACTTCGGGGTTGCGGGCAATGGCTTGCCCCGTCAATCCAAAGGCGAGCGCCAAGGCAAGCGCTGTTATTAAGGCTAACCTCAATTTTGCTGTGCCCATTCCTTAATTAACCCCCTAAAATCAACCCCCTAACCACATTTGGTTGAACAGGTCGTTTTGAATTATACCTTGGGGATGATCCGTCTGTAAATTACATGCCAGCCAAAGGGGGGTCGATTATGACGCTGGTGCTGCGTCAGGGGATGAGGGCACCGGCTCATTGAACACTGCCTGCAGCGCCTCGCCCTCGAGCGTCTCCTCAACGATCAACCGCTCCGCAATCTGAATGAGCTTGGCCTTGTTCTTGGTCAGGATATCTTTGGCCTCTGTGAAAGCACTATCGATTAGCCGCCTGATCTCGTCGTCAATCTCATCAGCAACCTTATCACCGTAGTCCTTCTGCTCATCCACCATCCTCCCCAGGAAGACTAACTCCTCTCTGCGGCCAAAAGTGCGCAGACCCAGTTTCTCGCTCATGCCGTACTCTTTGACCATCTTGCGGGCCATGGTACTGATCTGCTCCAGGTCACTACTCGCCCCCGTGGTCACCTCTGCACTGCCGAACATAATCTCCTCGGCGGCGCGTCCCCCGAGGTAGGTGGTCATCATGTCGTGTAACTGTGCTATGGAGTAAAGGTGGCGGTCCTCGGTGGGCAGTTGCTTGGTATAGCCACCAGCCATACCACGGGCCACAATGGAGATCTTATATACGGGGTCAGCATGGGGCAGCATACGGGCTACCAGAGCATGACCAGCCTCGTGGTGTGCGATAACCTCCTTCTCCTTCTGGCTGACAACACGGCTCTTCCGCTCCGGCCCAAGCTGAACTCGCTCAATTGCTTCCTGGAGCTCATCCAAACTAATCGCTTTCTTATTGCGCCTCGCTGCCAGGAGGGCAGCCTCGTTAACCAAATTCGCCAGATCGGCACCGCTAAAAAATGGGGTCTGCTTGGCGATAATCTCCAGGTCGGCAGTAGGGTCCAGTGGCTTGCCCTTGGCATGCACTTCGAGGATAGCCTTTCGGCCAATTATGTCGGGTTGATCCAGGATCACCCGGCGGTCGAACCTGCCGGGGCGCAGTAGCGCCGGGTCGAGAATGTCAGGGCGGTTGGTGGCCGAGAGAACGATTACCTTGGTGCTGGAGTCGAAGCCATCCATCTCCACCAGGATCTGATTGAGCGTCTGCTCCCTCTCGTCGTGACCGCCGCCCAGACCGGACCCGCGGTGACGGCCCACGGCATCGATCTCGTCGACAAAGATGATACACGGCGCATTGCGTTTAGCTTGATCGAAGAGGTCACGCACACGCGAAGCGCCCACCCCCACGAACATCTCAACGAACTCGCTGCCGCTAATGGAGAAGAAAGGAACCCCCGCTTCCCCGGCAACCGCCCGCGCCAGCAGGGTCTTGCCCGTACCCGGAGGACCAATGAGCAGTACCCCACGCGGGATACGTGCGCCCAGTGAAAGAAACTTCTCAGGGTATCTCAGGAACTCCACTACCTCCTCTAGCTCCTGCTTCGCCTCCTCGACTCCTGCCACATCACCGAAGCTGATAGTCGGCTTATCGCCGCTAGCCAGCCGCGCCCTGCTCTTGCCGAAGGACATGGCTTGACTCGAGCCACCCTGCGCCTGACGCAGTATGAATATGAGCAAGGCTCCAAAAAGGATCAGCGGCAGGAAGTTGATCAGTATCCCACCCCAGTTAAATCCGCCTGAGGGCTTGTGGGCGAGCTTCAGGGCTCCCTGGTCGATCTCGGTTCTGAACTCCCAGCGCGTGTCAAAGTTCTCGCCAATGGTAGTTTTGTAGGTTTTGCCATCTATGACGGCTGTAAGCGAGCTCCCTTTGATCGTGACCTCCGCTTCATCATACGCACGTCGGTGTAACTTGCCGATCAACTCCGACGTGTCCAGGCGCTCACCGTCGTTGACGGTGACCTTTCCCACTTGGATCTCGGTTTTGAACTCCTCCGATGCATCAAAGGTCTCGGGAATAGTGGCTTGGAACGCTTCGCCATCTATGACGGCTGTAAGCGAGGTCCCTATGATGGTGACGTCCGCTTCCGTATAGGCATACTCGTTGTCTTGTGGATGTAACTTGGCGATCAACTGCGACGTGTCCAGGCGCTCACCATAGTTGAGGGTAACCTTCCCGTAGTCCGTCTCGGTTTTGAACTCCTCGAACGCGTCGAAGTTCTCGCCAACGGTGGCTTTGTAGGCTTCGCCATCTATGACGGCTGTAAGCGAGGTGCCTATGATAATGACCTCCGCTTCCTCATACGCGGGTCGATGTAACTCGGCGATCAAGTCCGACATGTCGAGGCTCTCACCGCCACCACCCCCGCCGGGTGAGATGAAAGTAAAGAAGATGACTACCACTCCCACCAGGATCACGAGCCAGATAATCAATTTTCGAGATATTTTCGGCATCTCTTTTCTCACCTACAACATGGCCACTCTAATTATACCACACCAGAGAAGAAAAATTAAGGTAAGTGTCCCCTCGTTACATGTAACTAAGGAGGTAAAGATGGAATGAGCAATGGGCAAGGCACATAAAGCGAAGCATGCTCATAACATGTACAAAGCTGCACTGAGCATCGCAAGTGAGATACATGGGACTTGTAGCACAGAGGCTGATATAAGCAAGCTATTGACACTCGTACTGGACATACTAGGACAAGCCTTACCCTGGATCTTGAAATCTCTCGCAGAGGCAATTTTACACTGTCTCAAAAAATAGCATGATCTCTTCCATAGGATCAGCTTCTGACTCAGTCTTTCTACTGTTGTAGAAAGATAGTGCCCACTCCCCGGCAACGGTTACGATACTAGCATGAACTTCGGGAGACATCATGAACCTCCATCAGGAAATTGGCTGAATGTTACTACAAGAATCGAGCATCGTCAACAATTATTGAAGAGAGGTGATATACTAATGGGCAGAAGATACCTTAAGAGGAGGAAGCCTTTTCTCAGGACAAGTTCAACCCATTTAGGGCCCGACTATTCTCCGTCTCGCATCAGCACTCCCGGATGAGTTTCAGTTGACCCTCCGCCGCCAGTAAGCCTTCTCGCTAGCTCTCCGAAACAACCATCGCTTGGCCAAGCGTCTCACCCCTTATCTCCGGCTTGTAGTAGGAATAGGCCTGGGAGCTGACGCCCTTAGCCTTGACCGGATACATCGCTTTCACATTGAAGCTGAAAGCTACTACGTCTCCCGGCAACATGTTCTCGATGTAGAATATGACCTTCCTTCCAGCAACCTCATAGCGCTTGATCTTCTCGTCCTTCTCAACGACCTCGGCTATGGACTCCCTGACTGGGGCAAAGCCGGTCGGGACCGACACGTCCAAGACCACCATTCCGGCCTCCATAGGTATGGGGGGAGCAAACTCAAGCTCCACCGATACTTCGACCAGGTCGTTAACCTCCACCTGAGTGGTATTGTAATCAACGTCTATCTTCAGGATTTCATCTCCTCGCTCTGCTTCGGGGAGGTTGAATCTCTCGACTACCTGAGCTATAGCCTCTCCCTTCCCCTCCACGCTTATCTTGACCTCTTCGTTTACGGGCACTTCCACTACCTGAAGAACATCGAAGTTATCCTGGGTTACTGTGAGTAGCTTCTTCTGTCCTCCGGCCTCTATGCTTATCTTCAGATCAACATCAGCCCTGGCGTCGGTGGAATACTCGGTGAGGGCCTGCAAGGCAACCACCGTATCTTGAGTGGAACCATAGCCCCCATAGGCATTTCTCTGGGACACCAACCATTTTGCGGCTCGGGAGGCATTGAGTGCATCACCATGTTTTATCAGGGCAAGCGTAGCATAGCCAGTAGCTTCGGTGGCAACACTCTTGCTTGGCCTCATCGGGCCTCGAGGCAGGATTTCATCAATCTCACCCCAGTGCAGGCCGTACTCATCCTCATGTGCAAGCCCCATTAACTTCTCATGCGCTTCATCGGTACTGCCACTTCGGGCAAGCTCAAGGGCATGCGCTACAATCGCCATGGTATAGGCGTCTTCTATCTCGATAAGCTCGCTTTCCAAGAAGTCAATCGCTCTGGCTGAAGCGACTTTCTCCCCTGCCTCCAGCAGAGCTATGACAACATAGGCGGTGAGAGCGTTCTTTCCTTCGAGGCCGCCCATTATTTCCTCGTGGCAGACAAAGCCAACTGGATCGAAGGAGCCATCGCCATTCTGATGGGCGGTGATCCAGTCCTCAGCCTCGTCCAGGATGCTGTCATCGATGTAGATCAGGTCCGTGGCTTGAGAGAAGCACTTCAGAACAAAGGCAGTAAGCCAGAGGCTACCTTCTTTGTCACTCTCTCCGAAGGCGGAGAAGCTGCCATCCCTGTGACTGTAAGTAAGCTCCCTTTGGTAGCCGGTGATCATCAGTTTCTCTGCCTTGGCCATTATCTCCGGCTTGAGCTGTCCGCTCTCTTCAAGGTACTTGGTGATGAAAACGTCGGGAGCGAACACAATCATGTTCTGTTCGCCGCAGCCAAACGGCATCTGGATAAGTCCCTCCAGCCCTTCGATGGTCTGAGTCAGATAGCTGGAGGTCACCGCCACATAGGCTCTCCCGGAATCCGCAACCACGAAGGGTGGTATAGAGGTGCTCACGAATTCGGTGCTTCCACTGGAAAGGACAAGGTTCTCAACAATCTCTCTGGAGACCCCTTCTGGCTCGACTATGAGGGTCTTGATCACGGCGTCTGCAGCCTCTTCGCTCCTGGCGATCACCTTCAATTCGTTGATTCCGAGCTTCTTCGGCCTGATTTTGAACTGCACGCCCCCAACATCGTTCGCCCCTATTTCCACTGTCTTTGCGGATTCGTCCAGCAGCTCAAACCAGTCATCCTCCTCTATTTGCACCAGAACGCTCTGGGCTTGGTCAAGATAGTTATAGACCGCTACCCCAACAGGAAACTCCTCGCCCCTTATTGCCGAGTAGGGCAGATCGGCCTTGAGGAAGAACGGCTGGAATGCCATGAGTTGGGCTTCAGCAATCCCCAGACCTTTCTCCTTGGATAAGGCAACGGCACGGAGCATCCAGGTGGTAATCGTATCTGGAACTTCGACCTTCAGGGAGGCCTTTCCCTGGGAGTTGGTCACTATCTCCTCCCAGAGCCAGGTTTCGGGGAAGTACTGCCTTACCCTCTCGATTTCGGCAAGTCCTTCTGCATTGACTCCTACAACTAATGACGGAGCAGGTGCTGGCACAGGCATCATGGCTTCATCTTGCAAGATTCCTCCTGCAGCGAAGAACCGCACATCCCCGCCCCACATTCCTGGCCATTTGTCGGACTTATACTCTTTCCCCTCCGGTATTTCATTGTTGGAGAGCACCACTACCCCAGCCTCTTTGAAAATCTCGCTGGCGCCCTTAGTAGCTATTCCTGTATAGATTGTGAACTCATGAAGCTCCACCTGCGGCTCCATATACAACCTCTCAAGTTCGTCGAAGACCTGCTGCAAATTCAATCTATTCTCGGCAAGGATAAAGACCGATTTGTCCACTGCCACGATCCCGACCTTCGATTCGCCCTCGGTTTCAACGTTTATCTCGAGTTCCTCTCCAGGGCGGGCTTCTTCCTTGCTGAACTCAACCTTCACACTGTGTGGATACCGTGCCGAGACCTTGAAGGGTACATAGTCTGCTGCCACCTCACTATTGGGCAGGATTTGATAGACCAGGAGCTTGGAAGAAGGCGTCATCTGAGGAGTTGTGACGAAGGATACCTTACTGCTCTTGGTGAAGTCGGTGAAGACCACCTTGTCCCGGGAAACAACCTCATAGTAGAAATTGGCGGCTTCCCTGGTGGAGTGAACCTTGAATATGATTTCCTCTCCTATTTGGGGAATGCCCTCGCTCACCTGCTCCACGTGAATGAAGTTCCCTGACGGGGAGTAGCCAGCCGCCAGCGCTTTGGAAGACTGAGCCCCTTCCGCGGAGCATTCTATGATCAGGGCTACGCTATTTTCGGGAGGAGTTACCTCAGCGAGCGCTTTGCCATTACTTGTTTCAAGCTCTTTCTCCTCCTTGGCTTCCTCTTCCAGTTCCTCGTTGAGATAGGTTACAGTCACCTGTACTCTTGCCTCTATGGGCTTGTTGTCCGGGGTTTCGGTAATTATGAGGAAGCCGAAAGGCAGAGTAGGCTTGAAAACCAAACCCTCGGGGATTATCTGGATGTTGAGAGGTGAACTGGAGACGGTGAGCAATCTGCTGGAGCTTTCCTCGTAGCCAGTGGCATTCTCCTCAACGGTGACGTCGAGCATAACATTGCCCAGTCCTCCTGCTGCCGGGACACCGGCGACATATCCAACAGCAGGGAGCTCAAACTCTGCTTCTCCATCAATCACCTTGGTAAGAGTAGCATATTCCTCCCATTCACCAACGTACCTTGAGGCCTTGATTACAAGCTCCCCCTTCACCGCTTTGCCAAAGCTGTATTCCGTCACTACTTTGCCCTTAATAGGTTCACTGACCAGGAACCACTCCTTGGGGAGCTCGACTCTGACCTCATACTTCGGCAGCACATATTCCTCGACCCGCACGTCGAGCTGGGTGTCACCCTTTTCCGATGCGGCGGTTATCTTCCACACTCCCAGGTTCGGCTCCTGGGAAATTGGCAAGTCCAAAGTCGCCATGCCGTATTCGTCCGTATTTACCTCGCTGCGGAAAATCTTTATCCCCTTGGCATCAAGAACATCCACCGTGACGCTTTCGCTGATAGGTCTAAGCTCTGGATTCAGTGTAAGCGCCCTCATATGGATTGTTTGACCTGGTTTGTAGATCGGCTTGTCGGTCTCCAGGAAGACAAGGAAGTTCTTCTCTATTCTTACCTTCGCTTTATCCTCGAAACCTTCTCCTTTGACCCTGATCTCATATTCACCTTCTTCGACATCGGGGACCTCGAACTGTATTGTTCCCTTCCCGTTGATATCGCCGGCGACCCGGAGGACTCTTTCCCCATCCTTGAGCAAGGCCACCTCGACTCTCCCCGATGTCAGCCTCTCCCCGTTGAAAAGAGCTAGAGAAACGGCCTCTTGACCCCCTGCGTGCAAAACTTTAGGCACCACAGCTACGTAGCTTTCAACCGCCCCAGCGACATTGCTGCACCCGGGCACGATTGAGGCTAAAAAGGCCAGGCTCAGCAAAAGTGCGAGAGCTATAGATACCTTGGAACGCATAATTCCCCCTTAGAGTTTGATTTAATCACCCTCTAAAAATATAGACGCATGCGTAGCTAGGAAAGTTCCCCTAATCTCGTTCCGCCTGGTACTCAATATCGGAGTTGTCATGTATAATAAACGCTAGGCTTACGTCTATTAGGGCGTTGCAGCCGACGGCGCTATCGTGGCGCGGCTGGCTTGGTCCATAAGCAGATACTACAACTCAATTAGTGCGGCTACATTCTCAGATCAGAGGCAACGTGAATGATTAGGATTCGTAGTGAATTGCCCGAAGATATCGAAGCTATTTATAGCTTGAATCAAGAGGCATTCGAAGGGACTGCTGAAGCAAATTTGGTCAATAGCTTGCGATCGTCAAATGCAATGACGCTATCTTTGGTGGCAATCAAGAACAACGAGATTGTAGGCCATATTGCATTTAGTCCAGTTACTATCGAGTCTGACCAGACAACCGTTAATGCTGTGGGGCTTGGCCCAATGGCAGTTTCACCAGGGTTTCAGAGAAGTGGCATCGGCTCTCAACTTGTTGAAGAAGGCCTCAATAGAATTCGGAGTGCAGGACACGATCTAGTCATCGTCCTTGGTCATCCAGAATACTATCCTCGCTTCGGTTTTGTTCCAGCAAAGAAATATGGCATACGATGGGAACACGATGCCCCTGAAGAAGCATTCATGGTCAAGGAACTTCGCGAAGGGGCCCTCAAAGAAGTAAGGGGCACCGTCAAATTTCGCCCAGAGTTTAACGAGGTTTAAGCAGCCTGAGAGAAGGTAGGGTGGGTATAGCGCAGCGAAACCCACCACTCTCTGATGTGCTACATTCCGTTCGTGGTGAGCCCTTCGACAAGCTCAGGACAGGCCTGTCGAACCATGAACGATCCTTCGACAGGCTCCCTTCGACAGGCTCCCTTCGACAGGCTCCCTTCGACAGGCTCAGGGCGAACGGATTAGACTCTGTTTTCGAAGTCCGTCGGAGCAGGTGGTAGGGTGGGTATAGCACAACGAAACCCGCCTCTCATTCCAGGTCATTTGGTGGCAGTCTTCCTGGCACCGGCTGTAGCAGGCTCCCTTTTTCTCACAGACGGCTGCTCCTTGACCTCGACTATAGTCTCGAGGTCCTGGTTATAGCCGCACTGCAGGCACCGCTCGTACCAGCCACTATAATCCTTTTCGAGGAACACGTCCCCTTTGCATCTCGGGCAACTCTTCAATCTCCACATATCTCCATCGCTCCCTTCCCGTACCCTCTAAACCGCTTTTACCTTCTCACTCAGGAAACCAGTCTACTCTGCAAAGCACTGCTTGTAAGTGACTTTTGTCTCACAGGAGACGAAGTGTCTATTCCCCGGCTGGCGAGGCTAGCGTGGTGCTAGGGGTAGTGCGAAAAAAGCGTGTTGTACCGAAATAGCTTACTCGCACTCGCGGCGTATAGTCGGCCCTTTTTGGGGGCATCGGAGCACGAAGAGGCAGTCCTGATCGGGTACGACCATTGACAAAAGCGAGAAAAAGTGCTATATTAGGGTGTCACCTCGGGTGGGTGAACCGGCAAGAAGAGGCCAGTCCGCAAGGCAGGGAACGAGTAGGAAACGAAAGGGACCGGGGGCGGGCGAGGCCGATGGAAGCTGGGGAGGTCACCTGAGGTGTTTTTTTGCGTCTTTGACCTGGCTTTCGGGTTTCTCCTCTTGCATCAAAGCGACGAAGGGCAAGTTCCGGTATTCTTCTTGATAGTCCAGCCCATAGCCCACCAGGAATTCATCAGGGACCTCAAAGCCCACATAGTTAAGGTGAACATCTGCTAGCCGACGCACTCGCTTATCCAGGAGGGTGCAAACCTGCAGGCTGGCTGGGTTGCGCGCCTTTAGGTGGCTCAGCACGAAACTCAAGGTCATCCCTGTATCTACAATATCTTCTACTAGAAGTATATGGCGTCCTTCTAGATTTATACCAACATCCGTAGTGACGCGCACTGCCTTTCCACTCTCTCCCCCGTAGTACGAGATAGCCATGAAGTCCACATCTGTTGGTACCGTGAGGTAACGCATTAGGTCTGCCATAAAACAGAATACCCCTCTCAGCACTCCTACCAGCACGGGGTGGCGCCCTTCGTAGTCGTGCGAGATTTCCTTGGCCAGCTGGCGCACCCTCTTCTGGACCTGGGGAGCGCTGAGCAGTACTCTGCCCACGCCATGGGTTTTTGCCCCTGCCAGGGGCCCATGTCCATACTTAGCCAGTAGGCGGTCATAATCTCGACGGGCAAGGAGCTTGATATTAACCTCGGGATAGAGCTCTCGCAGGCGACGCACCTTGCGGTTTTTTTCCCTCGTGAGCCCTGGCTTCAGGGTGGTCATCTCTACGTAGAGGTCCAAAGCAGGCAAGTAGAAATCAGGGGTGAACATCTCAGTCGCCTTCCCCTCCCATTGCAACGCGAAGGAGCGCGGCTCGTAAATCCACTCGATCTGGTAGAAGTCGAGAAGCCTTGCGAAATCTTCCTCACTGGGATGGGCGAAAGTGGCTGGCTTGAGCTGCGACGTCAGAGGGGTGGGATGAGATGAAGGTTCATCTTTGGCTTCCCTGGGTCGCATTTCTACTTCGTTGAGGCGGCCTGACTCCAGGACGACGGCAGCCAGGTTGGCTACAGTGGTGAGGAACTGCTCTTCCGCTGCGGTAAACTCACGCCGAGTCCGGCTATAGACACATAGAATGCCCACCACCTCTCCCTTGATCTTAACAGGAACGCTCAAGATAGAGGTAATGCGTTCCTGCTGGGCTAACTCCTGGAACTGTATGCGGGGGTCAGTCGCTACATCAAGTATGGCTACCACCCTTTCGCCCAGGACCTCGGTGAGGCTCCTCTCCACTTCGAGGAACCCCTTTTTGAGGTAGCGTTCGCTGAGACCATGCGAGGCAGTATGAAAGAGTCTCATCCTTTGTGCGTCGAGAAGCATCAAGGAGCAACCGCGCACCCCCAGGGCCCGTGCTGTGGCTCTCACCAGGAGGTGGAGCTTCTCGCTGGCGGTGATGTCTGAGTTAAGTGCTTCCGCCATATCGCCGAGAGCTCTATTGAAGCCCAGCGTCTGCTTGCTCATAACTGCTCCTTCGTGATATCCTCTATGAGGATCACTGCTCTTGCCACCTACGGAGAACGGTTAGTGCAATTATAGGGGAAGGTTGGAGTTGAGGCAAACTTTCAAAAAAGCCTTTATTAGGAGGAGGTACAGAGTGCTGGAAGTAATCAGGAAGAGAAGGAGTATTAGGTCGTATCTAGCCGATGATGTGGAGGAGGAGAAATTGAAAAGGATACTGAAGGCAGCCATGTTCTCTCCGTCATCCCGGGGAGGGAGGGCATGGGAGTTTATAGTTGTAAGGAATGATGCAACAAAGAGCGCGCTCTCTGAAGCTACTCCCTATGCCTTCTTCGTTAAGGACGCGCCCGTTGCAATTGTAGTCTGTTATGATATCGATTCAGGGAGGAGATTCAAAGAGGATGCGTCGATATGTGCTGAGCACATACACCTGGAGGCAGTCAATCAAGGACTGGGGAGCTGCTTTGTTCAGGTGCTTGAACCGTATGCTCTAACGCTTCCTTGCCATTGAAGGGAATGATGCCCTTTACCTCGATGCGGTCTGGATGCACCCAAACCTCCACTTGGAAGTAATTGAGTAGCTGCCGCTTGCTGGTTGGAAAGCCTAGCTTGCCCTTCAGGTCGGGGTTATTTATTTCCGCGATACTCCAGATTCCTTGAAAGTAACGGTTGATTAGCCTCTGTTGGTCAGGAAGCTCCTGGAGTGGATGTACCATATACTCAAAGATGGCAAGACGTTCCATGAGATGGAGAACGCAGTAGAACTATTGAGTAGAGGTGAGCCCGTTAATTGTGCTGGTCTTTAAGGCCGTCAAAATGATTGGGCAGCCTCAGCCTGAACGACATAGTGTGGCTCTTATGCTACGAAGGGATGAATAGGAAAACCCTGTTGGTTATTGACAAAGTCAGCGTTTTCAGGGATGCACTATTGTTGGGACACAAACGGTTTGGACTAATGTGCAATGGCGGCCAGTGGGGCTCCCGCCAGCCAACGCCGCGAGATAGCAGAAGCCCCCGCAACAGCGGGCTTCCCGTGTGCTACTTCTTCTATCACAGCTCAATCTCGTTTAAGTCCGGGGCTATAATAAGCTTAGGCTCGGTAAATGCTTGTACTTCCTCCGCTGTCCAGCCAGGGGCCACCTCCTTAAGCAAAAGCCCCTGTGGTGTAACCTCGATCACAGCCAGGTCGGTTACGATAAGGTCTACACACTCCTTGGCGGTTAGCGGATAAGTGCACTCTTTGACTATCTTTGGCTTCCCATCCTTGGTGGTATGCTCCATGGTGATGATCACCCTTTCTGCACCCCAAGCCAGGTCCATCCCACCTCCTATGGTACCTCCAAGCGTGCCACCGCCGGGATTCCAATTGGCCAAATCTCCCCTCTCCGAAACCTGAAGTGCTCCCATAATGCTTGTCAGACGACCACTTCTTATCATGGCAAAGGAAGTAACGATATCAAACAACACCATGCCGGGCACCTTCCTGAAAAACCTTCCACCAGCATCGACATAGTGAAACTCTGCCTCTTCTATCTCGTCCTCCATTACGAGAAGTCCGTAGCCTAGGGCACCGTTCTCGGTCTGAAACATGACACCCTCAGGTATATGAAGAGCGCAGAGGCCAGGTATCCCCATCCCTAGGTTAACGTAATCACCGTTCATCAATTCCTTCGCTGCCCTCATCGCTATGGTTTCCCTATCAAGTCTCCGTTTTATTCCTCTGGCTTTCATCTCCGCTAGATCAAGTCTCTGCTCGGTGCCTGCCTCTCTGAACATCATCTTGCGCCCAATCGCGACCTCGCCGATCTTTGCCATCAATTCTTTCCCTTTCCTAGAGGTACCAAGCCCGTCCTCAGGGATTCCGATGATGCGATCAACAAATATCCCCGGGGTCACCACGTGCTCGGGATCAATCTCCCCTACCCCCACTATTTCATCTACCTCGGCGATGGTGACGCTGGCTGCCATCGCCATTACTGGGTGGTCTAACCTGTAGACACCTCGGTAGACCAGATTGCCCAGCTTATCCGCCTTGTAGCCTCTAATAAAGGCGTAATCGGTCCTTATCGCCTTTTCGAATATATACTCCTTGCCATCGATAACCCTTTTCTCTTTCCCTTCCTCCAAAATGGTCCCCATTCCAACAGGGTTGTAGATCCCACCTAGGCCAGCCGCACCGGCATAGAGCCTTGAAGCCAAAGTGCCGTGGCTGCTAACCTCCACCTCCAGCCCATTTTCCACATACTTTTCTACAAAAGCCCCTGCTCCCCCTGCAGCGAACCCTACCACTGGTGTTATCAGCTTCTTCATTTGAGGGAGCAGGACTGCGGGGAAGCAAAGCTCATCTAAGTACTGGGGTACGAAGGCATGAGTGATGATGGTCAGGTCTTTTATCCCCTTTCTCTTGATAGCGGCGATTAGGTTCTGAGGAGTGCCAGCGACCCCCCAGGAATCAATAGCGATGGAAACGCCGTCAGGAATGTCAGCTACTGCCTCGTCAAAGCTGCTAAACACTTTATTCAGCATCTATACCTCCTACAAACCCATTTCTTTGTCATTTTGATGGGCGAATTATACTTGATATTGCTTCCCAGGGACAGATGGGGTCAAAGCTAGCCTTCACACTCTTTATGGAAACTTGATGGCTCTCGCCATATTTACCTGCTCTGAGTTTCCTCACCCCATTTTCGGGTGAGTTCATAGGTTAGGTCTTTAAACTCCTTCTCCTGAGGAAGTGGTATGCCCAGCCATTCCCTGTAGAAGACATCCAGATCTGGCAAGAAGTCAAAGACCGCCGGGTAGCCGAAGGGGACAACATCTACCTCCAGTTGGGTGCCACAACCAGGGCAATAGTGCTCCCTGATCTCGCAGTACTCAGGCTCTGGTTTGCACGGATAAGGGTAGAGCTCGTCTATCTCCTCTTGAG